>Ga0364894_10426_pt1 | contig 17313 bp, 15 predicted proteins | sample ExccelJu500001D4_FD_206942 | JGI IMG/M metagenome (GOLD analysis project Ga0364894, IMG submission 206942) | Enriched cells from Trout Bog Lake Hypolimnion, Wisconsin, USA - BchlTB.July16.5000.01.D4 | ecosystem: Environmental > Aquatic > Freshwater > Lake > Hypolimnion/Profundal zone | place: USA...
TATAAAGGAACAAAACACCTACCGGGTAATACCTACCTTGAGAAAAATGATTGTGTTTGCCAAGCACGATATTTTAAAAGACCCTCCTTTCAGCAAAGTGGACTTACTCGTATGCAGGAACATGCTGATTTACATGAACCCATTGTTGCAAAAAACGATATTACAGAAATTTCATTTTGCCATAAACGATGAAGGATACCTTTTTTTGGGTGCCAGCGAAAACCCGGGAATTTTAAAAGAGGCGATGTGGGAGGTTGATAAAAAATGGAAAATTTATAAGTGTACCACCAAAACACGTTCGCCATACCTTGAGTCGTTCGCTAATCCATCGGGGATAATGCCGGTTGCGTTTGCAGCGCCAAAAACGAAAAACGCGCTAAACAACCTGCCTGACATTTTTGGAGAAACACTGATGGAGGAGTATAATTATGCGGGCATTTTTATTGACAAAGATTTTGAAGTTAAACAGGCTATGGGGCACTTTAAGAAATTTCTGGAGTTTCCGGAAAGCAGCTTCAATTTTAACCTGCTTAAACTTGTACCCGCCGATTTATCAATTGCCCTTAGCACGGGAATAAGAAAGGCTATAAAGGAGAATGGACGTGTAGTACAGAGGAATATTAAGGTAAATGATGGCAAAACAGAGCGCGCTATCACTGCCATAATAAAGCCATACATGGTACAGAAAACCTACATGCAACCTTTTATTTTTATTGTTTTAAAAGAGGAAGAACTAACAATAAAAAAGGTTAACTCCACTGCTATTGAAGCATTTGGCGATGCAACCGAACGGATATTGGATTTGGAACAAGAATTATTTGATACGAAAGAAAATTTACAGGCCCTGATTGAGGAGGTTGAGACTGCTAATGAGGAGTTACAATCGAGCAACGAAGAAATAATTTCTTCCAACGAAGAATTACAAAGCACCAACGAAGAGTTACAATCCTTGAATGAAGAATTGCATACCGTTAATGCAGAACACCAATCAAAAATTAAAGAACTGTTGGAACTGAACGACGACCTGAACAACTATTTTAGAAATACCGACATTGGGCAGATTTTGATTGACCACAAGCTCATCATCCGAAAATTTTCACCCGTGGTTACAAAACAAGTTAACCTTATACCGGGCGATATCGGTCGTTCCATCGTTGATATTTCAAACAACATGAAATATAATAATTTCATTAACGATATTAAATCTGTAATGCAATCGGGTCGAGTGTTTGAGAGAGAAATAGTGATGGAAAACAAAAGCACCTTTTTAATGCGCATTGCCCCATATTTAAGGCAAAATAAAACCACCGATGGCGTGGTGGTAAACTTTATTGATATTTCTGAGATTAAGAAACTTAACAGCATACTGGGTGCAATATTCGACAGCACAACAAACGCCATCGTAGCATTAAAGGCCATTTACAATGAACACAATATTGTTGTGGATTTTGAAATTGTAACAGCTAACCAAGAGGCTGAAAAGATTTTTATCGCGGAAAAAGGGATACTAAATATGCGGGTAAATGACTTTGAAAACGCCGGCAACAAAGAAACTTTCGCCATGTATTGCAAAGTTGTTGAAACCGGTGAAACTAATTCATGTGAATATTTTCAGCAAAAAAACAAGCGCTGGTTCGATATTGTTGCTGTAAAAATGCAGAACGGCTTAGTAATAACATTTACCGACATTACGGCCAGAAAAGCAGATACAGAGCAGATAAAGGAAAACTACGATGCGTTAAAAGCAGCATCCCATCAAATAAAGGAGACAAATTACAAACTTGAACAATCTAATTTTGACCTATTGCAATTTGCATCTGTTGCCTCCCACGACCTTAAGGAGCCCTTGCGGAAAATACAGGTATTTGGTAATTTATTACAGGACAGTGCAAGGCAAAAATTGGATAGCCCCGAAATTAGCCACCTGGATAAGATAATTAATTCTTCAAAGAGGATGCAGTCGTTAATTGATAATATTCTAATCCTTTCACGATTATCCAATAACAAAATGCCTTTTACTGAAGTTAACCTTAATGAGGTAATTAAACTAATAATTGAAGACCTGGAAGTAAGTATAAAAGATAAAGGAGCAAAAATTACCGTTCATGAGCTGCCGGTTATTAAAGGTATACCGGGTCAAATACACCAGATGTTTCAAAACCTTTTAAGCAATGCTATTAAGTTTAATAATGGAAGTGCAATTGTTACGATAGGACTACAACCCTTGTCAACACAACTTGCCGACGAGTTTAACATTAAACTGGACGATTATTATGCAATTTATATACAGGACAATGGGATTGGGTTTGACGGAATGTTTAGCGACAAAATATTTGGAATTTTTCAAAGGTTGGAACAAACTACCTATGAGGGTACTGGCATTGGTTTGGCCATAGTAAAAAAGATAATTGACAACCATAACGGGTTTATAAAAGCAATCAGCGAGCCTGACCACGGAGCACGTTTTATACTTTTGTTACCAAAAGAAACGGGCTAATGTTAATAATTAAAGCTTTGGCGGGTTAGCCGTAAATAATCACCTTTAAATATTCTTATTTCGTGCATACTTCTCATAATAACACCTTGCTGCAATCAAGTCTTCCAACGAGTGCCCTACTGATTTAAACAGGGTTATTTCACTCGCGGCGGCTCGACCAGGTTTGCTTCCCCCGCACAGTTCAAATAAGTCGCTTTTGATGCTTTCTGGTGAAATAATGCCGTTCTGTATGGGTATTACAATATCCCCTGTTTCGTGCAAGGCGCCATAGTAAGTATCCACAAAAATCTGTGCTTTTACAATGGCTTCATCGTCCGCCTCGCGCATATCTTTCCGGTACGATCCCACCAGGTCAACATGTTGGCCTGCAACCAAGTGTTTCCCCAACACCAGTGGCAATTTGGAGAGCGTCGCGCATGAAATAATATCAACGTCAGCAATAATATCCTCTATTTTTTCTACAGCCTCTACCGTAAAATCGGCATCGTTAAACACATTGGCAATAGCACTGGCCTTGGCAAAATCACGCCCCCAAACATATACCTGCTTAATTGGCCTTACCGAGCAATGAGCGTTAATAAGGTTTGCAGAAAGAGCGCCGGTGCCTATCATAAGCAGTGATGCTGATTCAGGCCTCGACAAAAATGAGGATGCCATCGCAGATACCGCTGCCGTTCTTTTGGCTGTTAAAGCTTTTGCATCCATAATGGCTTTGACAGTTCCGGTGTGGGCATCCAAATAGATATATGTACCCTGGATTGCAGGCAATCCCAACATGCCATTATCCGGATTCACCGTTACAATTTTAACACCAGCATCCTTGCCACTATGCCAAGCAGGCATTAGCAAGAGTGTTGAATCAGGCCGGCCACCCTCGTTTTTAAAATCATGGTGGTGCCTGTTGGGCACATTAACGCTGTTTGAAGCAAAAGCTAATTGCAACTCTCTTATCAATGCGGGAAAATCAGTATAGCTGTTTATAAATTCCGCGCCAATAAACGGTATCCCGTTTTCATCCATTTCAATTTGGTTTTATGTTGCACCGGTTACTCTATGGGTGTATTACTGCCCAACCCTGTTGCGCGAGAATAATCAACTCCCCATTACCGCTTGGCACAAAAGATACAAAATCGTACAACTGCTCTTTCGTTATATTTCTTGCATGCATAGTATTAAGGCACTCCGCAATAATAACCCCTTTATCCTTTAAAGCTTTCAAGTCTTGCTCAAAAACACCGTCTTTCATCAATGCTTTTATGCCTTCCCCATGCACTACCAGTTCAACCTTAAGCTTGCCGGTAAGTCTCGCATCGGTTAAGGCATTGGCAATATTGTGCAGGGTACCCCTTATTTTGGCGCTGTCGCCATTATCAAGCTGGTAGGCTGCCATGTACATATCTTTCGTGGGTACGGCACCGGTGTAAGTCGGGCCATTAACTTGTTGCGCACATAAATTTATGGTTGCGCCAACACCAAGCACCAATACTAAAACGAACAGGAATATTTTTTTCATACAATGTTATTAGGTAAACGTTTATGCAAAATAAAGGCAAATAGAACTTAGCGTAACATTCGCTGAAAAATAATGGCTATTTTATGCCGCCCCTGCAGGGCTTCTGGAAGATTTTGCGCTTTTTCGATGGGCTTCACCCATCGCTGACAGATTCCGCCCTTACAGGGCTTTGTCTTCGTCGTAGTTTGCACCCACACATACAAATTAAATAGTTGGCAAATATTACACCTAATTGCGTGGGCAAATATCTGGTAAATGCGGCTATGTGTTATTTACTTATTTTTTTGTGGCCGAAATGGCTGCAAAGGGCCCGTATTTATGCTGCTGCTGGGTAAACGTGTCTGCATATGGCCCAGACGGGAAATCAAAAGGTTTACGGGTAATGTCTTTCCAGTCTTTATGCTGGTCGTATTGCGGCCTTGGCTGGGAATTAATAAAAGCAGCAACATCCCAGGCCTGCGTTGTTGTTAATACCGGTGCGGTATGGGAGGCCTGCAAATAAGGCATGTTGTTTTTTACAAAGCCCGCAAAGCCTGAAAGCCGGTAAAGCCCAGCACCGTTGTTGTAACTGTTTGGTCCCCACAAAGGCGGATAGGTGTATTCTGTACCTGTTGCATTTAAAAGCCCCTCCCCGTTTTTGCCGTGGCATACCATGCATTTTGCGGTGTATACCAAACGCCCGCTGTCCGGCACCGCCGCCCTGGTGATAAACGATATTTTTTCAATGCCGCTGCCAATCGGTTTCTTTGTAGGGGGCACATTTTGCCCCAGCCAGCGGATATAGGCAAACATAGCCTGCATTTCCTTAGTGGCGGTGTCCAAGGGTTTGCCGTTTAAGCTGCGCTCAAAGCAATCGTTTATCCGGCCATAAATGCTTTGTGTATTTCCGGCCCTCGGGTTAAAACGCGGGTAGTTTGCCGCAACTGCACCAAAATTGTTGCCCCAGCTTTTTCGGCCCGCATCTAAATGACAGTTTTGACAGTTCATACCGTTTGAGGTATGGCCGATTGTGCCCTTTGGCCCGAAATACTTTGCTGTATGGGCAATTAATTCTTCCCCGTACAATAGCAATTTTTTTGTTTCAGGGAGCAGGGCGGTGTCTTTGTTAATGTCGGGTGCCACCCAAGCACTATCAGGCACAGGCATAGCTTCAGTTGCCGATATGTTACTTTCAGGCCGAATTTTAAATAAGCCGACTAAGGCAATTGCCAGGGCGGCAACCACCAATAGTGCAAATGCAAACCACCTGTGTTTTAACAATTTCATGTGGCCAGTTTGGAGGTGTATAAATGTAGCTGCAATGTTACCCAATTACCGGGGTGAGCGATATTTTATTTTATGTTTTGATGTGGCATATCCCGAGTTCGCATATCTCTGTTCCATTCTTAAATCTCCAGACAACTTCAATTAGTACAAGTATATCAGGTACTTAGGTACTAATATATTCAGCATAATACTGTAAATCAATACAGTACAATTCACAAATAATTTATAAAACAACTATCTCGGTATACTTTTTCTACCCCATTTTGCGTTACATTGCATCACAACTGCATATTTTTCTATGACGTTTAATTCGAAAAAACACCGCACATTTTTTGGCATACTGTTTGAATTTGCAATTAGCATGAAAAAGCCGGTAATCCTATTTTTTACCACCATACTATTGGCTACAGGCATAACTTCCTGCAAAAAGCTGGTAGCGTCACTCTTTGGGGGGCAAACCATTGTGTTGCCTGCCTACACCATAACTGTTCCAGCGATTCCAATTTCTGACAGTACTGTTCAATTTAATAGTGGCAGTTTCACTACCTACATAAATACCGACAGCCTCATTAGGGCGCAAACCGGAGGCTCGTATAACATAAACGATGTTAGTAGCATAAAAGTTACCGGTATAGCGTTAACTGTAACCAATGCCGATGCATCAAACAACCTTTCAGCGTTAAAGAGGTTACGGATCACCATCTCCTCAAATTCCAATACCACGGCCTCCAATATGTTTAGTGTAAGCATACCGGCATATGTCTATGATTCATTCTCACAAGCGCCGTCTGATGCCGCCAATATTGTTGGCTATCTGCACGGCACCACAGTATCAAATGTTGTTTATGGCAATATTAGAAAAACCACCACGAAAGAATTAAAGCTTAAGGCCGTTGTGACTTTGTATGCGAAATAGGGTGGAGTGTTGAATATTGCAAGATCCTACCTCAAATACCCCTCCACCGCTTGCCTTATTTTATCCAAATCTTGCTGCTCCATACATTTAAAATGGCCCACCGGGCAAGTGGCAGTTCCAAAATTAGAGCAAGGCTGGCATAACAGGCCGGGTACCACCATGTTTTTATACATGGCTTTGTTTTGCACCGCATTCAAATAGCAGTAACCGTAAAAAGGCTCCACGTCAAGCTTTGGGGATGTACCTCCCCAAATGGCGATAACAGGTTTATTAAAGGCACAGGCTATGTATTGCAAACCTGTGTCGTGGGAAATAACCACCCTGGCATTGCGCACAATATCAGCAGATTCATTCAAGTTAAACTTACCGCAGGCATTGTATATTTTGGCCGGTTCGGCTGCTGCTATTTTTTCCCCCTCGGGTATATCTTCCTTCCCTCCCACTAATATTATCGGATAGCCAATTTGCAGGCATAATTGCTGCAATTTATGCACGGGCAGTTTTTTTGTGTAGTAGCTTGCCCCGATAACAATCGCCACATACCCCATGCTGTGGGATATTGGTAGGTCGGCAGCCGAAACTTTGTCTGCAGGCGGTATAAAATAGTCAAGCCCCCTGCCGTCGTCCTTCACATTAAACTTAGCCAATGCATCAAGGCAGCGCAGGGCAATATGCCTGCCGCTCATGAAATTAATATGAAATTTGGTGAGCATGAATTTTTGCAGGCTCTCCTTGTTGTAAGAGTATGTTTCTACCCGCAAGGCGGACTTTATTCGCAGTGTACGCAAGTTTTTATGCAGGTCAATAACATAGTCATACCGCTCCGCTTTCAGTTGCTTTATCAACTCGGGCAGGTTATTCTCATAATAGAAAAACTTGTCTATGTGAGGGTTGTGTGCCGTAACTGCTTTAAACGACAATTTTGTAAGGAAGTGTACCTCGGCACCCGCCACCTGCTGTTTTAAGCAGCGGATGGCAGGCGTGGTTAATACTATGTCGCCGATGGAAGAAAAGCGGATAACCAAAAACTTCATGCGCAAATATAAAAGGAATTGCAGATTAGATGCTCCATCACAATTTTGCCAGCAAACGGTCTTTCACCCCGCCAAACCATTCGTCTTTCAAAATACTCAATACTATGCTGTCCCGCCTACCACCCTGCCGTTTGGGCATGTTGCTGCGCAAAATACCGTCCACCGTGCAGCCGATGCTTTTCATCGCCGCGACGCTGCGTGCGTTTGCTGCGTCGGCACGAAACTCCACCCGCTCCATACCCAAGTGTTCAAATGCCACGCCAAGCAATAAAAATTTGCAGTGTTTGTTCAATCCAGTTCCCCTAAATTTCTCGCCATACCAAGTATAACCTAGTTGCAGTGTTTGCAGGGCGAAGTTAATATCGTAAAACCGCGTGCTGCCGGCATATTCGCCGGTGGTTTTGCTAAATACTATAAACGGGAATTCCTTACCCGACGACTTACCGGCCATTGCATCTTCCATATACTTCCGCAGTCCATCCTCACCTGCGGCACTTATCAAGGAATATTGCCAGGTATCAGGCTCATTCAGTGCAAAAGGTAACAGGTAATCAAAATCAGCAGGTTGCAAGGGTCTTAACAAGGCCACATCATCCTCCAAAACAAGCCCGTCGTTCAAGATAGAAGCCATATGCATTTTTGGCGCAACTTAGCACAAAACTGGTTATCTTTCGGCCGTAAATAGCATTGTAAAATTAAAGGCAGAAACCTATGTGCGGAATAGTTGGATACACCGGAAAACGCGAAGCATACCCCGTTATTATAAAAGGCCTGAGGCGCCTTGAATACCGCGGCTACGACAGCGCGGGTGTTGCGCTGGTAAACGAAGATGGCCTGAAGGTATATAAGAAAAAAGGCAAGGTGGCCGATTTGGAAGATACCCTGGTGGGCGTAAACCTGCACAGCCACACGGGCATAGGCCATACCAGATGGGCAACCCATGGCGAACCCAGCGACCGCAACGCGCACCCACACACCAGCCAGAACGGCGAAATTGCCATGATTCATAATGGTATTATTGAGAATTACGCACAGATAAAAAATGAGTTGCTTAAAAAAGGTTACACGTTTAAAAGCGACACGGATACAGAAGTACTGCTGAATTTTATAGAGAATATTAAAACAAACAACAACAGCACGCTGGAAGAAGCCGTGCGCATTGCGTTGCGCCGTATAGTTGGCGCCTACTGTATTTTATTGGTAGATAAAAACGACCCTGAAACGATAATCGCCGCCCGTAAGGGCAGCCCGCTGGTGATTGGCATAGGAAAAGGTGAGCATTTTTTAGCATCGGATGCATCGCCTATTATTGAATATACCAAGGAAGTAGTGTATGTGAACGACTATGAAATGGCAATCATAAAGCCGGATGAACTGATACTGAAGAACTTAGGAAATGAAAAACAAACACCTTTCATAACCAAGCTTGATATGGAACTGGCCGCCATTGAGAAAGGCGGTTATGAGCATTTTATGCTGAAAGAGATATTCGAGCAGCCACACACCATTCAGGACTGTTTACGAGGCAGGCTCGATGCCGAAGCAGGCACCATCATTATGAGCGGCATACAAAAATACCTTGAGCAGATAATGTATGCCCCGCGCATCATTATCGTGGCTTGCGGTACAAGCTGGCATGCCGGCCTGGTGGCAGAATATATTATTGAGGAAACCTGCCGGATACCCGTGGAGGTGGAGTATGCATCTGAGTTCCGTTACCGAAACCCGGTGGTAAATAAAGGTGATGTTATCATTGCCATATCCCAAAGTGGTGAAACCGCCGATACATTGGTGGCTATTGAAAAAGCCAAAGAACAGGGAGCTATTATTGTTGGGATATTGAATGCGGTGGGATCATCCATTGCGAGGGTATCACACACGGGTGCCTACACGCACGCAGGCCCCGAAATAGGCGTGGCAAGTACCAAGGCTTTTACCGCCCAACTTGCTGTGCTTACAATGGTTGCGCTAAAAGTAGGCTATGCAAAAGGCACGCTGGAGAAAGACCGCTACCTGCAGTTGTGCAAGGAATTGGCAGAAATACCGGCAAAGGCCGCCGAGGTTTTGAAACTGGACGACCAAATTAAATTGCTGGCTGAAAAATATAAGGATGCACCCGACTTTTTATACCTGGGCCGGGGTTACAACTTTCCGGTTGCGTTGGAAGGGGCATTGAAGCTAAAAGAAATATCCTACATACATGCGGAGGGCTACCCTGCCGCCGAAATGAAACACGGCCCCATAGCACTCGTTACCGAACTGCTGCCCGTGGTATTTGTCGCCACCAAGGACAGTTACCATGCCAAGGTGGTAAGCAACATGCAAGAGATAAAAGCCCGTAAGGGAAAGGTTATTTCCATCATCACCGAGGGCGATACAGTTTCCCCGACTTTGAGCGATGATGTAATCATCCTACCACCAATCGATGAAATTTTAGCCCCCATGTTAAGCGCGATACCCTTGCAATTGTTAGCCTATCATATCGGCGTGGCGAAGGGTTATGACGTGGATAAACCAAGGAATTTGGCAAAGAGTGTTACGGTGGAGTAAGGGGAAATTAGTTCATCAAATGTTTTGGTCAAGTTGGATTTGAATTGACCATCGGCGTCGTTCTGTTCTGCAATGTGCATTTGGTGACACATCTCCCCTACTCATACAAATGCGGGGTAACCAGTATCTGCTCTTGGTCGTTGTCAAAACGGGGGTATCTATTCAGCATGGTATCCCTGTTTAGTTTCCGGCGCAGCATTCTTGTCTTCTTCTGCTCATCATTACACCGCTGCAACAGAAATAAGGCTACCTCAATTTGGGAAATTACGGATAGTATGTTTTTGTCAATCTCATCCTCCCAAAACCGAAGCACCACCCAACCATCCTTTTGCAACACCCAGTTTACCTTTTTGTCGCGGGCAATGTTTCGTTCAATTTTATTTATCCAAAATTCCCGGTTGGTTTTAATTCGCTTATGCTCAACATCCCAATTTTTACCGTGCCAAAAAACGCTGTCGCAAAAAATGGCCAGCTTATATTTTCTAAAAGTAAAATCGGGCGTACCGTACACTGCTCTATTGTTTTTTCTGTACCTATACCCTTTTCGCCATAGCGCCTTACCCACCTTTAGCTCTATCTTGGTGTTTTTGCTGCGTATGGCTTGCATGTTCTTCCTTACCTCCTCTTTAGTCTTGTTTGCCATAGCTGTTTTTTATACAGTGGTATAATATTACAAATTTACTACCACAATGTATTGTTGTAGTATACTTGAAAACCGAAGTAGCAGAATTTTACGCTTTACTGTATCGGGGCTGGCTTTTTCGCTTTTAATATGGGTAACGTTTCAAGGGTAGTCGGTAGCAAGTCCAGCGTATTTACCGAGCCCCAGTCATCATAACTGAATAGTATGCGGTTGGAAGCCACATGCTGTTTTTCAATCAGGAATTTAATAACGGTATTCAACCGGTCCCAGCTTAACTGGTATGCTTTTTTAGCTGTGGGGTCAGCCACGTAGCTTACTATTTTTATCCCACAGGTGGAGTCTGCATTTAACTGGCTGGCGGCATTTGCTAATATTGTTTTTGCATCGGCACGCAGTTCCAGGCTGCCGGTTTTGAATGTTATGCTTGAGAGGTAGTCAATTTTACAAGCCTTTTTAGGCAGCGGCGGTAGTTTTATTTCTGCACAGTTAAGGGTGTCTATCACTACAAAGCCTCCCGGCAGTGTTTTTTTAAAGTTACCCCTGCAATTGTATAAGCTGCTGTCTTTTTGGTTATAATATCCGCCGGTAATATCCCCTCTTGTGTTTTTTAATATTTTGCAGGGTAACTTAAGTACCTGCTCCCGGCTTAGCACAATGGTTTGGCAATAGCTTTTAAACATCAAACACATGAAGAATATTATTAAATATCTGTGCATGGTATTAGCTTATGAGGGTAATGCTGTGAATATTTTACAAAAAAGCGGCGTGTAAACTAATGCTGCCCGCTACTTTTTTTACATTCAGCTTAATGAAATCTCCATTTTTTGCTATTGTTTTGTAAAAATATAGTATATTAAAGGTACAAAAGCCGCTGATATGCGTTTTAGAAATTACAAACCATTTTAATCAGCCACTCGAGAAGAGAAATGATTATTATTATTCTATAAGTTATTGAATCACAAAAGCCCCATGCCGCTACTAGAAAATCAGTTGGAAGTAAAAAGGTCTAATATCCCAGGTTCTGGCAAGGGTTTGTTCACCACCAAACCTATTGAGAAAGGCACCCTAATTGTTGAATATAAAGGCAAGAAAACAAGTTGGGCCGAGGTAGACCATAAAGACGGCAGCAACGCCTACATTTACTATGTAAACAAAAACTGTGTGATCGATGCGTCAGGATACACCAACTGCCTGGCACGCTATGCCAACGATGCCAAGGGGCTTAAACTAATAAAGGGTTTAAACAATAATTGCATTTTTATTAAAGAAGGCGAACAGGTTTTTTTAAAGGCTTTGCGAAATATTGCGCCTGGCGAAGAACTGCTTGTCAGTTATGGCAAAGAATACTGGGAAACGGTTAAATTCAATTTTGGCCTCAAGTAACTTACCCCCCGGCAAACCGCATCTGCATTCCAATTACAAACAGCTTAAAGCTTATACTTAACCGCCAATGTTGGGTATGCCTGAAAAACATTATCGGCCGTATTTACATGGTAAAACATATTAACCTTGCTACCCATTGCAAACCTTTTACTTAGGTTGCACCATATTTGCGGCTCTGCAAAAAATGAAAACTGCTTGCCCCTTAAGCCTTTCGTGTCATCATCGCCGTGGTTTTTGTTTTCAGTCCACACAGAAAAATCACCGGCAAATTCCAATCTGTAATTACAGTAACCTTTCCACCAGTACAAAGTATATATCAAGTCGTTGCTGGGCTTTTGGTAAGGAATAAATTTGTAATCAAGCACGGTACTTATCCAGGCACCCTTCCATTTAAAGGTGTATTGAACCCCTGCAGAAAATGTATTGGTTATATAATAGCTGTACTGTTTGGGATTGGTTAGGCCAAGCCCACCGCTGTACGAAAGGTGCAAAAATACCTGGGGCTTCCAAAACCGTAGCGTTTGGGAAACCTGCGTATAACATTTGCCGATATTGTTTCTATCGCCCAATAGGTCGGCCTCCATTTTGAAGAGAAAAGAGCCGGGCTTTATAAAGGCTTTGCTGGAGTCCTGATTTTTAAAATATTCGAAATAGACAGACGGGAAATTCTTTGGGTTATAGGTTGGGTCTACAGTGTGCCGCAGGTCATAGTGCAATTGCAATGTTTGCGCAAAAACACCCAAAAACATGGTAGTGAAGGCCAATGTGAGTAAACATTTCATATGTAATAATTTTGAATGTTGGCTAATAATTTTGCCTGTAATTCGTTATAGAAAAAGCATGTTGCTGCTTACGGGGTAAATGTGGGTAATACAGGTTTTAGAGCGCGGAATTGCAGCGGAAATATGGCGTAATTAAAGGCCTTAATAACATTTAGAATACATAAGACAATTATTATGAATGATTTAGATGCCGCTGCATTTATACAATTATTTAAAGATGCTTATGAAAAATGTTTCGGCCACCCTATACAAGCATCTATTACCGAAACGGAAAGCAAGCTTTTAAGCAACCAGTTGCTAGATGAAACAGGGCTTGTAATAGGCTTTAAGAGTATTAAAAATTATAGTGCCTATGTATTTAACAGTAGCACGGCAAAGCCGGAGAACCCATCTATTTCCACATTGGATACATTATCGCGTTACGTGCTTAATGCTCCTTATACAGATGAGGTGCAGCGAAAGAAAAACGAGAGCCATTACCCTTACTGGTTTGTGTATAAAGATAAATTTCACAAACGGCTTAACCGGCCCGAAAAACAAACCGAGACACCCAAAAAGAAAATAACGAACCGGGCAGTTGTGCTAACAGCAAGTGGGCTGATTATAATATTGTCTGCCACAGCATTCCTAATGCTCCGCCCACCACAATATGCCATATTTACTGACAGCTTCTTAAGCCTTCATGCGGATTCGATTGCCCAAAAAGGCTGGTTTGTAAAGTCTATTGATACTGCTTATAGGAACAGGCGCGGTGAAAACGCAGGCGGACTTACCTTGTTTACCTTAAAGGGTGATAATTGGTCTGATTCCGGCCATACACCAATAATTAATAATTTACTATTACGGCAGATAACCGACGAGTGCTTTACGGCCGAGGTACACTTGCAAAAATTTATTCCGCACCAAAACTGGCAGCAGGCGGGCTTAATATTGTTGGAAGATACAGGCTTTAAAGGTAAAAGTATGCGTTTGTCAATCGCCTACAACGACTTTTTCGGGGGTTTTCCCAAAAACAGGCAAATCATCGTACAAGCAATTACAACCTTGGGTAACAGCTTTAGCAAACCGGAAGAAATTGCGCACACAACATTATTTAACCTTGACAGTTTAACGGTGAAACCGGGATTGATAAATAACCTAGATTATTGCGCGCTACGCATTGAAAAACATGGCAACAAAATTAGGCTGTTATATGCCGGTGGAATTCTCGAAAACACTGCCTTTAAAGAAATAGTAAGCCAGGAGTTTGATATGATGCCAAAGTATATCGGGCTTTTTGCCATAAAAGGTTTTGTGGATGATGCAGAAGCCATGCCGGTAAAGTTTACTTTTTTCCGCCTAACCGGCGAAAAATGTGGTGATTAAATTATACTGCAATTGCAACGGCCGGCACATTAATATTTAAGTCACCGAAACATAACACCCATTATTGGATATCATATTAAATAATGGTAACCTAATAAAAAACATTGCATATTTATGTATAAACTTGCTGCATCATTCCACTAAAATAAAAACTCGCCATGCTTTTACAAATAAGTGATTTAACCGGAAAAACACAAGTATTCCTGAATGAATTAAAAGTGCTTGCAGCGCAATATGTACCCAAAATAGCAGGGGCGATTATCTTATACATAATTGGAGCGTGGATTATTAGAAAAATGGGCGGTGTGTTACACAGAACGATGATAAAAAGGAAATATGATGCATCCTTGCAAAGCTTCCTGTATTCATTTGTAAAAATATCGCTCACCATTTTACTACTGCTTTCCATTTTCAGCATGTTGGGTGTAGATATTACGGCTTTCAGCGCATTACTGGTAGGCGCCGGCCTGGCTATTGGCACGGCGCTTAACGGCTCACTGGGTAACTTTGCCGGCGGGGTAATGTTGCTAATATTTAAGCCTTTTAAACTAGGCGACCTTATTGAAGGCCAGGGGCAAACCGGCACGGTGTTGGAATTGGGTATTTCTAACACCATTATACTTACGCCTGACCATAAAACGATTATACTGGCCAACGGGCCCCTCTCAACAGGTATAATAGTTAACTACACCGCACATGGCAGCTTACGAGTTGATTTGGTGATGGCCATAGCCGGTGATGATGATATTGACCGTGCCAAAAAAGTAGCCCTCGATACCATGGCTGCCCAACCCAATGTATTAAAAACGCCCGCACCTGAAATACACGTGCTTAAGGTAGGCGACGGCATGGTAACTTTTGCCATACGCCCCTATGCCTTGCAGAAAGAATACTGGGACGTATACTTTGGCGTGCAAGAGGCTATAAAAAAAGCATGGGATGCAGCAGGCGTGGTAGCACCGGTGCCAACGGTTATCCAAATAAATAAATAGTTAGGCTTAAGCTGTTTCGGTGGCTATACAAATACAATCAGAAGAGGCGGAAGTATATTGCAAAGGCATAAGGGTGGAAGCTATTGATAAGTAATCGGCAGAAATGTTGAAATAGGCAGATGCGATATTCTTCCTTGCCGCTAGCTGCAAGCCCTAGCCCCTGCGGATGGAACAGCGAGGGGCCTTATGACTGTTGGTTACTGTGTAGGCTAAACTGTAATTTTTGCCAACATAGGCATTAAAATGTTTAAATGTAACGGCAAATGATAAATGTCAATAGTCATTTGTCACCAAGTAAAAAGGGTTAGTTGTGAAAAGTAGAGTGAGGATATTCAATATTACCATACAAACGATGGTTGAATTAGAGTATTCAACTTAAATTGAATATGGGTTAAGCATAGGCTATAATTTGTATTCGTTTCGCTTATTCATTAGCCACAAACCTATACCCGATGCCCGATTCAGTAACTATAAACTCAGGTTTGTCTGGGTTGCGCTCAATCTTTTTCCTTAATTGTGCAATAAACACACGCAGGTACTGCAATTGGCTTGTATAATCGGGGCCCCAAACCTCCTTTAAAATATGCTGGTGTGTAAGCACTTTGCCTTCGTTTTTGGCGAATAAGGCCAGTAGGGAGTACTGTGTGGCGGTAAGTTTGAGTATTTCGTTATTAACCTTAACGCTTCTTGCCGCAAGGTCAATGCCGAATGATTTATACTGTATAACCGGCGCATTTTCTGACATTGCAGCACTGCGCAGGGCTGTGCGTATCCTGGCAAGAAGTTCTCCTGTGCGGAAAGGCTTTACCAAATAATCGTTTGCACCATTATCCAGTGATTTAACAATATCCTCTTCGTTGTTCTGTACCGAAAGTATCATAATGGGTTTAATAAACCACTCCCTTAGTTTAACCAATACAATATGGCCGCTTTCGTCGGGCATCCCTAAATCCAATATTATCATGTCGGGCTGCTGGCTGGCGGCAACAATCAGCCCCTCCTTTGCCGTGTTCGCGGTAAGTACCTTGTAACCATTGCTTTGCAAGGTAATGCCCAACAGCTTTCTTATCTGTATTTCGTCATCTATTACTAATATGTTGCCTTTAATCATTTTCTATGTTGTTTAGTACCATTTTTCAGCAGGTATTTTCAGGGTAAAAAGCGCACCGCCGCTTTTACTCCTTTGCAGGCTTACTGTTCCGGTATGCGCTTCAGTAAAGCCTTTCACTATCGACAGACCTAAGCCTGTTCCGCCCGCAGCCGAATTTTCCAAGCGGTAAAATTTTTCAAATACTTTTGCAGTTTCATTTTCAGGAAAGCCCGCTCCGTTGTCTTCCACCGTTATCACCAAATTGTCCTCAACAACATTCGCTTTCACAACAATGTCAGATCCACTTTTAGTGTGCACCGCCGCATTCTGTATTAAGTTTTGCAGCACCTGTTCCATTAATCCGTAATCCAACTTAAAAAGTGGTAAATCACCGGGTATTTCAATGGTAATATGGTGGTGCTCCAGTTGTTCCGTCAACGATGTAACCACTGCGCCTATTAATTCTTTTATATCACACCAGTCTTTTTTCGGGTGTATAAAGCCCGACTCAAGCCTCGACATGTTTAACAGGTTTTCCACCTGCCTGTTCAGCCTAAGGGAAGCGGTGGATATTTCTGCAAGCAGGTTTTGCTTATCGTCCTCGCTTAATTCGGGGTTGTTGCTAAGCAGGTTGTCAGTCGCCCCAATTATGGTGGCTATCGGCGTTCTTAACTCGTGGGAAAGGCTGTTCAACAGGGTATTATATAATTTAAACGTTTGCGATTTGCCTTCCTTTTGCCGCAATATCTTTTCCACCTGCCGTATCTTGTACGTCAACACACCGCTAACTAGCGCTACTATAAAATACATGGACAGCATTATTTTATCCTCCGAATTGCCAACCCGAAGGTTAAAACGGGGCAGGATGAAAAAATAATCCCAAATCAATGCACTTAATACAGCAGTTAACAGCACAGGCAAAATGTCAAAAAACATAGCGATTAAGGAAAGAGTTACCAACAGTATAAAAGCAACGCTCTCCGTGGTAAGGTAGCCCCTCAATACCAAACAAACCCCTGATACAAAACATACAATAAACACAGACCAGGCATATTGCTTTTTGGTGTCAACCTTATTAACGACTAATGAATTTAACTGTAGCGTTGCGCCCAAGTGTACAATTTATATTAAATAAGTTAAAAAATAATATGTATTCCTGTATACCAAAAACTCGCTATTTTTCTCTATATATGTAAAAATAACTTTTTAATAGCATTTATGGTTAATTAATTTATGAAAAAATAATGGATTATACCATATATTTTATATTTATATATAAAAA
>Ga0364894_10427_pt1 | contig 17307 bp, 11 predicted proteins | sample ExccelJu500001D4_FD_206942 | JGI IMG/M metagenome (GOLD analysis project Ga0364894, IMG submission 206942) | Enriched cells from Trout Bog Lake Hypolimnion, Wisconsin, USA - BchlTB.July16.5000.01.D4 | ecosystem: Environmental > Aquatic > Freshwater > Lake > Hypolimnion/Profundal zone | place: USA...
AACGGATGGTCAGTTTCACTACCTGTCAGATTAAACTCTATATCTTCAGCAGTTTCTTTTTTCATACACTTAATTCTTTGAAAAGGATGGTGAAGTTACAATAATTTTCAATTCCACAACATCCTAAATATATATTGCCAAAAAAGTGAGCAGGAGTCAACCTGCTCACTTTTATATAGTTATTCAAGAAATTACTAAGCTATAGTAATGCTCTTATCAAGATATACGTCCTGAGTAGCATTCAGCAATTTGATTCCATCAGCAACTGGTTTCTGGAAGGCTTTTCTTCCTAAAATCAATCCCATTCCACCGGCACGTTTGTTGATAACGGCTGTGTAAACTGCTTCTGACAAATCTGATTCACCTTTACTTTCACCACCTGAATTAATCAAACCAATACGACCATTGTAGCAGTTTAATAACTGATAACGACAAAGATCAATCGGGTGATCGGTAGTTAATTTATCGTAAACCAATGGAGAAGTTTTACCATGTTTGGTAGCAAGGAAACCTCCGTTGTTGGTAGGTAATTTTTGTTTGATAATATCAGCCTGTAAAGTAACCCCAAGGTGATTAGCCTGTCCGGTTAAATCAGCAGAAGTATGATAATCAACGCCATCTACTTTAAATCCGTTGTTACGGGTGTAGCACCAAAGAATGGTAGCCATACCTAATTCGTGAGCATATTCGAAAGCTTCTGCAACTTCTTTCAGTTGTCTTGCACTTTCTGCACTACCCCAGTAGATAGTGGCACCTACTGCTACAGCTCCCATATTCCATGCACTCTTGATGGTACCAAACATAGTCTGGTCAAATTTATTCGGGTAGCTTAAAAATTCATTGTGATTGATCTTTACAATGAAAGGAATCTTATGAGCATATTTACGACTCATAATTCCCAATACTCCATAAGTAGAAGCAACACCGTTACATCCTCCTTCAACTGCTAACTTGATAATGTTCTCAGGATCAAAATAGATAGGGTTTGGTGCAAATGCACTACCACCACTATGTTCTATACCCTGATCTACCGGAAAGATACTGCAATAACCTGTACCACCTAAACGACCATGATTCATTAACTGATTCATGCTTCTTAATACCTGGTTACTACGATTGCTTTGCGTGAAAATGGTGTCTATATGGTCTGCACCAGGCAAGTGTAATTGACTCTTATCAATTGTTTTAGATTCATGACCTAATAAGTACTCGGCTTTGTCGCCTAATAACTCCAGAATTTTGTGATCTGACATATTGTTTAATTTAGTAATATCAACTTTTATTGTTAATGTGTTAAACGTACACGATAAAATTAATTCTGCAAATATAACAATAACAAGACAAGAAAAAATGACTTTTATCAGTTTACTGTTTTTTATACAGCCTGGTCAGTTAATTTTGTATTGATTATGGAACGCAAAGATAAAAGAAATCATCAGTTTACCAACCGACAATTATTTTTCAGGTACCTGGCGCCTACGTCCTCTGCTCCTGTTGCACTGGAAATGAAGAAGGCAGAAGGCATATATATAACTGATATTGACGATAAAAAATATATTGATGGCATCTCTGGTTTTAGTGTAAATAATATTGGACACAGTCATCCGCATGTGGTAAAAGCCGTTCAGCAACAGGTGGCCGACTATATGCACCTGATAGTGTATGGCGAATATATTCAGTCGCCTCAGGTGGCTTATGCTGCCATGCTTACCAGTTATCTGCCCGACCATCTGAACTGTGTTTATTTTACTAATAGCGGAACCGAAGCTACCGAAGGTGCCATGAAACTGGCCAAGAGAGTGACCAACCGCTACAAGATTATCGCCTTCAACAATGCTTATCATGGCAGCACACAGGGTGCTTTAAGTATTATGGGCGATGAATACTGGCGCAATGCCTACCGTCCGCTTTTGCCCGGAATAATACATGCAGACTATAATGACTATAGCGTATTGAACGAAATCGACAACCATACTGCCTGTATCATTATGGAAGTAGTGCAGGCCGAAGCAGGTATCATTCCTGCTGGTAAAGAATGGTTGCAGGCTATCCGTAATAAATGTACCGAAACAGGTACTTTACTGGTATTCGATGAAATTCAGTCCGGATTCGGACGCACCGGTAGCTTATGGGCTTTCGAACAATATCATATTGTTCCCGATATATTATTATTGGGCAAAGCCCTTGGTGGAGGAATGCCTTTAGGTGCCTTTATTGCCAGCAACCAGATGATGCAGAATCTTGCCGATTTACCGGTACTCGGTCATATTACTACTTTTGGTGGGCATCCCGTAAGTTGTACAGCCGGCAAAGCTGCATTGGAAGTATTGCTCGGCGATACTTATATCAGCGATATTAAACAGAAAGAACATATTCTGACTGAACGAATAAAACATCCTGCCATAAAATCCATCAGACATTGTGGATTGTGGATGTCCTTAGAGTTCGAAAGTTACGAAATCAATCAGACCATTGTACATGAATGTGTGAAGAACGGACTCATTACCGACTGGTTTATTTTTGCTCCTACTTATCTGCGTATAGCTCCCCCATTGATTATTACTGAAGAACAATTGCATCAACTATGCGATATAGTGCTGAAGAGTATTGATACAGTTTTTAGTCTTTAGCTGATAGCTGTTAGCAAAATACAAAAACATAGAATCAATGAATTGGCTGTTGGTCAATAGCTAACAGCTTTAGTTCCCAGAAGATACTCATTTTTCCAAGAAATAATTTTAACTAAAAACCTTTATACGGGAAAAGTGTCACTGCCAAAATTATTAGGTTTATCCGTTTAACTTTAGTTGAATAGGTTGTTGTTTGTTGAAGAAATTGATGCATACAGTGCTGAAAATAGAAAATTAAGTAAGTAGTTGATAACATCAATATAAGGGAACTGTTGATTAATAAAATTATCGGTAGGTTGGCAGCATTGCAGATTAAATTCAATGCTAACCCTTGCCGCTCCGAATGAAGGGGGTTTGAAAAAGTGCATCTGTTTTTTTAGAGATGAAAGGATAGTAAAATGGTGATTTCAATTAAATCTATCGTTGTGTTTTTAAAAGTAGTTTCATTTTAAGATATATTTTGTTTTTGGTTGCAGGATATCTATTGGAGCTTATTTGAAACTATCGACGTTTTTTATTTTTTCCGAGCATTTTTATTGGATTGATGGCATTGTTTGCAATCTTCCTGACATCTCGGATAAATTAGTGGTGTTTGTGAGTAAAGTAGTTGGCTTTGCAAGTAAAATAGGTGGGATTGCGAATAAAGTAGGTGGCTTTGCGAATAAAATAGATGCGTTCGCGGGTAAAGTAGGTGGATTCGCGGTTAAAGATGAGGGGTTCGCGAGTAAAATAGGTGTATTTGCGAAAAAAATAGAAGGATTTGCAGATGAAGATAGTGCAGATGCGAGTACAGTAGATGGGTATGTTGAATGGGTATATGGGAACTTTTGTAATTTTTATGGGTATGCGAGTAATCTTCATGCGTATGTTGATAAAGTAGATGGGTATGATTTTAATCTGAATGGGTATGATTTGATTTTGAATGGGTATGTTTGGAATTGGGATGGGTTCGCGGAAAATCTGAATGGGTATAATTTGATTTTGGATGGGTTAGCGGGAAAAGTAGATTTCAGATGAAGATAAATTTTAGTACTTAGATCCCAGTACATAGACAATACAGAATACAATAAAGTAAAGATTTAAAAACTAAAACGTTCAAAACATAAATGTATTCTGTATTTCGTTAGGGATAGAAGGGAGATCATTCTGCTCCTGCCAATACTCATCGATAAAATCAGGCGAACATAAAGGTGCCCAAATAAAAGTAAAAAAATAAAAAATTGAGGCTATTTGTAGATAGTTTGAGCCATTAGCTTTAATACAAAAAAACACTGCCTCTGGAGCAGTGCATTTTTTGTAAAACATCAATAATCATGAAATATTTATGAAGGTTTCAATATCTCCCTTCTTATGAAGGCTTCTTTTATCTCGTCTAATATTACCGGATCATCAATGGTGGATGGAACGGTGAAAGGCGTGCCATCGGCCAGAAAACGCATGGTCTTGCGTAGTATCTTTCCACTTCTCGTCTTGGGTAAACGCTTTACCAGTACGGCTGTTTTAAAGTAAGCCACAGCGCCTATCTTGTCGCGTACCAGCAGCAACAGTTCATGTTCCAGTTCCTCTTCTGTATTGTGGTGATTATCCTTCATCACAAATAATCCAACAGGTCGTTGTCCGCGGATGGAATCGGCAATACCTATCACGGCACACTCGGCAATAGCAGGATGGTGCGAAATAATTTCTTCCATCTCGCCGGTACTCATCCTATGACCCGAAACATTAATTACATCGTCCACCCTGCCCATGATATGGAAGAAACCATCCTTATCACGGAAGCCTCCATCGCCGGTAAGATAATAGCCGGGGAACTTGTATAAATAAGATTGCTTAAACCAGTCATCATCTTTCCACAAGGTAGGCAGACAACCCGGAGGCAGCGGCAGCTTGATGGTCACAAAACCCTCTTCTTCGTTTTCAATGATGGTACCATCGTCTTCTATAATCTGCACATCGAAACCACAGATAGGTTTGCCGGCACTACCCGAACGGGAACTTAGTTTTTCCAGTCCCAGCATGATGCCCAGCATTGGCCATCCGCTTTCGGTCTGCCACCAGTGATCTATTACGGGCTTGCCCAGTAAATCGCCAGCCCAGTGCAGGGTAGCAGGGTCGCAACGCTCGCCTGCGAGGTATAAATTCTGCAGGTTGGAGAGGTCTTTATTTTTGAATAACAATCCTTCGGAATCTTCTTTCTTTATAACTCTGATAGCAGTAGGTGCCGTGAACATAGTCTTCACTTTATGTTCGGCAGCTACACGCCAGAACTCGCCTGCATCGGGGGTTTTAACCGGTTTACCTTCGAACAGAACCGTAGTACAACCCTGCAACAATGGCGCATACACTATATAGCTATGCCCCACTACCCAACCCACATCACTTGCAGCCCAGAACACATCACCGGGATCGGTATTGTAAATGTGTTTCATACTATATTTCAATGCTACTGCATGTCCGCCATTGTCCCTCACTATCCCCTTTGGCTTGCCGGTAGTACCGGAAGTGTACAGAATATATAAAGGATCGGTTGCATCTAAAGGCACACAGTCGGCAGGCGTAGCATCGTGCATCAGTTGCTGCATATCTACATCCCTTTCTTCATCCATATAAGCCATTAGCCCTTCGCGCTGATACACTATAACATTGGCAGGTTTATGAAAAGCCTCCATGATGGCATGATCTACCAATGGCTTGTAAGGAATCTTTTTATCCACCTCTATTCCATAGGAAGCCGTGATGATAGCTTTTGGCTCAGCATCATCAATCCTTACCGAAAGTTCGTGAGGAGCAAAGCCACCAAACACCACACTATGTATGGCTCCTATGCGGGCACAGGCCAGCATAGACATTAATGCCTGCGGAATCATGGGCATGTATATCACTACCGTATCGCCTTTTTCTATACCCAGCTTCTGAAGGCCTCCTGCCAGTCGGGCCACTTCATCTCTTAGCTCGGTGAAAGTATATTTACGGATGGTTTTAGTAACCGGTGAATCGTATATCAGGGCAGTCTGATTTCCCCGGTTATTATTCACATGATAATCAAGACACAGATAGCTTGTATTCAGCTTACCACCCTTGAACCAGCGGTATAAATTGTTTTCTTCTTTTGTAAGGATATTCTCCGGAAATTCGAACCAGTCTATATCCTTAGCCTTCTCGCGCCAGAAGGCTTCAGGACTATTGATGCTCCTGAAATATTCTTCCTGATATATATCGCGATGAGCCTCTTTTACTTTATTCAAAACTCCTTCTACCTGCTGAATCAGATTGCGGGTACTGAAGGGTTTGGTAATAAACAGATCGGCTCCCAGATCATACCCTTTTTTAATATCCGACTCCTTCGTTTTTGCAGACAGGAAGATGACCTTGATATCTGCAAGACTCTTCGTATTCTTGATATGCTTACAGATGGCATATCCATCCACATCGGGCATCATAATATCAAGCAATACCAAATGGAGTGCTGTGGAGTTGATAATATTTAAAGCTTCGGTACCATTACGGGCAATTAATACTTCGTACCCATTCTTTTTCATTAGAAATTCGAGAGACATCAGGATGTATGGATCATCGTCCACTACCAGTACTTTGTGCTGAATTTTATTCATAACTATTTCGAATTTAATTGTTTATATACAGGAGTAAGGAGACAGGAGAATGGAGATAGAATAATACAAATACATGTTGAATCCTGAGAATACATCATGAGTCGTGAGGCGTAAGATGTGTGTCTTAATTTATACATATTTCATACTTTTCATTATTTACTAAACAGGGATTTCCACATTGAATATGGCGCCATTATTTACCTCACTCTCTACCCATATTTTACCATTGTGCATTTCAATGATTCTCTTGGATATTGCTAAGCCAAGTCCACTGCCTTCGGGCTTCTTGAGTGTCTGATTTTTAGCCTGGAAAAACTTATCGAATATCAGCTCATGTACTTCAGGTGCAATACCTTTCCCATCATCAGCCACCTGTATCAACATTTTATCAGGACTGCTATGAACACTAACCGTGATAATACTTTCAGCATGTTTGGCAGCATTGGAAATAAGATTGTAAAACACCTGATTCAGCAAATCTTCATCTCCCTTTACCAGGGGTATTTTGAATGGGATATTGAACTCCACTTTAATTCCCTTTTCAGTAACCAATGTCTTTACCCTATCAGCTGTATTATAGATTAATGCAGCAATATCCACATTGGAAATGTTCAGTTTGGTTCTGCCACTTTCATACCTTTCCAGATTAAGCACCTGAGTAATCAGATAACTTAAACGCTGTGTTTCTTTTATAACGGCACCAAGGTATTCACTCTTCATATCTTCAGGCAAGTCGGGATTGTCATGCACTATCTCGCTCAATGCTCTGATAGAAGTTAATGGAGTACGAAGTTCATGGGTAACAGTATATAAGAACTCATCTTTCAATTCATCAATCTGTTTCAGTTGTTCATTCGCTTTCTGCAACTGATCGGTGGCTTTTTGCAACTCATTCGACTTTTTACGAAGCTCTTTATTGGTCTCTTTCATCATCTGACTTTCGTGCAATATTTTCAACACTTCTGTCATGCTGAGCACTTCTTCTTTCACTACACTCTTTACCATAATTCTGGCTGACGCTGAACCTATAGCACCTGCCAGAATTCTTTCTGCAAAATTTACCAGTGCCGGATTAGCTTTTGTAGTTGATTCTATATTAATGTTTTTCTTTTTAGCATAATTAGAGAGTAGATTATCGGTTCTCTTCTTTCCTATAAAATTGTTTAATAGCAATTTCAGGTCAGGTATGTAGGCAGTACCTTTCCATGCTATAGAGTCTTCTGCCGACTGACGGGAATATTTAAATACATCTACAAACATTTCGGCCTGATAAAATTCATCTGTTTCCTTTTCAGTTATCATCGAAATTCCTATAAATGCAACTGAATTGAAGAACATACTCCAGAAGAATCCATGGGTAACCACATCAAACCCATCTAATCCAAACAAAGAAGTTGGTCTAAGCATGGATATTCCAAATAAACCATTATGAGTTATTGAATCAAAAGCAGGACCTGATATAGAAGGAAATATCAGGGTATAAAACCAGATAGAAAACCCTATCAATATACCTGCTACGGCTCCTTTCTTATTGGCTTGTTTCCAATAGATCCCTCCAATTATACAGGGAGCAAACTGTGCAACAGCAGCAAATGAAATGAGTCCTATAGATACCAGTGAATATTTTTCTGCTATTACTTTATCGTATACATATGCAAAGAATATAATAGCAACAATACTGGCTCTTCTATTAAACAATAATATAGTACTGATATTCTTGTCCAGATTGATATTAATCCTTTTAAAGGTAAGTAAAAAAGGCATTACAATCTGATTACTGATCATTATGCCAAGGGCAATAGTTTCTACAATAATCATACTGCTGGAAGCAGAGAAGCCACCAATATATACCAGCAATGCCAGCAATTTATTTCCTGAATGCATGGGCAATGCCAGCACATATGTATCGGGATTAATTATTTGATTATGAAAGATCAGCGAACCCCCAAAAGCAATAGGGATAACGAAAATATTTATCACAAAGAGATATAATGGAAAAAGCCAGGTAGCCTTTATCACTTGGCTTTCATGCACATTTTCTACTACAGAAAGATGAAACTGTCGTGGCAGAAATAATACAGCCATCATGGACAGAAACATTAATGCAAATGTTTGAAAATACATGTTTCCACCTTTGAAAGTCAGTAGTTGTTTCAGATGATTATCAGCAGCAGCTTTTTGCATAATATCGCCAAACCCATCGAACAGGAAATAGGTGACAAATAATCCTGCAGAGATAAAAGCAACAAGCTTTACAATAGATTCAAAAGCAATAGCAGCTACCATGCCTTCATGTTTTTCGGTAGCATCTATACTTCTTGTACCAAAGAGGATTACAAAAGATGCCAGCCCCATAGCTATATAGAATGTTGTATCCTTAAATATATTGAAGCTCTGATTTGACTGACTGGTAGAGTTATTCAGAATTTCTATACTACTGCTGATGGCTTTTAGCTGAAGGGCAATGTATGGAATAACACCTAATACACATAGTAGTGTAACAATGATTCCTAAGGAAATATTTTTACCATACCGGGTAGATATAAAGTCGGCAATACTGGTAATTCTCTGTGTTTTGGATATACGGATAATCTTTCGCAGCACTAATATAAATAACGGCGCAAGTAGTGTAGGGCCAATGTATATATACAGGAATTCTATCCCTGTAGCAGTGGCACGGCCAACACTTCCGAAGAAGGTCCATGCAGTGCAAAAAACGGCTAATGAAAGAGAATAGATATAAGGATTATCAATTATACTCTTCTTCAATCTGGCACGCACCTCGGCATAATATCCTACTGCGAATAGTGATATCAGGTAAAGCACAGAACTAAGTATAATAATAAGATTACTCATCAGAAGAAAGAGATTTCCTTTTTCGTTCTATAATAAAGGCTATAATGGCTATAAAGAGTAGCCACAAAAAAATTACATAAAAGTATAACAATGGTATATGGCTAATGAATATTTCTTTATTCATCATTTTCATAAAAGGAAAACTAAACAGAAACAGAAATAATACTGATATGAAAATAAGCTTTGAAGTTTTCTTTTTACTGACCATAAAAATAATAATAAGGATTGCCTCTTTATAAATTTACAAAGAGGCAATCCATTTTAAGAATACAATTATAATGGTTTTACATCATAATCATCCAGTTCTTCACTGGATTCCGGAACATGATCGTAATTACCTTCCAGAGCATATAAACCAAAAAGGATAAAGCCAATAACAATAGGGTAAAATATTGTGAGAAAAACCCCCCATTGTATTTGTGTATCTATCAATGGTTTCCTGGCAATTTCACTTTCGGCAGTTGACATTAAATAATGGATCGCTAATGGTCCCAGTATAATCCAGATTATTCCTGCATATCTTTTAATCTTATTCATATAGTTGAATTTGTTTTGTTTGTTATGTAATTAAACTCCCGCTACTTCAGGATCAATCCTGTTACGAATATACAATGCCCCTATCACACAACATAACGTTGCTATTACAATAGGATACATTAAACCTACAGTCTTATCGTTTGTATATATTGTAGTAAATAATGTTGCAATGAAAGGTGTCAGACCTCCAAATACACCATTACCTATATGATATGGCAAAGACATAGAAGTATACCTGATTTTTGTAGGGAATAACTCAACAAGGAATGCAGCAATCGGACCATAAACCATTGTTACATAGAATATGAGGATAAATACCAACCCAACAATTTTCCAGTAATCACTATCCGCTAAAGTTTTGGAAACAGCCATCAATGGTTTAATAGTTTTCTTACCTACTGTAGAATAAAGTGTATCGGTTTTAGTTTCAACCATTACCATTCCATCTTCATAGTAAGATTTAGTCACTACTTTTCTTAAAGAGTCTGTAGTGTTTTTTATTGGTGTCAGCATTGGCTTTACTTCTCTCTTTGCAGTTATTTCAACTTTAGCTTTTGCATCTGTAATATTCAGTATCTGTGTAAAAAGATATTTGTAAGATATTACAGCAATAAACATACCTAAAATCATAATCCATTTTCTACCAATCCTGTCACTCAGTGAACCCCATATTACAAAGAAAGGAGTTGCAAAAAGTATACCCCAGATAATCATAGTTCTGGACTGATCGAAATCAACTTTACAAACATTCTCAATGAATGACTGTGCATAAAATTGTCCTGTATACCATACTACCCCTTGTCCCATAGTAGCTCCAAATAATGCCAGCAAAACCATTTTAAGATTTGCCTTATGAGCAAAGCTTTCTTTCAATGGATTAGTGGAAGTTTTACCTTCAGATTTTAATTTGGCAAAAATTGGAGATTCTTTCATCTTCAATCTGATGTAAATAGACACTACTACTAAAACCGACGATAATAAGAAAGGAATTCTCCATCCCCAGTCATTGAATTTTGCTATTGATTTTGCAGCATCAGCATCCAGACTGTGGCGGGTAAGTAAGATAACTCCCAAGGAGATAAACAAGCCCAATGTGGCAGTAGTCTGAATCCAGGAAGTAAAATATCCTCTTCTATTATTAGGAGAATGTTCGGCCACATAAGTAGCAGCACCACCATATTCACCTCCTAAAGCCAGCCCCTGTAATAACCTTAGTATCAATACTAATATCGGTGCAAGGAAACCTATACTTTCATAGCTTGGTACACAACCAATTGCGAAAGTAGAACCACCCATCAAAACAAGTGTTAGCAGGAAAGTATGTTTTCTGCCTATCAGATCTCCTAAACGGCCGAAAACCAGGGCACCAAAAGGTCTTACTATAAACCCTGCAGCAAATGTTGCTAATGTAGACAGCAAGGCTGCAGTCGGATTTGTTTTTGGAAAAAACTGACTGGCGATTACTGTAGCAAGGCTACCAAAAATATAAAAATCATACCATTCAATTAAAGTGCCCAAAGAAGACGCCCCTATAATTTTCCATATCCCTTTTGTTTCTTTATTATCCATAAATCGCGATTTTAGTTTGGTAAGATATAATTTTCTTAGAAAGAGAACTTAGACATAAAAATGAATCTTGTGTTAGTTACACTAGTAGTATTACTAACTGTTCCATCACTGGCAGCAGTACCATAAGATGCAGTAGTAAATTCTAATTCTGTACCGAATTTAAATTTACCAGATACAAATTCTACTCTAGGAGATATTCTTGATAAACTTTTAATAGCTGCACCAGAAGTGCCTATGCCCATTCCATAAGCTGCATCAGCACCAGTCTGACTTGAGCCACTATTAGCAGTATATCCAAAGAATAAACCAGGAACCACTTTTTTGCCTGTTGTGTTAATATCTAACCAGAAACCTGTTGTTTTGGTATCCTGATATGTTTGTTGAATAGTTGCAGAGGCTGAATTATATCCAAGATAACCACCGAGCATTACCTGATCATTTAGATTTCCACCACTGGTAACCTGAGCTTTAATCTGAATAGGGTCTAACAGTATTTTAGTATAAGCAAGAAAACGTACACTATTCACTCTGTTTGTTGATATTGAACCGGCAGAAGATAGTTCAGGTCTGATTGACAAGTAGTCTACTCCAGCTCCTAACATAAATGTAGAAACTTTGAACATTAACTGAGCATGTAAATTTGGAGTAACTCCCTGAGCTAGATAAGTATTAGAACCACCACCTGGACCAGGACTTGGCATATCTAGCTGAGAGATAGCGGCAAGTATCAATGATAAATGGTTGTCTTTGTCTAACTTTTGAGTAAGTCTGATTTGTGGGCTACGGTTTAATGGTTGAAAAGGAATACCTGTATTAAAGTTTACTACACCAGGATAACAATCAGGATTGAACATAGGATGCCAGTACTGTCCAAAGGCCAATTGGGTTTTAGACCAGTCTAACATTGCATAAGCGTGACGTAAATTGAAAAAATTGGTAGCTCCACCAGTAAAGCCCCAGAATTCTCCTTCAATAATTGCTGTTGTTTTAGCGCCGAATGCATCAGGACCTGTAATATTAAAACCAGCTCTGGTTAGAATAGATGCCATATTCAGGGTAGGGATAGCATTTACATCCTGACCCGAGGCATTTTTACTTACTGGTTGAGGGAATAAAGATAATTCCCCATCGTTTGCAGACGCCATTTGTCTGCTGTCAAAAATAACATCATTTCTTACGAAGCCATAGATCTTGACACCAATTTTGGTGCTGGAATCGCTTTTGGCTGAGGAACTATTTGTTTGTGCGTGTATCAGTCCAAAAGAGAGTGATACGAGTAAGGCTAATGAGCCATAAATTTTTTTCATGTGCAAGCAATTTTTTGTTGTTAAAATTTTCAAATCGTTAATCGAACATAAAGGTGAAATTTATGAAAGTTTGCTTGCATAGTATAGTTATGCTAATAGTATATATTTTTTATTGCTTATTGTATGAATAAAAACCGGCATTAATTATGACTTTAAACGTTCCCATTTAATCATCATATACTTATCGCCAAGCTCGGTAACCATCATGCCTGTATTCTTCAGGTTTGCAGGATTAGCAAAGAACGTAGAGAGTTCGGTCAGCGTTAATACTTTATAAGTTGGACGATAATCATACTTCTCCGGAGCTTTTATTTTATACTTCTTTACCCAGTTCATTACACTAACATGACTGACACCGAGAATTCTTTCTATTTCCCGGTAGCTGATACCCTCAATATGTAGCTGGAGTGCCTTGATTACATAATAGGAATCTATACTTTTACCCTCTTTTTCCACCGTAAAATTGTAACTGCAACTTTTGCAATTATATCGCTGTCTCTCTTTAATTACGCCACTCTTAGTGATTAAATTACTCTTACAACGAGGGCAATGTTTTATTTTCATATAACAAAATAATTAATCAAATATATCATTTTAGCAATTATATATCATTTTAGCAAAAAACATTTTTTAAAAACACATTCACAATAAGAATGCTTATACCTTAGTGCCTTCAAATAAAACGATTGTTATGGAATTTCCTTATCAAATTAAAAGTTACGATCAATACAAAAGCGATTATAAAAGAAGTATTGAGAGTCCTGCAGAGTTCTGGAGTGAAGTGGCTGAACACTTCACCTGGAAGAAAAAGTGGCACACAACACTTAACTGGAACTTTACTGAACCTAAGATAGAATGGTTCAAAGGTGCTAAACTGAATATTACAGAAAACTGCCTTGACAGACATCTGGAGAAGCATGGAGATGACCCTGCCATTATATGGGAACCCAATGACCCTGAAGAACATCACAGGATTCTCACTTATAAAAAGTTGTATGAAAAGGTTTGTCAGTTTGCCCATGTTCTTAAAAACAATGGTGTAAAGAAAGGCGACCGTGTATGTATATATATGGGTATGGTTCCTGAACTTGCTATAGCTGTTTTAGCCTGTGCCAGAATTGGTGCCATCCATTCTGTAATCTTCGGAGGATTTTCCGCTCAGTCTATTGCTGACAGACTTTTTGATGCCCAGGCTGAATTTATAGTTACTTCAGATGGTGCTTATCGTGGACAGAAAGATATTCCACTGAAGAGTGTGATTGACGATGCATTGATTGGTAACCGTACTATAAAGAAAGTAATTGTTTGTACCCGTACCCGCACAGCAGTTTCTATGCTGAAAGGAAGGGATGTATGGTGGGAAGATGAAGTAAAGAAAGTAGAAACATTAGGTCTTTATGACTTTCCGGCAGAAGAAATGGATGCTGAAGATCCTTTGTTTATATTATATACTTCCGGAAGTACCGGTAAACCAAAAGGTGTGGTACATAGCTGCGCCGGATATATGTTGTTTACCAACTATACTTTTGTGAATGTATTTCAATATAAGCCTGGCGATATTCATTTCTGTACTGCTGACATAGGCTGGATTACCGGACATAGTTACATTATATATGGCCCATTAAGTGCAGGAGCAACTTCTTTAATGTTCGAAGGGGTACCTACCTGGCCCGATGCAGGAAGATTCTGGGATATAGTGGACAAGTTCAAAGTTAATATTTTATATACCGCTCCTACCGCTATCCGTAGTCTGATGGGCTTTGGTCTTGGTCCGGTACATGGACATAGTCTGAATAGTTTAAGAATTCTCGGTACAGTGGGCGAGCCTATCAACGAAGAAGCATGGCATTGGTATCATGAGAATATAGGAAAAGGCAACTGTCCAATAGTAGATACCTGGTGGCAGACCGAAACTGGTGGAGTATTGATTTCTAACCTGGCAGGTGTTACTCCTGAAAAACCAAGTTGGGCTACCCTTCCTATGCCAGGAGTAGAACCTGTTCTGGTGGACGAAAACGGTGTAGAAATAATTGCTAAAGATGGAGAAACTATCTCGGGTAATCTCTGTATAAAATCTCCTTGGCCAGCCACCCTCCGAACTACTTATGGCGATCATGAACGTTGCAAAACCAACTACTTCAGTACCTATCCTAATATGTACTTTACCGGTGATGGTGCTATGAAAGATGCAGAAGGTTTCTATAGAATTACAGGCCGGGTGGATGATGTATTAAATGTAAGCGGTCACCGTATAGGTACAGCCGAAGTAGAGAATGCCATCAATATGCACGCAGGGGTGGTGGAAAGTGCTGTTATTGGTTATCCTCATGATGTAAAAGGACAAGGTATTTATGCCTTTGTAATATATCAGGGTTCACATATCCAAGGTACCCATGGCGACTTCCCATTAATCAGAAAAGATATTCTGGAAACAGTAAGCCGTATTATCGGGCCAATAGCTAAGCCCGATAAGATTCAGTTTGTAAAAGGATTACCAAAGACCCGTAGTGGTAAAATCATGCGTAGAATTTTACGCAAGATAGGAGAGGGAGATATTCAGAATATAGGTGATACTTCTACGCTACTCGATCCAGGAGTAGTAGAAGAAATTATTAATGGAAAAATGTAATGCTGCTAAATACAATAGGATAAGAACCATTATAAAGAGTATCAGATTCTATTTTCAAAACATAAAAGCTCCGCTGGAATGCGGGGCTTTTGTTTTATATTTTGCAAATTGTATTCTGTATTCTTTTTACTTTTGAATTTTTACTTTTAACTTTTAATAGGGCGTTGCCTTTCAGGCCCTGGCTATCATTCCAATCTTTTGCTACGCCATCTGTTCAAATTTGTAGTGGTTACCAGATTCTTGAGCTTATCTAAAGGCGGCGTAGCAAAAGGATTTTCCCTTCTATCCTTAACGCAATACAAAATACATTCACATTACGTAGAGACGCCATGCATGGCGTCTTCCAAACAGCCCATGAATTTATTCGTGGTTAAAAATAATCATCAACAAAACATAAATAACGGTTTCAACCGTTTCTTCATATATTATAAACAAAAAGCACTGCTCCCTTCAGAGCAGTGCTTTTTGTTTATACAATTACATTATTCATTTTTTTTAGAACATGAATATTAAGTTCTCAGTACTACATTGTTCTAGCTTTAATTAATTTGACATAGCTTGAGATATTCGCATTTGTATATCAACAATCTTACTAGCATACTTACTATCACTAGAACAATCTTTTACTTTATTAGCCCATTCATTTGCTTCAGATAACATAGTAGTATAATCAGAAATCAAAGTAGCATTATTAGGATCTGCTTTATACCTCTTTAAAAGAGAAACATAATCTACCATAAATTTTTCGTACCCTTTCAAAAATTCATCACAGTTTCCAGAGGATGAAACAGATTTCTCCTCATTAGATTTCAATGCAGGTTTTTCTCCCTTAGATTTCTCCTCAACTATCTCAGAGTTAAAACGAATTTTTTTCCCTTTCTTAAAATTATTAATCATTTTAATAGCATCCTCCTCTTTATCAACCATACCTTGTGAAAATAATATAGCCTTTACCCATTCTTCACCCGTTCCTCTTTGCAGGTAGGTTGCCAGATCTTTATCCGTTTTACACGAAAGTTCAAAATCCAATGGCACGCCGTGTTCATCTAATGCCCTTCCATTAAGGCTAGGACCATAATAATTATAACCAATACCCTGTTTAACATCCATTGGCTTTAAAAATCTCAACTTTACTTTCATAGTGCCTTTATAGCTACTACTTATGTTTCCAATTACTTGTTTCTCCAACTCCAACAAATAACTACCCGGCACTATTTCTACATATCCCGAAAGTGGCCCATCAATCAGAGTAACTGCTTCATACTTTATATCTGTGGGTGGTTCAGGCAAATTGATTGCCTCCTTTTTTTGTTTACTTCCACAACTAACTAATAATAAACCTACTAACAATAAAAGCAGGTTGAACTTAATAAAATATTTCATAACATTTTTTATTTATATTAAAGAGTTTAGGTATGTATTATTTTTTGATGATAGCACTTTTAGCTAACCAGCCTTTTGTAGCCTTGCCATTAGGTGCAGTAAAAGTTCCAAAATAAAAATTACCCGAAATTTTATCAATACTTACCTCTTGTCCTTTCATAACATATCCTTTGCGAATTGTTGTAGAATCAGGATTTTCAAAAAAATTAGCTTTTTCTGCATTTATAATACCCACAAACGGAAATGATTCTTCTACTTGTTGTGCAACTGTATTAGTATTACTTGTAACTGCAGTTACAGATTTATTAGTATCAACTGATTGACTTGATGGAGTATCTGTTTTAATTTTTTGAGTGTCAGCATTAGTAGCTTGTTTAGTCTCTACCGCATTTCTTTTTGCAGTTGGTTTTAACGGCTCTTTTTTTATTAATCTAATTAAAATGGCATGACAGGTTTCATCATTTGCATTTAAAGGGTCATTTTTATCATCAATTTGAGATTCTTCATAAGTTATTCTTGACAAATAAGGAGACACCAATTTAGTCACATCCCAGCTAGCATCAATATTATCAAAACACCAATAAGAAATATCTCGTTGTGATATTAAATCCGATGAATATGGAATCGAATGCCCTGCCCAACCAAGATACACCCAACCGCTTTTAGATTTTAAAGTGGTTTTTATTTTTTCTAAAGCTACAGTTTTAATATCTCTATTTTCATTATTCTGTCCTAAATAATTATTCAATTCTTTAAAGTCAGCCATATCTGGAATTTCCCATCCA
>Ga0364894_10431_pt1 | contig 17146 bp, 12 predicted proteins | sample ExccelJu500001D4_FD_206942 | JGI IMG/M metagenome (GOLD analysis project Ga0364894, IMG submission 206942) | Enriched cells from Trout Bog Lake Hypolimnion, Wisconsin, USA - BchlTB.July16.5000.01.D4 | ecosystem: Environmental > Aquatic > Freshwater > Lake > Hypolimnion/Profundal zone | place: USA...
CTCGCTCATCATCGCGGTTATATGTCAGGCCCGCGGTTTTAACTGCATTACCTACTAGCAAGCCGCTAAATGGGATGAAATAGCTAGAAAGCATACCCAGAGCTTGGCTTGCAGCCGTAATACCAATATCGCGATTCTTGCCATAATCAGGCTGGGTGTGTCCTAATTGGTGGTGCCCCAATTCATGCCCCAACACAGTAGCTAGAACATCTGAATCATTGCCGAATTGCAAAATAAATCCATTTGTCAAAACAATCAAATTTTGACCGTTCTGCAAGCTTGCAAATGCATTGATTTCCTTACTCTCTGAGAAAGCGATACTAAATGGAATGGGACTAACTGCCGCCAGTCTCTTGCGTACAGTTGCTACATTTTTTTGGGGATCACTCCCAGTTTTTGCATTTGCAAGCTGATTCCACCAAGCATCATTTGGAACATGTACAACGGTCGATGGATCTGATTTTGTCGTCGAGCATGCCACCAAAAGAATGCTGGCCATCAATAACATTGCAGCGCAAAGAACTCTTATTGGCATGAGGCCTTAGTGAATCTGAGTAGTTTATTTAATTGACGCACTTGAGTTTGCCTTAATCCATCGCGTGCTATCCACAATAACCAAACTATTTAAGCTTATTCCAATTGATCATTAGCGGAGAGGAAGACCTAACCCTGAAATATACGAGCTTGGACTCCTCTAGGTCGCTTTAGATTGCATTATAGGCAGGACAGTACCTCCGCCATGACCGCTAACGACCCAAAGCAGTCAGTAGCAGGCACCACCTCCGCAATGACCAATAACAAAATAAGGCAACCCAAATCAAAAAAATAGAATCTCTCTTTAAATAATTTTAGAATCTCTGTTTCCTAATGCAATGTATTTATATTGGAGCGATACCCATAGCCGCCTTGCAGATAACAAGTCTTCGCTCCAAAGAAAGCAAGCCAATCCATTTGCTTAATGGCTTTAAGGACTCAATGGCGTCCTTAGCAATCTGATCAAGCAAATCATAGGATCGTGAATTACTCTTTTCATCCCCGTGTAGGGTCTGCATACCGAACAACTCGATTTGATCCCTGAGTCCCACTATTTGAGATAGCACGCTTTGAGCTTGGTTTTCAAAGGCCTTTACTTGTTCTTCTAGTTGGCTCTTGGTCAAAATTATATCCCCCATAGATTGATTCTCCCGCACAACACAAGATATATCCTGAATAGTTAATTTTTTACTTATGAAATCTAATTCCTGCACCTTACCAGCCTTTCCAAGCGCTTTTAGAATATTGAGAAATCTGATGCGTGAGGATTTATGAAGTTTGATCATATGGTTTTCTCTTAAAGATGAATCTTAGTTTAGGTGGGTGCATCATTCTTAACTGATTGCTCTTATTGCAATCCGTTGTAAATCAATAAGCTATTTAGGGTGCTATACGATGCAGAATTCATACCAGCTGCAGGCAAAACCAAAGTATTCAAAGTGGTGACAGCTACTGCACCAGCAATATCCATGGCGGATGCTTGAGCTTGAATGGCGGTTAAAGCGATTGCCGCAGTTCCCAAGTCAGCTATTTTTTGGCCCACTGTTAAATCCGTATTGAAGCTTGTAACTAGGGTGTTAAAGGAGCTATCAGGAATATAACTGGCGCCATTCACCATTCGTGTAGTACCGTCAATAGCCGACAGTAGTTTATTTACACCTGATCCACCAGTCAGGATTGCAGTAACTGCGTAAGCACCACCAGCATCACGAAATAGCTTAGCTTTAGCATCATAGTCCGCCGAATCAGTTTGAACCCAGGCATTAGAGGAGGAGACTGAAGTTGCAAAGTTATTAACCCAGGTAATTTGCCCAGTAGTAGCGTTATAAGCTGGAGAGTTTATGGCTAAGGTATCGATATTTTTTATATCTACTGACAGGGTTAAATTTTGCGCAGCCTGATCCAATAAACCAGTCGCCACTGGATCATTTAAGGCAAAGGCTGTTCCTACGGCTTTAAATGCATTGACTACGCCAAGTAAGTTGGTTAATGCTGGTGCAACAGCTACGGATGCTGGCGCTACAAATGTAAATGCGGTTGGTGGCGCTGCAAATGCCAGGGCTGAAATTGTAAGTAGTGGGGCTACAAGGATTTTTTTCATTGGCGCTTTCTTAATGATTCAATATTTCTCTAGGGTCATTAGCCGTTTTAGCTTTACCGTTTAATGTTGTTGGCGCAATTTCGACCACCTTTTCCGGTAAACCGGGTGAGGTTTGTACTCTCCTGGCCATGATGCGTACTTCTCTATTAGCTTTAATGAGTTTTTCCTCAAGGTCAACGGTTGATTCACCCATCTCTTTTGCATCATCAAGCTCTGCCTGCAAATTAGCCAGCCTATCTTTTGATACTTGTAAGTAGACTGTTGGACTCGATGTTCTAATCGCTTTTTCTATATCCTTGTTTTGTAGCATCATGACTACGGCTGCATTACCAAAACCCAAAGCTGCCATGCGCTGACTATTTTTTAATAAGACGCAATTGTCATCTACGTATGTGCTACCACCAGCAAGCCCCAAACCTAAAATGGAACCAGATGCTGACACCGAGCCAAGACAGACATCGCTGCCTGCTGCTGTTAAACCTGGGGCATACATAGTAGGAACAGAGTAAATTTTTGCGGTAGTTGTTCCTGGCGTATTCGAGTTGACGTTGCCATAACCACCGGTCACGTTAGTCAAGTTCTGCTGTGTGCCAATATTGCTCCCCAACAAGTTGGATTGACCACCTCCAACGGAAGTATTTGCGGCCCCAGCTCCGGAAGAGTTGACGTCATTTGACGTCTGCCCAAATGCAGAAGCAATCATTAATGCGGATAAAAACAAAATAAGTAAACGGATAAGTCTCTCCAGGTGTTAATTGCATTTGCACTTAACGGGTGGGAATAATCTGGTCACAATGACCGACACTAATAGGAATGACTGAGATTGATTTGCATACAGCAGCTTATGAACAAGTTCATTAATTGCTATAGCCAAGTTATCTGAAAGAGGCCCACAAGAAAGCGCTTGCTAATGAAGTAGTCGTTAGCAGTAGTTATTTGAGAAACTAGTTTGAGGGGTGCAACCTACTCTAATTCGCTAGAGAGGACGACCGTTACGTAGGGTTGAAAGAGTCGAGTGCTGTAACAGTTATCAGCCTTGACCTAGGGCATACCCTACTCCTTAAATTAAGAAATAGATACTAGTTATTTTTGAATTTCTTGCAAAGGGGCAATCAAGATCTGAATTGACGTTTTTAGGATCTATGATGTGACTACTTTTGGCAGATTTGGGCCACAAAGAGGAATCCAAGGAATTGGGTGAGAGTCGACCCGTAAGAGATCGTCAACTATGGGGCATTATTTATTTAGCAGACCACTATGGTCAATCTTGTAACCGCTCTCACGGAAAATCTTTACGCAAGCATCAACTGCAGCTTCATCATAAATAACACCTCGACCACGCTCAATCTCAGCCAATGCAATATCTATTCCCAAGGCTGGTCTGTAGGGTCTATAAGCGGACATTGCCTCAACAACGTCAGCGACAGCCAAAACACGACCCTCGATGCTAATTTGATCAGCATTTAAAGAGTTGGGGTAGCCACTGCCATCTAGGCGCTCATGATGCTCTAAGACAGCTCGAGAAATATTCCAAGGAAAGGTGACATTCTTCAGTAGGTCATAACCTGCCTGAACGTGACCCTTAATCAATCTGTATTCATCTTCTGTTAATTTTCCCGGCTTACACAAAATCTCCGCGGGAACAATAATCTTGCCAATATCATGCAAATAACCCGCAATCATCAACCCTTGCTGGCACTCCTCATCTAGCCCCATCTCTTTTGCTATTGCTTTAGCTAAGTCCCCAACATGCTGCTCATGACCTGCTGTGTAGGGATCTCGCAATTCCACTAACTTTCTTGCTATGCCAATCGTCTCCATTAACGAAGTTCTTAGTTTTTCGTTATTGATAGCCTCTAATTTGACTTTCTCAGCATTGGCAAGGATTAGCTCTGCACCTCGCTTGGCCTTTTCCTCATATTGAAAAATTAACTCAGCTTTTGTGCGTGCTAATTGTATGCTGACATCGAGTGCATCTCTATCCTTTTTTATATCTTGACGGAGACGTTCTAGCTCGCCAGAAAGTTCTAATCTATCAATGGCTGAATTAGAGTTAGGGGTGAGACTGAGATCGTGATCTGATGCCATTCTGTAAATATACCCCCTCATGCCACTAATGCCAATTCCTTCATAAATCCATAATATTTACAAAGAATTTGCCCAAATTTGTAACTTGGAGTAACGTGGATAAATTCATAGGCAATATATAAAGAGGTATTAAATGACTCAGAATTTGGACAACGTCTACCAGCAACTTAGCAGTCTAAAAGCTGACTTAGACGATTTACGCAGCACTTATAAGGGTGTCAGTAAGAGCTATATGGTTGCACTTGGAACTCTTAGCGAATTAACAATTCACTCTTCTGAGGCTGCTAAGCGGGCATCTAAATCAACAGAGCAATCGCGTATTGCAGCCATGAATGCGATGTTGGCGGCGAAAGAAGCCTCCGGTTCCCCAGAATTAATCGTAGTAGTTCAGTCAGCGGTAACGGCAGCAGTGGCAGCTGCTTTGGCGGCGGTGGAATCAGCGGCAGCTGCGGCAGCGGCCTCCGCAGCCGCTTCAGCAGCAGTAGCACACCAGGCAGAAGAGTCATTACTTAAGGCCTCTGCAGAAGCGTCCTCAGCATCAAAAATAGCTGCCGACTCAGCAGCTGAAGCAGTCAAGTTGTCTGTTCAAGCACAAGAGATTGTGAATGCTTTGAAGGTCAATGGGGGGGTAAAGCCTCCAGCTAAATAATAAGGTTGGGGTATTAACTTTGAGGGTGGAGATGACCGCTATTGGCCGATAACAGTCATTGAGCGTCCTGTAATTAGACGCTGAATAAGTTTGTTCCATTTGGAACAGACAATTACGCATCCTCTATCTATCGAGGCTTGTCGTGGCGAGGCTCACAAAGGGCGGCTACAGACCCAAAGAGGTCGTTCAGACCATATCTCATGTCCACTTTAAACCTCATCTTTATGAAGGTCGGCAATCTGGGTAAAGGCATCAAAGTTTTCTAAAAATGCATCCACAATAACCGGGTCAAAATGATTTCCCCTTCCTTCAGCCATGATTTCATGAGTTTGCTCATAAGAAAAGCCTTCCTTATAGACACGCTTAGATACCAGGGCATCAAATACATCGGCTATTGCCATTAGCTTTGCAGATATAGGTATTTCATCCCGCTTAAGGCCATCAGGATAGCCAGTGCCATCCCACTTTTCATGGTGCCAATGGGCAATTTCTTTTGCTAACTTCAGAAACTCCAGCGATACCTCTGAATCTTTTTCCGCCATTTCAATGGCATGCGCCCCAAGCCAAGCATGGGTTTTCATAATGACCCACTCTTCATCGGTCAGCTTTCCAGGCTTCATTAAGATTCGATCCGGAATTCCTACCTTCCCAATGTCGTGCAATGGTGCAGACTTGGCGAGTAACTCAATAGCTCTATCCGGAAGCATCAAGGTGTATCTTGGATCTTTTTGAAGAATTTGAGCTAAGGTTTTTACATACAATGAGGTACGCAACAAATGCTTACCCGTAGCATCGTCACGAACTTCAGCTAAACGTGCCAGCGCTCTAATGCTGACATCCTGAATTGCCTCGTTTTCCTTCATTCTCTTTGCGATCTCTGCCTCTAGATAAACATTTTGGTTTTCCAAAATATCGCGAGCCTTTTTAAGCTCAACCTGAGTGCGTACTCTTGCCAAAAGGATCGATGGGCGAATTGGCTTGGTAACATAATCAATTGCTCCGAGCTCCAGGCCTTTTTCCTCATCACGAGTCGAATCCATGGCCGTCAGAAAGATTACCGGTATCGCTTTTGTTTTTGGGTTATTTTTTAGGCGGACAATAACTTCATAGCCATCCATTTCAGGCATCATGACATCTAGGAGAATGAGATCAGGCAATTGCCCAGATTCCAATATTTCGAGCGCCCTCTTGCCTGATGGGGCAACCAAAATATCATAAAACGGCATTAGCAGATCGCTAACCACCGTCATATTGTCAGGATTGTCATCTACAACCAATATTGCTAATTTTCGATCTATATCAACTGAGCTCATTAAATCCACCGTCTAAATTTTGTGTTCAGCACTTTGAATGTCTTGAATGATTTTTAGTGCTTTTGGGAAATCGTAACTCTCCATAGCTGCTTCAAGATTGGCCATTAGAACTTTATCAATGCTAGCTCGAATAATAGAGCGATTCTCCTTAAAGCCTTGACTGGCTCTAAAGCTTCCCGATTGCAGTAATGGAATTAGCCTGGCAAGTGCATCCAGAGCCAACGGAATATCTGCTTGAATCTGAGGGGCTATATCTAATTCTGCAGTTTCCGCTACTTTAATTTGCAATGCTTGAAACGATTTTTCGATTTCACTCAATAAAGCCTCTACATCAGTATTGCCTGCGCTTAATGCAGCCTCTAATTTGGCGGCTGATGCTTGAATCTGAGTGATACCCAGTGTGCCAGCAGCACCTTTTAAGGTGTGAGCAACAAGGATTGGTTCACCAGTAATATGGGAATTTATCAAGCCACCAAGCTTGCCAATGTCGCCCTGATGTAAGGCAACAAAGTCTTTCAATAAATCCCAAAACTTTTCAATCTTCCCATTGGTAACCAATAGCCCCCTCTCAAGATCTAAGCCCTTAATTTGAGAAAGTTGAATATGCAAAGCCTCCTGAATTGGGGTGATGTGAGTCTCCGATTTATAAATTGGGGTCATTATTTTGATCTTAGCCCCCGCAGATTTTGGCAACCACTTTAATAGGGTGGCGAATAAAGCCATTGGCTCCACTGGTTTGCCGACAAAATCATTCATCCCGGCTTCAGCGCATTTGCGACGATACTCCTCAAAAATATTTGCCGTAAGCGCTAGGATAGGTAACGAGGCTTTATCAGGCATTTGCCTTATCAGTTTGGTTGCCTCAAGGCCATCCATCACCGGCATTTGCAAATCCATCAATACCAAGTCATAGCTATTTGCACTTACCTTATCTACCGCCTGCTTGCCATTGCCCGCAATATCAACTCGTAAGCCTGCGTCAACCAGGAGGGTTCTAGCAACCTCTTGATTAATTAGATCATCCTCAACAAGCAAAATGTACGCATTGGAATGACTGGCTTTAATGGCTAGCTCAGCATCGTCGACTTTGGCAATCTCGATGGCAGCCCCCTTACCCAACCGAGCAGTAAACCAGAAGGTGCTGCCCTCACCAAACTTACTATCTACACCAACACTACCACCCATTAAGCCTGACAGCTTTTGGGTAATAGCCAACCCCAAGCCAGTGCCACCATATTTTCGAGTTGTGGAGGAGTCTACTTGCTTGAATGCCTGAAATAACTCAGGAATTTTATTTGGTTCAATACCGATCCCGGTATCGACAACCTCAAAGCGAACCAACACTTCATCGCCATAATCCTCCAGTAATTTACCTCGAAGAATTATTTTTCCATGCTCTGTAAATTTGATGGAGTTTCCTGCATAGTTCAACAAAGCCTGGCGCAACCTTGTCTGATCACCAATCAACCACACGGGAATATCGTTATATTCAACCTCAATGGTTAGACCTTTAGCAACTGCCGCATCTTCCAGTAGGGATCGTGTGTGATCAAGGACTGCACTTGCGGGAAATGTAGCTTTTTCTAAAACAAGCTTGCCCGACTCAATCTTTGAAAAGTCCAGAATGTCATTAATGATCGAAAGCAAATGCCGACTAGCTACAGCAATCTTATCGAGCTTCTCATCTTGTTCGGGTGTTGGAGCATGTCTCTTGAGGAGATAGGTCAAACCCAGAATAGCATTCATTGGGGTGCGAATCTCATGACTCATATTGGCAAAGAAATTGGTTTTAAGCTGATCTAGCTCCTGCGTTTTTGCATATAAAATTTTTAACTCTGCATTGGCGTGCTTAAGTTCTGCACTAGTTGCAGCAACTTCCTTTGACCGCGCAAAAATTTCAGTCTCCATGCGAAGGGCTTTTTCGCGAAGCTCTTCCGTCAATCTAATACTCTCTACACCTTGTTGTTTAAGGTTTACGAAATCAGTAACATCCTCAACTCGATGAATGATGTAAATAATTTGACCATCAGCATCAAATACTGGGGTGTTAATGGGACTCCAGAATCGCACTTCAAAACCACCCCCTTCACTTTCTGGTCGCTTGATGTCATATTTTTGTACCGCCATGGGATCCGGCTGTTGATTTTTCAACACTCGCTGTAAAGATAGCTTGAGATTTCTGACGCCCTCAGCCCCTGGATCATCTGGGTTATCAGGAAAAACAGTAAATATTTGTTTACCGAGAATCTGCTCTCTCAGGGTCAGAGTGGCCCTCAAGTAAGCATTGCTAACAGCAACAATATTGAGACTGGAGTCCAATACCAAGTATGGGTCTGGAGCCGCCTCAAAGAGAATATGAAAATCAGGGCCAGTAGGCTCCTGGGTGAAATCTGTAGTCATATCAAACCAACTCCCTAGATTAGGATTTCAGTCTACTTTAACCAAAATTATCCGTCTAGCTTTTGAATAAGCCCAATAATCCATTGGTTTGATTTGGATCAAACCAATACAGTAGCGATAACAATGTCACCAATGACAGCTAGTGGCCGATAACGGACCATCGGCAGCACAAGAAAGTACCCCACTGAATGACTTTGGTAACAATTTTGGTAACAAAGCTGTTGTATTACCGCAAAGCCTTATAAAACTGTTGACAATGGCGGAGAGGGAGGGATTCGAACCCTCGGTACTATTGCTAGTACGCCTGATTTCGAGTCAGGTACATTCGACCACTCTGCCACCTCTCCGAACCGAACGGCAATTATAGCTTTGCGACTAGCTTTCTTTGTGCTTACTTCACGATAGGGCTAAGTACTTCCAGCCCACCTAAATAGGGTTGCAGCGCTTTTGGGATGGCAATGCTGCCATCGACTTGTTGTTTGTTCTCAAGCAGAGCTACTAGCGCCCTACCCACAGCTAGGCCCGAGCCATTTAAGGTGTGAAGTAATTCTGGCTTACCCTGGCCTGCTTTAAATCTCGCCTGCATACGTCTTGCCTGAAAGTCCCCCATGTTTGAGCATGAGCTAATTTCACGATAGGCGTTTTGTGATGGGACCCATACCTCCAGGTCATAGGTCTTGGTGCTACCAAAACCCATATCGCCTGTGCAGAGCAATACCTTGCGGTATGGCAACTCCAGCAACTCTAAAATCTTTTCTGCGTGTGCAGTGAGCTCTTCCAAAGCCTGCATGGAATCTTCTGGTTTAGTCATCTGCACCAATTCCACTTTATCGAATTGGTGCTGACGAATCATGCCACGCACATCACGGCCATAACTTCCCGCTTCAGAACGAAAGCAAGGCGTATGCGCAACAAACTTCATGGGCAAACTATCGGCATTAACAATCTCATCACGTACTAAGTTCGTGACTGGGACTTCAGCAGTTGGAATGAGGTAAAAGTTTTCTGTTTTTGCCTCACCCTCATTTACTCCTTTGGGATCTTCGCCACCCATTTGACGCGGCACCTTAAAAAGGTCTTCTTCAAACTTAGGTAACTGACCTGTGCCGCGCATGGATGCTGCGTTCACGACATAAGGCGTATAGATTTCTTGATAGTCATGCGCAGTAGTGTGCGTATCGAGCATGAACTGTGCCAAGGCACGATGCAATCTAGCAATCGGTCCTTTGAGCACTACAAAGCGAGAGCCACTAATCTTGGCGGCCACTTCAAAATCCAAGCCCAGCGCACTTCCTAAATCTACATGATCCTTAATCTCAAAATCAAACAACGGGGCCTGCCCCCAAGTTTTGATCTCTTTGTTTTCGGTCTCATCTTTACCTGTTGGTACCGACTCATCTGGAAGATTGGGGATGCCCATTAAGAAATCCGCAATCTCGACTTGCAAGATGCCAAGGCGAGCTGCGCCAGCTTCCATATCTGCATTGACCTGACTCACTTCTGTCATCTCGGCACTAGCATCTTCGCCTTTACCTTTTTTCATACCAATGGCTTTAGAAAGTTGATTGCGCTTGGCTTGCAATTCTTCAGTGCGGGTTTGCAAAGATTTACGCTCGGTCTCTAGCGCATTGAATTTCTCAACATCGAGTTGGAATTTACGAGTCGCTAACCGTGCCTGAACAGCGGCGATATCTTTACGGAGTAATTGGGGATCAATCATGATGCTCTATTCTTTATTAACTAAATTGGTTCTTTATTTCATGTGGACAACTTCTGCGCCAGCTGGAGGTGTAAAAGTAAAGCGGTTGGCTGGCAAGGCGATATTCAGTTGGATGTGATCTAAAGTTACCAACACCACACTCCCCAAACCATCAATCAACTCTAAGGCTTTTGGCAAACCATTGGCCATACCAACTGAGATCTTGGTGTAGGGCAGATCATTAGCACCCTTGGAGCTTGCAGTCTTAGGCTTTAAGTTAACCCACTTCATTCCCAAGTGCTCATCACCCTCGACTAACTCAAAATGTTGATCCAAGGCGTCTTCACCAAACAAGATTGCTGCCGGGGTAGTGGCAAGAGCTTGCCCTGCCGGTCTAAAGGTGGCCTGATTTAAATCCTTATCCCACATCACCACTTGTTTACCATCAGCAATTAACTTTTGCTCATATGGTTTTTGGGTATCCCAAATAAAACGTCCCGGCCTCTGAAATACAAAATGGCCTTGGGTCTGGCGCACTACTTTGAGCCCTTTATCTTTTGGCTCATCACCTTTTGGCGTGCGCAATTGCTGTTGCACAAAATCACCCTCAGCGGTTTTGGAGTTACGCACAAATTGACGCAGCTGATCAGCGCCGCTATCACCCTCTGCGGCCAAAGTCAGATTGATACTGGCAAACAATGCAATTGTGACGAGGGCAAGTCTTGAGAAAACACTTTTCAAAATCATTGCCTTACTCAGATGCACGATGAAGGATTTCACGGTTACCGCCATTACCCATTTTCGATACAAGGCCGGCTTTTTCCATATCCTCTAATAAGCGGGCAGCGCGGTTATAGCCAATACGTAAATGCCGCTGCACTAAAGAAATCGATGGGCGTTTATTCTCAAGAACAATCGCGACTGCTTGGTCATAGAGGGGATCTGCTTCGCCACCACTCTCGCCCGTTAAGGCATCGATAGTAGATTCATCCGCGCCTTCGAGCACACCCTCAATGTAGTTGGCCTCACCCTTCTCTTTAAGCCACTCAACTACACGATGCACTTCATCATCCGAAACAAATGCGCCATGCACGCGCACTGGCAAGCCAGTACCTGGCGCCATATAGAGCATGTCACCCATACCCAATAGGGCCTCGGCACCTTGCTGATCCAAGATGGTGCGGCTATCAATTTTGCTACTCACCTGGAAAGAAATACGGGTGGGTACATTGGCCTTAATCAAGCCAGTAATGACATCCACACTTGGGCGCTGAGTAGCCAACACCAAATGGATACCGGCAGCACGGGCCTTCTGAGCAATACGCGCAATTAACTCTTCAATCTTTTTGCCGGAGACCATCATTAAGTCGGCTAACTCATCAATTACGATGACAATGACAGGTGCCTTGTAGATTGGCTCTGGATCTTCTGGGGTTAAGCTAAACGGGTTCGTTAACTTCTCACCCTTTTCTTCAGCCTCTAAAATTTTCTTATTAAAGCCAGCGAGGTTGCGCACTCCAAACTTACTCATCAGTTTGTAGCGGCGCTCCATCTCATTCACAGCCCAATTGAGGGCGTTGTAGGCCTGCTTCATATCGGTCACAACTGGGCAGAGCAAATGTGGAATCTTGTCGTACATGGCCATTTCCAACATCTTTGGATCAATCATGATCAAGCGCACTTCATCGGGCTTGGCCTTAAAGAGGATGGACAAAATCATGGCATTAATACCAACCGATTTACCAGCACCGGTTGTGCCCGCCACCAAGCAATGTGGCATCTTCGCTAAGTCAGCAACCACGGGCTTACCTGAAATATCTTTACCTAAAGATAGTGTCAAGATCGAATGGCTATCGTTATAGACTTGCGAACTCAAAATCTCTGAGAGATAAACCGATTGACGTGTTGGGTTTGGCAACTCCAAAGCCATACAGGTCTTGCCTGGGATTGTCTCCACTACACGCATACTCACTACGCCCAGTGAGCGAGCCAAGTCACGTGCAAGATTCACAATTTGACTGCCCTTCACGCCAACAGCGGGGTCAATCTCATAACGCGTTACTACTGGGCCCGGGTAGGCAGCGATGACAGTAACCTGCACGCCAAACTCAGCAAGTTTGCGCTCAATCAAGCGGGAGGTAAATTCCAGAACTTCAGCGGAAATCGTTTCTTTGGCTTCTCGCACCTCATCAAGCAAGGCCAATGGAGGTAGCTCTGAATCCGGAATATCCACAAAGAGCGGCTGTTGCTTTTCACGCTCTACGCGCGCACTCTTTGGAATCTCAATAGGGGCTCGCACAATTTGCACTGGCGGCGCGATATCCACTCGTCCGCGGAACTCTTCTACAAATTCTTCGCGTTCTTCAGCGGCAACCTCACCTAATTTACGATCTTCCTCGCTTTCGCGACGCTCACGTAAGTAGCGATAAGCCAATTCCAAACTACGCCCTACTTTTTCAGCCACATCTAACCAAGAAAAATGGAGGAATAGAGAAAGTCCAGCACATAGACCAAACAAAAGGACCAAAGTTGACCCTGTAAAACCTAGGGCCATTTGCAATGGGTCACCAATTAATTCACCCAAGATGCCACCCGGTGGACGAGGCAGCTCCCAGGATAAGGAGTGCATCCGAATCGATTCAAGGCCCATGGAGCTGATTAAAGTCAGGCCGAAACCCAACCAACGCATCAATAAGGAGTCTGGCTTGGCGCCTGGATCAGCCGGCAAAGGGATGCTCCAAAGCTCGCGCCAACCATTCAAAACTCGGCGCCCAAACAAAATAACCCACCAAAAGGCCGAAATTCCGAAGATATAGAGCATCAAGTCGGCTAAATAGGCTCCAAAACGACCCCCTAAGTTCTTGGGAGTCTCAAAACTGGCATGAGACCAGGCTGGATCGGCCTTGGAATAAGTCAATAAAATGGCCAACAAACCCAGGCAAAGCCCCAGGGATATGAACCAGCGGGCCTCTAGGAGTAGGCGGGGCATCCTTCCCTGAGTGCCATTTTCAGGCGGCTCTGGGTTTAAGGGGGTGCGAGACTTCGGGTAAGCGGTTCTAGCCATGTTCCACCGATTGTAAACAAGCAAATCTATAATTCCTATATGACCAAAAATACACCAAAACACTCCAAAGTTCTCATTCTCGGTTCTGGCCCTGCTGGCTACACAGCGGCGGTTTACGCTGCTCGAGCCAATCTGAAGCCCACCCTGATCACTGGGCTAGCTCAAGGCGGCCAATTAATGACCACTACCGATGTCGAAAATTGGCCTGCTGATGCCAATGGCGTTCAGGGACCGGAACTCATGCAGCGCTTTTTACAGCATGCGGAACGATTTAATACTGAAATTATTTTTGATCATATTCATACCGCTGCTTTGACAGAAAAACCCATTCGCTTAGTGGGCGACTCTGGCACTTACACTTGTGATGCACTAATTATTTCTACTGGAGCTTCTGCTCAATATCTTGGCCTACCAAGTGAAGAAGCATTTATGGGGCGTGGTGTTTCAGGTTGCGCGACTTGTGATGGTTTTTTCTATCGCGATCAAGATGTGTGCGTAGTTGGTGGCGGCAATACTGCTGTTGAAGAAGCGCTTTACCTTACTGGTATTGCAAACAAAGTGACTGTCATTCATCGTCGTGATACATTTCGCGCGGAACCCATCCTAAATGATCGCCTGATGGCAAAAGTTGGGGAAGGCAAAGTAGAGCTTAAATTAAATTCCACCCTTGATGAAGTTCTTGGTGATGAAAGGGGTGTCACTGGCGTGCGCATTACAAAACAAGATGGCAGCACAGAAGATATTGCCGTTACCGGGGCCTTTATAGCAATTGGCCACAAACCCAATACCGAGTTATTTATTGGGCAACTTGAGATGAATAACGGCTATATTAAGACGCATTCTGGCTTAGAGGGCAATGCTACTGCCACCAATATTCCGGGCGTCTTTGCCGCTGGCGATGTGCAAGACCATATTTATCGTCAAGCCATCACAAGTGCTGGAACAGGCTGCATGGCGGCATTAGACGCGCAGCGTTACTTGGAGTCGCTTTCTTAAAAAACTGTAAGTTAAATTTACCTTGAGAATTCAAGATAAAAAAAACGCCTAGCATTGCTAGGCGTTTTACTTTACTACTACTCCCAAGGGAGCTTTGCTCTTATGGCACTTATTTTCTTATCTTGCTAAAGGTAATAAAGGCACAATGAGTAATGCCACGATATTAATAATTTTAATAAGTGGGTTTACGGCAGGGCCAGCAGTATCCTTGTAAGGGTCACCTACAGTGTCGCCCGTAACCGCCGCCTTATGGGCTTCAGAACCTTTGCCTCCAAAGTGACCTTCTTCGATATATTTTTTGGCATTATCCCAAGCGCCACCACCAGTGCACATAGAGATCGCCACAAACAAACCCGTTACGATCGTACCCATGAGTAAGCCACCCAGTGCAGCGGGTCCCAATAAAAGGCCGACTGCAATTGGTGCTACCACTGGTAAAAGTGAGGGAACAATCATTTCTTTAATGGCTGCTGAAGTAAGCATATCTACTGCCTTGCCGTATTCTGGTTTTGCAGTACCTTCCATAATTCCAGGAATCTCTCTGAACTGTCGGCGCACCTCCTCAACCACAGCGCCCGCACAGCGCCCTACCGCCTCCATGGCCATCGCACCAAATAAATAAGGAATCATGCCGCCAATAAAGAGACCGATGATGACCATATGGTTAGAAAGATCAAAGGAGACTTGTTGGCCAATAGATTCCAAAGCGTGGGTGTAATCAGCAAAAAGCACCAAAGCAGCCAAACCTGCTGAACCAATGGCATACCCCTTGGTGACCGCCTTGGTCGTGTTACCAACCGCATCCAATGGATCGGTAATATCACGTACGGATTGGGGTAAACCAGCCATCTCTGCAATACCGCCAGCGTTATCAGTAATGGGGCCATAGGCATCGAGGGCAACTACAATACCCGCCATCGACAACATGGCCGTTGCTGCAATAGCAATTCCATAAATACCAGCCAGCCAATACGCCGCATAGATTGCTGCGCAAACAAACAGCACGGGGTAAGCAGTCGACTTCATGGATATGCCTAAACCCGCGATGATATTGGTGCCATGGCCTTTGGTTGAAGCTTCTGCAATATGTTGTACTGGTTTAAATTGCGTGCCAGTGTAGTACTCAGTAATCCATACCAAGCCTGCAGTTAGCACTAAGCCAACCACCGTAGACCCGAACAAGCGCCACTGGCTACCAGGGATGCCCAAGGCATCATCAGGCATGATGAAATTGGTCACAAAATAAAAAGCGATGAGTGAAATACCGCCAGCCACAATCAAGCCCTTATACAAAGCTGGCATCACATTTTTCATGCCAGGCGTCGCCTTAACAAAAGAACAGCCAATGATCGAGGCAATAATAGAGACGCCGCCCAGAACCAGCGGATAGACAATTGCGGCAACTGGCGCACTGGCAACCATCAGCGCTCCCAGAACCATTGTTGCAATTAACGTCACTGCATATGTTTCAAATAAATCGGCGGCCATGCCAGCGCAATCACCAACGTTATCGCCAACGTTATCCGCAATCACCGCCGGGTTACGGGGGTCATCTTCTGGAATGCCCGCTTCGACTTTTCCAACTAGATCTGCACCCACATCGGCACCTTTAGTAAAGATGCCGCCACCTAGCCGCGCAAAGATAGAAATTAAAGACGATCCAAATGCCAAACCAATTAATGGATGTAGAACTGACGAAAGGTCTTGACCTGCCCCCATGGAGACTAAGAACATAAAGAAGAGACTGACGCCCAGTAAGCCAAGGCCCACCACTAACATGCCAGTAATGGCCCCACCCTTAAAGGCTACATTCAGAGCCTCGTTCATTCCTTTGGTAGCAGCCTCAGCGGTGCGCACATTTGCTCGTACCGAAACATTCATCCCAATAAAACCACAAGCGCCGGAAAGTACTGCGCCAATGACAAAGCCCATGGCAGTTGCAAAATCCAAAAAGAGGGCAATTAAAACCGTGAGAACGACCCCAACAATGGCAATAGTTTTGTATTGGCGCGACAAGTAGGCGGCAGCGCCCAACTGAATCGCCTCGGCAATTTCTTGCATTCTGGCATTGCCAGTACTTTGCCTCAGAATCCAGCGGCGCATCACAAAACCATAAATCACCGCTAAAACTCCACACGCCAAGGCAAAATACAAGCCTAAAGTGATATTACTCATGCTTGAACTCCTTAAAATTTGATCTAAATTGTTTTGTATCTAGCGCCCATGTCAGCCAGCTTTCCGAAAGCGATAAACTAGAGCTAATAAGCTGTATCAGTATGTAGCAAAATCACTACCCCAGCTCTTTTTTAAGATCAGGGTATTTACTAATCACTATCCGGAGTATGTATGAGTCTTGACAAGGTCAAACCAGGTAAAAAAATCCCCGAATGCTTTAACGTCATTATTGAGATCCCAATGAATGCCGATCCAATAAAATATGAGGTGGATAAAGAAAGTGGTGCGATTTTTGTTGACCGCTTTATGGGTACTGCAATGCACTATCCCTGCAACTACGGTTATATTCCCAAAACCATTGCGGGTGACGGGGATCCAGTTGATGTTCTTGTCATCACTCCTTTTCCCTTAATTCCTGGTGTAGTTGTAAGCTGCCGTGCAATTGGCGTGCTTCTAATGGAAGATGAAGGCGGTCAAGATGCCAAGTTATTGGCCGTACCTGAAGACCGCATTCTGCCAATCTATACCCACTGGCAAAAACCAGAGGATATGAATCCTTTGCGCTTGAACCAAATTCAGCATTTCTTCGAGCACTACAAAGATCTCGAACCAGGAAAATGGGTAAAAA
>Ga0364894_10408_pt1 | contig 17052 bp, 7 predicted proteins | sample ExccelJu500001D4_FD_206942 | JGI IMG/M metagenome (GOLD analysis project Ga0364894, IMG submission 206942) | Enriched cells from Trout Bog Lake Hypolimnion, Wisconsin, USA - BchlTB.July16.5000.01.D4 | ecosystem: Environmental > Aquatic > Freshwater > Lake > Hypolimnion/Profundal zone | place: USA...
ACTACGTGTGCAGCAAAGGGTGAGCGAAGGAGGCCATGATGTTGATGCCCGCACGATAAAAGGAGTTTACGAATCGAACCTAAAATATGTTAACGACTACAAGCAAACTTTCAAGTTAATTAATCTTTTCGACGGGACAAAAAAACCTGAGTTATTGGTGCGGTTGGAAGAGGGCAAAGTATTGGCTGCGAATACAAAAGCCCTCAAAAAGAATTGGATAAAAACAGGCTTGTCTTCAATATATGAAATGGTGATTTTATTTTTGCGACCAAGCTAAATATTAAAAAATTCCTCTTTAAAGCATAAACTTCAGGAGTCTCCTTTGGACAAAAGGGCCGCAAATTTAATTACAACATATACCAAAAACCTGTTGTAGACACGGTGCCCTTTGGCCCTCTTCAACAACTTTCCCACATTTTTTGCATATCCCCCTCAAATGTGGATAACCTTAACATAATTTCTCACGATAAAATTGACGAAATTTGCCGTTTAGTGAATGGTGAAAATGAGGCAGGTTTCCAAAATGCTACCAATCCAATGCCCGGATGACTTTTTTTGAACCCATCTTTCTGTTCTTTGGGCGGCATTGTTGCCCGCCAGGATGAACGTTCGGACGGGCGTCGCACACTTCAGCTTTCTATTAATTATCGGGCATCCAATAACTTCCCGTGAAAATTTTCACCATTCACGATTGACGATCGACGATTCACGAAAGACGGACTTAAAAAATTTTTAGAACACCATGGCTTTTTCACACCTACACGTACATACGCAATATTCTTTATTAGACGGGGCCGCTTCCATCGAGAGCCTGTATAAAAAAGCGGCCAAAAACAACATGCCAGCCTTGGCCATTACCGACCATGGTAACATGTTTGGCGCGTTTGATTTTGTGAACCAGGCCTGGAAAAACACGAAAGTTATTGGTAAGGACGATAAGGGCAAGGATATTACCACCCCTGTTACCAAACCGATTGTTGGGTGCGAGTTTTATGTTGTGAGTGACAGGCACCGTAAAAGCTTTAGCAAGGAACAGAAGGATGCGAGGTTTCACCAAGTGCTGCTGGCCAAAAATAAAACCGGTTACCAAAACCTGGTAAAGCTTACCTCCCTGGGGTTTATTGAGGGCCACTACAGCAAATACCCGCGCATTGACAAGGAACTGATTGAGAAATATAAGGAAGGACTTATTGCGACAACTTGTTGCATAGGCGCTTACGTGCCGCAGAGTATTTTGCATGAAACCGAGGAAGACGCAGAGAAAGAATTTAAGTGGTGGTTAGATATGTTTGGCGATGATTATTACATTGAAATACAACGCCATAATATAAAGGAGCAGGAAAAAATAAATGCCACCCTGCTTAAGTACGCCAAAAAGTACAATGTGCCTGTTATTGCCACCAACGACAGCCATTATACCGACCAGGACGATTATAACGCCCACGACATATTGCTGTGCATAAACACCGGTGAAAAACAAAGCACCCCCGGTTTTGATGATTTTGTGAATGATGATGTTCAGCTAAAAAACAGGCGCTTTAAATTTCCCAACGACCAGTTTTATTTTAAAACGGCCGAGGAAATGGGGAGGCTTTTCCACGATATCCCCGAATCGCTGGAGAATACACAGGCTATCGTTGACAAAGTGGAGGTGCTGAATCTTAAGAAGGACATTTTGCTACCTGCATTTCCTATTCCCATTGAGTTTCAAACAGGCGTTGACAATAATATAAACCAGTGGAATTATCTACACCACCTTACCTACGAAGGGGCCAGAAAACGTTACAGTGAAATTACAGAAGAGATAAGGGAGCGGCTTGATTTTGAGTTGTTTACCATTAAAACAATGGGGTTTGCCGGATACTTTTTAATTGTAAGCGACTTTATACGCGCCGGCCGGGAAATGAAAGTATTTATCGGCCCTGGCCGTGGCTCGGCTGCGGGCAGTGTGGTAGCTTATTGCATAGGCATAACCAATATCGACCCCATTAAGTACAAACTGCTGTTTGAGCGTTTTTTGAACCCCGACCGTAAATCAATGCCGGATATTGACACGGATTTTGATGACGACGGCAGGCAAAAAGTGATTGATTATGTGGTGCAGAAATACAGCAAAAGCCAGGTAGCCCAAATTATTACCTATGGTACCATGGCGGCCAAAATGAGCATAAAGGATGTGGCCCGCGTAATGGATTTACCGCTGTCGGAGGCCAACGCACTTGCCAAGATGGTGCCTGACAAACCGGGTACAAACCTGGGCCGCGTACTGAGCGCCCCCATGACCATAAAGGAAGCCAAGGAAGGCGAAAAAAGCCTGGAGGAGAAAGAGGGCTTTATGGGCGACGACATGGAAAACATACGCAGGCTGCGCGAAATTTACCATGGCGACGACATAAGGGCAAAAGTGTTGATTGAGGCAAAACGTCTGGAAGGTTCCGTGCGCAATACCGGCATACACGCGGCAGGCATCATCATAGCACCGAGGGACCTTACCGACCTGATACCGGTTGCCACTTCCAAGGACTCTGACTTATGGGTAACGCAGATAGAAGGAAATATTATTGAAGAGGCCGGTGTAATTAAGATGGACTTTTTGGGGTTAAAAACCCTATCCATTTTAAAAACCGCGCTTTTCCTTATAAAGCAGAACCATGGTGTAGAAATAGATCTTGATACGCTGCCGTTGGATGATGAAAAAACCTTTCTGCTGTATCAAAAAGGGGAAACCAACGGAACGTTCCAGTTTGAAAGTCCGGGCATGCAAAAATACCTGCGCGAACTAAAGCCGGATAAGTTTGATGACCTTATTGCGATGAACGCCCTTTACCGGCCGGGCCCTATGGCCTACATCCCTCAATACGTAGCTCGCAAGCACGGGCGCGAGGAGGTGGTGTACGACATTGCCGACATGAAGGAATACCTGGAAGAAACATACGGCATCACGGTGTACCAGGAGCAGGTGATGCTGCTAAGCCAAAGTATTGCCGGTTTTAGCAAGGGCGATGCGGACGTGCTGCGCAAGGCGATGGGTAAAAAGCAAAAGAGCGTGCTGGACAAAATGAAGAAGCAGTTTATTACCGGCGCTTCGGCCAAAGGCCATAACCCCGAGGTGTTAGAAAAAGTATGGACCGACTGGGAAGCTTTTGCACAGTATGCCTTCAACAAAAGCCACAGTACCTGTTATGCTTTTGTGGCATATCAAACTGCTTACCTAAAAGCCCACTACCCAGGGGAATATATGAGTGCCGTGTTAAACCATGCGGGCGCCATTGAAAAAATAACCTTTTTTATGGAAGAGTGCAAGCGCATGGGCATTAATGTGCTTGGGCCTGACATAAATGAAAGCCTTAAAGGCTTTGCCGTTAATAAAAAAGGGGAAATAAGGTTTGGGTTGGGCGGCTTGAAAGGCGTGGGTGAGGCGGCCATTGAAAGCATTATAGACGACCGCGACAAGGGCGGCCCCTACAAGGATATTTTTGATTTTATTAAGCGTGTTAACCAACGCGCGGTAAATAAAAAGTCGCTGGAAAGCCTTATTTATTCCGGCGCATTCGACGAGTTTAAGGAGTTACACCGGGCGCAGTATTTCTTTACCCCGAACGGCGATAATAAAAACGGCCTGGAAAGGATTATCAATTTTGGCAACCAATACCAGGCTAATAAGCAACAAAGCAGCAACAGCCTTTTTGGCGATACGGTAATGGCGGAAGTACCCGCCCCCAAACTACCCAACTGCGAACAGTGGACATTGACGGAAAAGCTTGACCATGAAAAAGAAGTTACGGGTATGTTTATGAGCGGCCACCCGCTGGATCATTTTAAGTTTGAGCTGAAGTATTACGGCATCATGGGGTTGAACGATTTTAACGAGATTAAAGACTCCAGCACATCCATTGCTGCTTATGGCAACAGAACCTTTAGGATTGCGGGGTTGGTAATTGATGCCCAGCACCGGGTTACCAAAACCGGCCGCAACTTTGGCATTATGACGTTGGAGGATTTTAGCGGCAAAACCGAGCTGATGCTGTGGAGTGATGATTATATTAGGTACAAGGACTACCTTGACAAAGGCAAAAACGTGTTGGTGAACGGCTATTTTAAACAACGCTTTAACAGCGACCAGTACGAGTTTAAAGTTAGCCAATGCACCCTTTTAGAAACCGCCAAGCAAAACCTTACCGCCAAACTGGAGCTTAACATACAACCCGTGGCCATAACAAGGAATTTTGTTGATTTTGTGGAGAAAAATGTGAGCAAGAACCCCGGAAAGTCTCAATTACGGTTTAATATTTACGAGCCTATTGAAAACCTGAAACTGAGCTTGTTTTCAATTGACAGGGGTTTTACCATGAACGAGGAAATGGCGGAGTTTTTATTGGAACATCCTGATGTAGAAGTATCTGTTGGCTTGGTTGAGCGTTAACTAAAACCAAAATGGGTTAAAAATAAAACGGCCTTTAAGTGCATATACCATGCGCTTAAAGGCCGTTGTGTAAATATTATTTTCCCATTTTTTATATATTAAAAAAGAGGATATTTCGCCCTTATCGGTACCCTTATATTATTGCAAAGCATTGTAAATTTATTTAATTGCTTGTAATAAAAACTGATACGAATAACATAAAATTAACATTACTGGCGTATCTTATTATTTGCCCGAGCCAACGTGCAACCCAATAATTCCGTATACTTTTATAATACAATTCATTTTATTATTTTTACCATGAAAAAATGTATTTTAACCGAATAGTTTAGGATTTATTGGTTTGAGTAGCCCTTTATTTGACTGTATAGACCGGAAAAACATATTATAAAACCTTTAGATTAAACATCATTCTTCAATGTATTTATGACAGATGAATAGCAATGCCTTCCTTGGTGTTCCAATATGAAAACAAAACCTTAAAAGACTGTATGAAAAAGAAAATTTCACTCTTGGTATTCTTATGGTTGTCTGCCATTTGCCTATTACATGCCCAGTATACCGTAACAAAAGTTTCCGGAAGGGTTAAAACCGGCGCGGGAAATTACATTAAACCCGGTAGTACCTTAAATGCTACAGATTGGGTGGTATTTTCATCCCACAGAGATAAATTTTGGGTTATCGTACCCGGAAAAGGCGAAAAAGTTGTAACCGCATCCCCCCAGGCCCAGGTTCTGCCAACCGGGTTGTCACAGGTATTGAGTGATGCGACAATGGAAGACGTAACTGCGGTGTCATTAAGGGCAGGCATCAACATAATTGAAAACATACCGGGTGCCATTACAACGGAAGATGAAAAAAAGGGTAAAATAATCATCGAGCAGGAAAATAAGTATTTGTTTGACCCCGCATTATATCCCCAAACAGGCAGGAGTACATTTTTTCTTCAAATCACAGCATTATCTAAAGCACCTGTAACACACAGGTTAAAGGTAGTGGGCGATACACTTATTATTTATTATAAGGATTTTTTATCGCCCATCGACGACCCGTCCAAGCGTTACGAGTTAGGGTACTACAACGAAAGCAACCCGGTTAGTAAACGCATCTGTATCATCAACCCCTATTTCGACCTTATCAACGAAATGGAAGACATTATAGCAAATACCGTAAATACTTACAAGGGCGAAAACATGCCTGAGGACTCTTTAAAGATAAAGGCCTATAACAATATTTACAGCTTTACAGGCAAGCCCAACGGCCTGTTATTCTCCATCTTGTTCGAAAAGTACTGGAGCGGCAATGTTACCGACACCGTGCCCGGCGAAAAACGAGGCAAGGGAAACAATTTTGAAGAAAGTGATTTCATAAACGTACCGGTACTGTCTAGTTCTGCCACAGCCAGCCGGGACGCACTGCCCAATGTTTGTTCGTTGCGCCAATATGCACCGCCCATCGGCAACCAGGGCGCTTACAACACTTGTTCTGCCTGGGCCTCGGCGTATGCCACCCGAACCATTGCATTTGCGGTAAGCCATAATTACACCATCAATAATGATTATGACAAAATAATCGCGAACACTTTTTCGCCTGATTTTGTGTACAACAACGTGCAGCCGAGCGGAGACTGCACAGACTTTTCCTCACTCCGAAAATCGCTAAGCTTTATAGTAGATAAAGGTGCCTTGGTAAAAAAGGGTACCAATTTTGCCTGTGCCGTTGCTTATGTGACTGATGATTTTGATGCTGCCAAAACATATAGGATCAAAGATTTTCAAAGGATAAACGACCCCGCCACCGACAGTGAGGAAGCCTTGGTTTTTAAAGTAAAATCACTGCTTGTAAATAAAAATGCCATAGCTTTTGGCATGGTTACCCCCAATAGTTTTGACGATGTAAAAAAATCCGGTATCTGGTTACCTACCGACGACGAGTACAAAAATATTGACAGTGTGCGCAGGAAGTTGCTAAGGCGCCACGATGGACACGCCATGTGCGTAATAGGTTACAATGATGATATAAGCGGTGGCTCATTTGAAATTATGAACAGCTGGGGGCCATTAAATGGCAATAACGGCTTTTACTGGATAAACTACCATGATTTTTTTCTGTTTGCCTATGAAATGTATACCGTGAGCGATTTTGGCTCGGGCACAACCAATGTACCTAATATTTCGGTAAAGGCAGACTCCTTGCCGAAAACCATACCTGTGGCACAAAATTTACCCGCCACAACACAAGACCCCGCAATAGCTAAGCTTGACGACTCAAAACCCAGGCTTAAAGGCGAGATGCAGTTAATGCTTTTTAAACCCGACCAAAGCTATGAAGGTGTTCAAGTTAACCAAAACACGGTAAGCATAATGGGAGACAACAACCCCGCCAATAGCGCAGCTGGTGGTTTTAGCTATGCAAGTTTTAACATTGCCAAGCCTTTATATTCGGGCAACAAATACCAGATAAAGGTTAAGTTAACCCAGGCTGCTTATGTGTACGTGCTTGACAAAGACGACCAAAATAACTATAGCCGCCTTTTTCCCCAAAAAGATTTAAATGAAAGCCCATTGATAAATTTTACTAATGCAACACTTTTTTTGCCGAATGAGAAACAGAATTATAAACTCGACAATACACCTGGAAAAGAAAAAATGTGTGTGCTGTTATCAAAATCGCCCATCGACATAAAAGTGCTGGACGAGCAAATATCTATTGCCAATAATAACATTTATCAAACGCTACATAACAGCCTTTCAGGCCGTTTACTAGAAATGAAGAAAGTTAAGTTTACAAACGATAATAGAATAAACTTCGATTCAGAAGTGACGGACGATAATGTACTTGCATTTTTTATTGAAATGACCCACTTATAAGACGAACATCCTGCCAAACCTTACTGTTATGAAGACCTTAGTAATACGATTTTTTACTTTTCTTTTACCCCTTAGTGCATACATAATGCCTTTACATGCACAGGTAACCAGCCCCGATATAAACAAATATACCCTGGCCATAAAGCATAATGCCAATGATGATGCCGCATGGTATAACCGAGGGGCAGCCTATTTTAAATTGGGTAAATATGATAATGCCATTAACGATTTTAGCCAAAGTATTAGTGTAAATGCCAATAACTTCAAAGCTTTAACAGCGCGGGCTAATACGTATTTTAAACTGGCCAAATACGATTCGGCCATTGCAGACTACTCAACGGTGCTAGATAATGAGCCCGACGACAAAAATGACAAGTTTTTATTGGCAAACCGTGGCGATGCCTACAGGATGGCGAGAAGGTACAAACCTTCGTTAGTTGATTACACGGATGCATTGGGGATGGATTCAACCAGAGACAGCCTTTGGTATAACAGGGGCATTGACTATTATAAACTTGGCAAAAACGACTCAGCTGTTAGCGATTTATCAAAGGCATTAACATTGCGCCCCGGCAATGCGCTTTACCAAGTAAGGATAATGTTAGCACTATCTGCCAATGATTCTTACAGCCAGGCCGCATCTTATTACACTGAGTATACCCAAAAAAAGATGAACGGCTATATTGAGGCCCCTGAATATTCCTTTTTAAAAAACTACATAATTGCCTGCGCTGTTAACCTAAATAACGGTGACTATAAAAATGCCTTGCCGCTTTTGTTACAATCAATCAATGCATACAAACCCGGCGGAAACGTAAATGATAAATCCGACAGTGTTGAATATGCCAACATTGTGGCAAAAACAGGATATGTGTATGAAAAGCTTGATAGTTTAAGTACCGCAATATCCTATTACCAAAAAGCTATAGCCTTAAATCCAGATATTCCATCAGTTGGTGCTAAAATTTCACGCATTACTTATGCGGTTAAAAAAAGTGCAGTAGCTGTAGTACCAATACCAACTGTACCACCGTTAATAAAGTTAATCACTCCTGCCCCCGCCTCTACCCGCGGGATGTTGGTTGATAACGATGAGAAAGGAAAAACCCGAGGGATTAAAATTGAGGCAGACACTAACAAAGACGGAACCATTTCCGTAAAAGGTTTGGCTCAGTCTCCCTCAGGCATTAGCATGGTAAAAATAAACGGCACATCCGTAAATCTCCAAAATACGGATACAACCGGCTATTTTGAAACCTTGATTAGCGATACCTGCACAACGCTGCAAATACAAGCGTGGAATAAGCAAAACATTGCGACAGATACCTTATTTCATTTATTTACCAAAGCGGCCAAAGTTTCTGAAGACTTTGTAATACCCCCCATAAGCGACAATGAAAATTTTCATGCTATTTTTATTGCCTGTACCAACTATACAGGCAAATGGCCTTCACTTGATTCAACTATTGCAGAAGCCGAACGATTGAAACAGGAATTGGTTGATGAATACAGTTTTAAGCCTGAAAATATCGTTACATTATATAACAAGAATAAGCAGGATATATTAAGGGCCGTATACAACAAATTAGGGAGCTTGGGCGAAGATGATAATGTACTCATTTTCTATGGAGGCCACGGCTATCTTGAAAACAATATGGCATATTGGGTGCCTTCCCTTGCCACGGACAGGCTTGATTATATATCCAATACCGAAATTACAGACATGTTGCAAAACAGGCAGGCCAAACACATATTGATAATGGCCGACGCTTGTTTTAGTGGGGCATTAAGGTCAATAGCAGACGATTATGTGCCCACCAAATACGAATACCGGCAGCCCAGCAGGCAGTTTCTTACAAGTGGCTCGGCCGAAACCGTACCAGGTGTAAGCGTATTTATACCCAACATTATTGATTTTCTAAAGTTAAATACAGCTCACTATTATTCAACCGGCAACTTATATAACGATATTTACAAGCCTGTTCAAAATGAATCGGGCAGAACACCGGTATGTAAAGATTTCCAAAATGTATCCAATAGCAGCGGCGGGCAGTTTTATTTCAAACGGAGATTGGTTGACAGCAACCATGTAAAAACACCCGAGGAAATTGCAGCGCAAAAGATGAAGGAGGAAAATGCCAAGCTTGATTTTGTAAGAAAAAAAGCCATGTACGACTCGTTGGTGGATGCCGGTAAAATTGAAAAGGACAAAGAGCACCTCGCCGAAGCGGTAAATATTTTTCAAAAAGCAGTAGCGGTAAACCCCGACCCCTATAATACCCACGCAAAAAACCTACTTGACGAAGTAACAAAATTGGTAAACCTGTCACCCGACGACCACTTCCGCATGTGTGTTGATTCCGCCAATTATAACGAGTTGAAGGATAACCATAATAAAGCTTTAAAATGGTACAACAAGGCACTCGATATCAAACCGGAGAAAAAAGAAACGTTGGGGCCAATTAGAGATGCTCTGTTACAAAAAATTACCTTTTTGGAGCGGATGGATGGGCTTATGAAAATTTACCAATACAAGAATGCCGCCAAAGAGTTTACGAGGGTGTTAAAGACTTCTGAGGACAAGGAGTATTTCTTAGCCAGGGCCCGCTGTTATGATGCATTGGCCGCCGGCGATCCAAAATCAAGCTATTACAATGATGCATTAAATGACCTGAACAGCGCGATAGCCAAGGAGCCAACCTATTTGCGCGGCATAAAGGCTAGGGCCGAATTGGAAGAAAAATACGGCAGAAAAAGAGAAGCGATAGACGACTACAAATTATATCTTAAAATAGAGGATGATATATCCATCTACATGAAGCTTTATTCCCTTCACCTCTCAAAAGAGATAAACTCAAAGGATGAGGCCATAGAAGATCTTAGTAATGCCATAAACCTTAACACTAGGTACACCGAGGCTTATTATGACCGGGGTCTGATTTACGTGGAACAAAGTAATTTCCCAAAAGCGCTGGATGATTTTAATTCCGCACTTAAACTTGACCCTCTGCCTGCCGTGTATTATTATTACCGCGGCACCTGTTATATTAACCAAAATAAAATAGAAGACGCAGCCTTTGATTTCAAAACTGCACGGGCAAGGAATTTAGACAGCGTCTACCTAAAAAACATAGGAACGGATGCAGATGATATTAATTTTCTTGCAACAGAAGATGCCGCAAAAAAACTCTATGAATCAGCATTAGTATATGTTGGCAGAGCCATATTAGTAAACCCTGTTTCACCAGAATATAGATTCCAACAGGGCAACTATTATTACGAACTAAAGTCGTACCAAAAGGCCATCAAGAGCTATGACAGCGCAGTGTATCTTAGGAATGATTATGTTGATGCATTGTACAAAAGGGGCTACGCATACTTTAATTTAACCAAGTTTGACACAGCACTTCAAAATTTTGACAAGATAACAAAATTGAGTCCGGGTAATATTCCAGCCCTGCAAGGAAAAGCTGACTCGTATTTTGAAATGGAAGACTACGCTAATGCAATAACCGCTTATGAACAAACACTTAAACTTATTGATGATAATAAAGGGGCAAACATAAGCGATGCCGTAAAAGCTAGGTTAAATAATAACCTTGGTTACGCATACTATCAAACAAACTTGCTTGACCAATCTATTCAAGTTTTAAAAAATGCGGTTAATTTGGATAAAAACTACGCAACAGGCTATTACAACTTAGGTAAGAGTTATGAAAAAAGCGGCAGTATTGACAATGCCATTGAAAAAATAGACAAAGCGCTTAGTTACGACCCCAATAATTATGTTTGGAACTACAACGCTGCGGGTGTGTACAGGCAGAAGGGTAATTTCCTAAAAGCAGTACAGCTTTATTCAACAGCAATCCAGTACGATTCTGCACAAGACTTTCAATCCGCCTATTATTACAGGGGCTTTTGCTACAAACAAACAGGATCCTTCAATGAAGCCACAAAGGACTACCTAACCATATTAAAAAATGCCCAAGACACCGCATACCAGTCCTTTAATAATGAGCTGGGGGATGTATATTATAATCTCGCCAATTATGACAGTGCCTATATTTTTTATAAAAAGTCATATAATAAAGATAGCTCTGATGCCAATGCTTTGGGCGCTTATGGCTTGGCCGTGGTACTGTTTGAACAAAAAAAGGTTGACGATGCCTTGGTGCTGTTTGAAAAAGCTTTCCAAACCAAATCTGTACCTAAAAACACGGTAAAGGCTGACAAGAATTTTGCGGAATTTAAAAATGAGAAACGGTTTAAAGACCTGTATAATAAATATTTTTAGTAGTGTAATGCTGTTTTTATAAGACAGTGATGGTTGGATTTTAAAGCACATTAACTATAGGGCAGGCAAGCGAACACAAGTAACCTATTGTGTTTGTTTGCCTGTCTAATTTTTACAAAGTCTTCATAAGTGTAAAACAATACGCCCGTTCACTTCGCCAATTAACTATCAAAATCATAAAAAAAGCTGCATCGCCCGTTTGCAAATTACTTGGCATAGTTTTTTATAATACAGTAAGTATTAAAAATTATGACCATGGAAACATCAAATGCAAAGATTGCCGAGGTGCTTAATGACCTTGTTGCCATCAACAACGACCGTATTGAAGGATATATACGGGCATTAAAAGAACTAAAAGAAGAAGACGAGGATTTAAAGCCATTGTTTTTGGGGATGATTGACGAAAGCCGCCAAGCAAAAATGGAACTTGGCAACGAAGTTGAGAACCTTAAAAGCGACATTGAAACCAGTACAACCACCAGCGGGGAAATTTATCGCGGTTGGATGAATTTTAAGGCCATATTCACCGGGCATTCACGCCATGCAATACTGGAAACTTGTGAATATGGGGAAGATGCTGCACAAAAAGCTTACCAGCAAGCGTTGGAAGAGGAAGGAATTCCAGCGTTTTTAAGGGAAATTATCAGCAGCCAAAAAGAAACGTTGAGAGCCTCCCATAACGAAATTAAAGCATTCCGCGACCAGGAAGTACATGCCTAACAACAAGGCTGGGCAGCCTTTTTAGAACTCCTGCAGCGCTAACAATATTCTTTCTTTTTTAAAAACAGTATTCCCGAAAATAATACTAAAAGAATGTTTGTTGGCACTGCAGGATTGTTATTTTAATACCCCCGCCTAAAACTTAACCACATCCCCTCCCTTACTCATTTCTAAGGCTGTTAACAGGGCCTGCAAAAGCAGCCTTCAAAGCCTGTAACACAATTGTGGTTAATGCGATAATACCTGCTAAAACACCTGCGCCAATAAATATCCACATACTCAGGCTAATCCTATAGGCAAACCCTTCAAGCCATGTGCCCATAGCCCACCATGCCAATGGCACTGCGATAACAAAAGCTACAAAAACCAAGAGCATAAAATCTTTTGACAGCAAGTACAACAAGCCGTTTACCGAAGCCCCCATTACTTTCCGTATGCCAATCTCCCTTGTGCGTTGTAAAATATTATAGGCAGATAAACCCGACAACCCAAAACAAGCTATCAAAATAGCCAGTACGGCAAACAAGCCAAACACACTGCCAAATAGGCTGCTGGCTTTGTATTGCTGGTTATAATAGTCATCCAGAAAAAAGTAATTAAAAGGGTCGTTGGGAAAATAATTGCCCCATAACGCCCTTACTGCAGCAATTGTTTTGGGCATATTTGCCGAAGAAAGTTTTAAGGAGTAGTAATTCTGTTCACTGGGTATTAAATCATAAGTCCTGGTATCCTCCATAGGCAGTAAAAGTTGCGGGTCAATGGTTTTTTGTAGGCCAAGATGGTGAAAATCTGCCACAACACCCACAACCGTAAGCGTATCAGTAAGGCCCTCCACAATTTTAGTGTTAAGGGCAGCCGCAGGGTTTTTATACCCGAGCAATTTTACCGATGCTTCATTCAGAATGGCCGCCCTTTTATCAGTACTATAAGTTTTTGAAAAGTTGCGTCCCGCCACCATTTTCATTTCATACGACGGTATAAAACTATAATCAATACCAAGGTTGTAAGCGGTGTAAGTTTTTTCAATACTGCCCATTCTTTTTAAATCCATCGTCCAGGTAATTTCCTGCCCCATTACATTGGATGAGGCGGTTATGTTTTTTACACCCGGCAATCGCAAAACCTCTGTTTTAAAAGCATGGTAAATATGCTGGTACAAACTGTCGTTTATAGCCCCTGCCCCATTGACCACCAGTGTTTGGTTTGCGTTAAAGCCAAGTGGCTGGTTGCGCATAAATTGCACCTGCCGGTACACCACAATTGTACCGGCTATAAGTATAATAGAGGTTGCAAACTGTAATATAATCAACGCCTTGCGCAGCGCCAAGCCACTACCTGCGTTTTTAAAGGCACCTTTTAAAACTTTTACAGGCTGGTAGCCCGACAAAACAAAAGCCGGATACAACCCGGATAGCAGGGTGCCAACCGCAAAAATGCTAAAAAACAACAGCCAATAATTACCGGCAATATTAAACAAGGCGGGCGATGCCGTATGGCCTACAAAACGGTTAAAGGCTGGCGTTAACACCAACACTGCAACAAAAGCAAACGCCAGCGAAGCAAAATTGAGCAACAGGCTTTCTGCCAAAAACTGCCATACCAAGCTACTGCGTTTTGCCCCCAAAACCTTACGTATACCAACTTCCTTGGCTCTTTCAACCGAACGGGCAGTTGCAAGGTTTATATAATTAATCCAAGCAATGGCCACTATAAACAAAGCAATGAGAAACAGCAAGTTAACATTGCCCGCGTTACCATTAATTTCTGCTTCCTCAAAATAATTTGACTGTAAGTGGATATCCGTTACAGGAATGATGTGCAGTTCATCGTGCGCTTTGTTTAACCGGGCCCAATTAAGGTCGGGATAATAGCGGGTACAAAAAGCAGGCAGCTTTGTTTCAAATTGTTTGTAATCTGCGCCGGGCTTTAGTTTTATGTAGGTGTAAAAATCGTACCAACCCCATTGCGTTTCTGTTGAATTGGTAGTATCGCCTTGCAGTCGTTTTATTTTACCGAGTGTTGGGTAAGAAACCAGGTAGTTGATAACCAAGTGGGAGTTGGCAGGGTAATCCTTAAAAACTCCTGTAACCTGGTAATGCTGCACTAATTGGGCATCTCTAATCGTGAGTATTTTACCCACTGCATCCCCGTCTCCAAAATATTTCCGGGCCATACTTTCACTCATCACCATCTTGTCCGCGCCTAGTAATACATTATGGGTTGCACCGTCCAGCAATTGCACATTCAGCATGCCAAATACCGAAGTATCGGCAAAATACCCTTTCGTTTCTGCAAACTTTACCTGCTTGGCATCGTTGCTAAACAGCATGGCCGCGTTTTTAAGGCGGCAGAAGTTTTCCACTTCGGGAAAATCGCGTTTCATATAAGGCCCGGTAATGGGGTAGCAGGTGGCTGCCTGCCATTGTAACTTTCCGCCTTCGTAACTATCCAACCGCATCCTGTAAAGGGGCTTTCCATCGGCATAGCTGTCATAACTTCTTTCGTACGACACATATTTAAATAACAGCAGGCAGCAGGCTATGCCTATTGCAAGGCCTAAAATATTAATCAGCGAAAACCATTTGCGCTTTACAAGGTTGCGAAAGGCCGTGGTTATATAATTCTTATACATGGGGCATGTTTTTCCAGGTAAAATACCAACCACCATAATTAGCAATTTTTCCTGTAAAAAACAAGTGGCTATTCAATTTTATTACAAAAGTTCACTTTTTGAAACGCAAATTAGACCTACCTTATTTATCGCTTCATCGTCATATTTCCAATTGGTAACTAAATCCCTTTTTTTAACAATGCCTCCTTAATTTTTTGTGGGTATTTAGCGTAGCTTGTATCTCCATTGGATGAGGATTGTATTTTCTCTTTCAAAAATGTTTAACTAATTAACCGCATGAAGAACATTTCAACAGAAATACTGATTATCATTTTCTGCTCGGTCGTGGTTTTATCATACCTGTTCTCCATACTGTCCCGCTATATAAAAATACCCTCGGTGCTGTTGCTGCTGGCGGCAGGCATAGGTTTACGGTATATTGCTACCCAACAAGGCTGGCAGATAAGTTTTCCGGAGAACTTGGTGGAGTTTTTAGGCGTTACAGGGTTGGTGATGATTGTACTGGAGGCAGGCCTTGACTTAAAGCTTTCAAAAGACAAATTACCGCTTATAAGAAATTCATTTTTCGCTGCCCTTTTCATCTTCATATTTTCGTTGGCAGGTATAGCCGGCGGCCTCTATTACTGGCTGCATGAGGGCACCATTAAATGTATTGTTTATGCCATACCGCTCTCCATCATGAGCAGCTCCATCGTAATCCCCAGCCTGTTCCATTTGTCGGAGGCAAAAAAAGAGTTCCTGGTATATGAAGCCTCGTTTTCCGACATATTCGGCATCCTTGCCTTTAATTATTTTACAGCAAACAGCAGTTTTAGCTTCACCTCCCTTGGCTTTTTTGGCGTTAATATAATTATCGCCATTTTGCTTTCTGTTGTTTTTTCCATCCTGTTGTTCGTACTACTCACCCGGAGTAAAATGAACATCAAGTTTTTTCTTGTTTTCGCATTGCTCATCATGCTGTACGAGGGCGGCAAAATGCTCGCCCTACCATCATTACTAATCATACTAATTTTTGGGCTGCTGGTTAATAATTGGGATGCCGTTAAAATACCCAAAGTGCAACGCTTTTTCCCAGCCGAAAAGGTACAGGAAACCGTCCGCCTGCTGCACGCCATAACGGCCGAAACGGCTTTTCTTATCCGCACATTTTTCTTTATCTTGTTTGGGTTCACCATAAAAATGGAGGCCATCAACAACAAAGAAGTGATTGTGGCGGGCAGCATTATAGTGTGCATATTGTTGCTGATGCGCTTTTTATACCTTAAATTCTTTCTTAAAGAAAATGTTTACCCCGAAACACTTTTTATTCCCCGTGGTTTGATAACTATTTTGTTATTTTATAAAATTCCTGCGGCATTACGCCTGAAGGCTTTCAACGACAGCATTTTGTTTTTTGTAATCCTGGTAACAGGTTTTATTATGATGCTAGGCGTTATTTTTTACAGAAAGCAGCCGGTTGACCTGCCACAGGACGATTTCTAACGATTAAAAAAATATTGCCATGCAATACCTTAAAGTGTACAACCGGCACGATGTGCTATCGCTTACCCGCCTGCGACGGTTTGAAACCAAGATAGGCGAACGCATTTTGATTATACAGGACGCGGCCAACGTTGAAGCTTCGCTGGAACACTCCCGGGCAAAATATGTTATTATAGGTGTGCCCGAAGATATAGGCGTTAAAGCCAACATGGGTGTTGGCGGGGCAGCCTCCGCCTGGGTGCCTTTTCTGGAATCCTTCCTAAATGTACAGAGTAATGATTTTTTTACGGGGGACGATGTTTTGCTCTTAGGTCATCTTGATTTTACTGGACTGGCTGCTTTGATTGAAAACAACGCACAAACCAGCGAGGAAAGGCTCGAGGCCTACAGGCATGCCGTAAACACCATTGATACATCGGTGGAACACATCATAAAACTAATTACCCAGCATAAAAAAATACCGATTGTTATTGGCGGAGGCCATAACAACGCGTATGGCTGTATTAAAGGTGCGGCCAAGGGCCTGTTTAAGGCAGGCGTAATTCCTTTAGCACAAATAAATGCCATTAACCTTGACGCCCATGCTGATTTTAGGCCCATTGAGGGCAGGCACAGCGGCAACGGTTTTAGG
>Ga0364894_10145_pt2 | contig 16890 bp, 19 predicted proteins | sample ExccelJu500001D4_FD_206942 | JGI IMG/M metagenome (GOLD analysis project Ga0364894, IMG submission 206942) | Enriched cells from Trout Bog Lake Hypolimnion, Wisconsin, USA - BchlTB.July16.5000.01.D4 | ecosystem: Environmental > Aquatic > Freshwater > Lake > Hypolimnion/Profundal zone | place: USA...
GTTCTGGGTGAAAGCATTTCGCTTTAATTTCTACGTTTATAAATTTTTTCATCCAGCAATTATACGGGTTAAAAACACACCGTTAAACAGCATAATTCTCCTTATAATCTGCTGAAATCATTCAAACAACGGTTCTGTCGGTTCTATTTCTCCGAAGGGCTTTTTTTGCCTGCCAGTAATTTTTCTTGCACCACCTCAAGCCTTCTTTGCTTGGTTTCGGTTTTTTTGGCGGCCTCAATCCACGTAATGTACTCCTTTTGGTTGGTAAACGAAAGGGATGTAAAAAACTCCCTGGCTTCCGTGTGTTCAACAAAAAACGGCTCAAGTTCTACGGGCGGCATAATGTGGTGCTTGTCAAACTCAATGCCGTTTTGGGCCGCATGCTCCACTTCAGCAAGCGCTTTTGCCCTGTCGGGTATAGCCTCAAGCTTTTTAAATCGCATGGCTATCCACATGTGGTCCAACGGCACCTGCTTTATTGCCTCAAAACCTCCGTCTGAAAGCACCTGCCAACTACAGTCTCTGTTAAGATCGCTTGCAATTTTACTGCTCGTTTTTGGGTATGCCACCCATAACTTGCTTTCTCCATGCAACGCGGGCAATACATCCTTTAAAATGTTACACAATTGGTTTTGATTGATAACAAATACCAAAGCAAAATCAATTTTCTTTGTCCTTAACAGGGGAGTAACATTTTTGGAGTAAGACAGTTTTACAAACTGTTTTTCGATACTGGACGGAAGCCCCTGGATTAGCAGGTTTTTCTCGTCGCTTAATTGCAATTTTTCAAAAAAACTTTGCATTGACATTCCTTAAATGAATTAAGGTGATTAAAAATCGGGCGGGCAAAGATAAAATAAATAATTTGTAAATAACATTACTGTTAAGGCTATTTACTTAAAAAAACCTTTAATTCCCACGATTTTAACTAAAAAACTATCTTTTGGGTGCCGCATTATAGTATTGCAAGGCTTCAGGCATGTAAGTTTTAAGTTTTGCTATGCGGTCTTCGTCTGCAGGGTGGTCGCTCAAATAAATTGGCGGCTTGCTGCTGCCCGCACCAAGTTGCATCATCCTTTGCCAAAATGGTATGGCTTCCTCTGGGTTATAACCGGCCATTGCCGCAAAAAATAAACCAAAATGGTCGGCCTCATATTCTTGGTTCCTGCTGTTTGGCAGCAATACGCCTACCTGTGCACCGGGTGCATATACCGTGTTAAAAACATTCAAGGCCTTGGGGTCGTTACCTAAAGCCGCATCACCGGCAAGCTGTATGCCCTGGGCAAGCAGTTGCTGGCTCATACGCTCCCTGCCATGGCCGGCAACAGCATGGGTTATTTCGTGGCCAAGCACTATGGCCAAGGCTGTTTCGTTTTGGGTAATTGGCAACAGGCCGGTGTAAACCACCACCTTGCCGCCTGGCATGCACCATGCGTTCACTTCTTTGCTTTCTACTAAATTAAACTCCCATTTGTAACCTTCCAACTGGCTGCCCAAGCCCTTTTGCTGATAATATTTGGTAATAGCTTCGGCAATACGGCTGCCTACGCGCTTTACCATTTGCTCGTTGGCGCTGGATGACGGCACCACTTTATTTTGGGCTAAAAACTGGCCGTACTGGGTGAGTGCAGTGGTTTGCATGTCTGACTCCGACACGAGGGTAAGCTGGCTTCTGCCAGTTATGGCATTGTGTGTGCATGAAAGCACAACTACACAAAATAGCGACAGGGGTAGAAAGAATTTCATAACTGATGTTTATAAAGGTTAATGTAAGGGTGCAAAGATAATAGCACGTTATTGGAAAACCAGCGCTATGTTATATTTTGAGCTTGACTTTGCATTTACTACAAAACGGCTCAATTGAATCAAAATGTAATTTTGACATCCGCCGTTTTATTTAAAATTAACATAATGGAAAATCAATTTACGAATTTAAATATAAGATATGATGCCCCAAAAGAAATATGGAATAAAGTTCCATTGATTTATAGCAAATTAGATGGGTGGCTAGGTTTTGGAAAAGGAGGGAGCATGGGTGATAATGGAATACCATATTGGTTCGGCTTTAATGAGGATGAAAAGCACATTTCCGCTTCGGTCGAACCCTCAGGGCTTCAATTTTCTGGATTGTTGGATAACTCCGAGTGGGTTATTTGGGTAGATAAAATAAAAAGGATCGCAAGCCAAGAATTGGGGTATAAAGCGGGAGAAATTGAATTAGGTGAAGTGGGTTACTAAATTAATGTAAGGATTGAATATCAAGAACATCAATTAGATTGAATAAAATTCAAGCAGCAAGATAAAATCACAAGATTTTTGACACTATTAGATATTTTCTAACACCAACCGACGTTCATCCTCCGAAAGATTTGATACCAATTAGCATCCGAATTGCCATTTTATTTACCGTAGTGAACAATCAAGCGGCAATACTTGTGAATTTAAATAGATTTTAATTGTGCGAGATGGAACCTGTGCCTTTACTCCCCCCTGCGCCTTTGCCTGCGGCGGTCGCGGTATTTTAGGATGGGCACTTTACTTTCCGTACCATTGATGAGGCGATTGATGTTTTTTTGGTGGGTAAGTATCACCATGAGGGCTACCAGAACCGAGAAAACACGGTAGAGGGTTACGTTATCGTCAAAAATAAATAATATCAGTACCGCAAACGCAACACCTGCCAATATAGAACTTAACGATACAAAGCGGGTTAGATACAATACTAAAAGAAAAACACCCACACAGCACAAGGCAACAGCGGGCTGCATGGCGATGATCATGCCAAAAAGGGTCGCAACGCCCTTGCCGCCCCTAAAACCAGCCCAAATGGGGAATATGTGGCCCAATACGGCCGCAAGGCCAAGGCCTATCATTATTTTGGTGCGTGCGTCATCATGCTCATGTGCTAAATAATAAGGCAGAACAATATACAGAGAGGTTGCAATGATACCTTTAACCACGTCTACTATCATTACAATAGTACCCCATTTAGAACCTAAAATACGGAACGTATTTGTGGCTCCTGCATTTCCGCTACCATAGTCACGGATATCAATTTCGAAAAAGTACTTGCTTATCCACACCGAAGTTGGGATTGACCCAATGAGATAAGCCAGCACTATTAATACTGCTTCATTCATTGACGGTTATTGGTTAGGTGCGTAACAAATTTAAGGAAATATGATTAAAAATGTGCAAAACCTGTGAATTTATTATTAATTTATAGAAAGTAGTATGCAAATCCATTTATCCAAAGCTACAGTTGACAGATGGTTAAGACTTGAATCGGTACAAGCCGATAAAATATCTTGCTCATCCTCTGCCAATAGGCCGCTTAACAGCATATACGCCCCCTTATTGAGCATATTTGCCAATGCCGGAAGAAACTGGAGTATGATATTTTTATTAATGTTGGCCAGAATAATGTCAAATTTTTCACCCGTTTCCGGCGGGGTGTCGGCCTGGCTTAGTTGAATAACACTGCAACTGTTGCGCAGTGTGTTCTCTGTGGCGTTAATAATACACCATTCATCGTAGTCTATGGCTATAACACTGGACGCACCTAGTTTTTCCGCCAAAATGGCTAATATGCCGGTGCCGGTGCCAAAGTCAAATACAGTTTTGCCATGCATATCCAAGCCCCTCATTTGTTGCATCATCATACGGGTGGTGGCATGGTGCCCGGTGCCGAAGCTCATCTTTGGTGTGATTACAATCTCATGCTCCACGCCTTTTATAGGCTCATGAAATTCGGCGCGCACGGCCACAAAATCGTCCACCACCACGGGGCTAAAATTACTCTCCCATACCGCATTCCAATTTTGGGCGGCAATAATATTTTTCTGGTAGTTAACACCATATGGGGCAAGCAGTGCCTGTAAAGCGGGCTCGTCAAAACCTGGTTCGGGGCAGTAAGCCAACAGCGTCGCATCCAGTTCTTCAAAGCCTTCGTAGCCCAGTTCGTTCAACTGAGCTATCAAAAGGTTGGTTGTATCAGATGAATCAACGGCTATTTTAATTTGTATGGAGTTGTGCATTGTTGGATTTTGTGTGTTACTTTTCCATCGAATATCTATATCAGTCACCTTCGATGATTTCCCTTACTTTTTGTTCAAGCAATTCTTTATCAGGTAAATAAAGCTGGTATTTTGAAACAAATATCTTATTAGAAAGTCCGCCTGTTGCGTATTTCACCAGATATTCATGTTTGTCTGCCGCAATAATAATACCTATTGGGTCGCCATCGCACTCATTGTTTTCTTCCTCTTTAAAATAATTAAGGTATAAATTCATTTGCCCAATATCCTTGTGGCGAACTTTGTTTATTTTAAGATCAATTAGCACAAAACACCGAAGAATGCGGTGGTAAAAAACAAGGTCAATATGGAAGTGTGTATTATCTAACGTTATTTTAAATTGCCTGGCAACAAATGCAAAACCTTTGCCGAGTTCGAGAAGAAAATTTTGCAAATTATCGATAAGCTTTTTTTCCAAGCTACGTTCCGATATCCTTTTGCCGGCAGGTACATTAAGAAATTCGAAAACATATGGATCTTTAACTAAGTCTTCAGCTTTTGCTATACCGTGATTTTTACTTACTAAAGCAAGCACAGCATTTTTGTCTTTACTTAATGCGAGCCGTTGAAAAAGGGCTGAATCAATTTGCCGTCTCGATTCACGAACTGACCAATTTTCTTTAATACATTGCCCGTTATAAAAAGTACGTGCCATATCATCCGAAACTTCCAGCAGTTCACAATAGTGCGACCATGTTAATTTGCCAGACGTCTGGCTTTTTTCAGGCGTATCAAATTCTTTAAATTTGGGGTATTTCAAATAGAACAACCGCATCAACTTAATATTTGAACGGCTGAACCCCCTGCCGTATTTAAGCTTTAAATCTTTTGACAGGTTTTCAATCAATGCCGTACCATACTCAGCTCGTGTATTGCCATGCTGTTCAAATTCAACAATTTGCCATCCTATTTGCCAATAAGTAAGTAGAAGTTGCTCATTAAGTGCAGATAATGCATTATCTCTCCCAGTTTTAATAACATTGCCGATGTTACTAAGCAGTTGGTTATATTTTTTGATTGCAGGCTTCAATTCAAAATCTTCTTTACAATTTATGGCTAAATAACAAACCTAAAATAATCCACACAAAAATATTAAAACAACAATGGCCGTACCGTTACCGGCAAGGCCATTGTTTATAAAGTGCTATAGTATGCTAATAACGCTGGTATCCACCGCCGCCGCCCCTGCGGTCGTCGCCACCACGACGATCATTGCGGTCTCCACCACCCCTGCGGTCGTCACGGTCTTCACCGCTTGGCCTTTCAGGGCGGTCGGCCATGCCTTCAGGCTTTGGCATCAGGGCCTTGCGGCTCAGCTTAAATTTGCCGGTCTTTTGGTCAATACCAATCAACTTAACCTTAATGCTGTCGCCCTCCTTCAACACGCCGTCAAGCGTTTCTAAACGCTTCCAAGATACTTCGCTTATATGCAGCAGACCTTCTTTCTTAGGCAGGAACTCTACAAACGCACCATAAGGCTGTATGCTTTTTACCTTGGCTTCGTATACTTCGCCTTCCTGTGGTACAGACACGATGCCCTTAACCCAAGCCACCGCTTTTTCAACAGCTTCTTTATTGCTGGAGAAGATGCTTACTTCACCAAAGTTGCCTACTTCCTCAATATTGATGGTTGTGCCGGTTTCTTTTTGTATTTCCTGTATTATCTTACCACCGGGCCCGATTACCGCACCGATAAATTCCTTATCAATAATCAGTTTTTCCATGCGCGGAGCATGCGGTTTAACATCGGGGCGGGCAGCAGGTAAGCATTCGTACATGGCATCCAGTATATGCAGGCGGCCTTTACGGGCCTGCTCCAGTGCTTCACGCATTACTTCCATGCTAAGGCCGTCTACTTTAATATCCATCTGCACACCGCAAATACCTTCGCGGGTACCGGTAACCTTAAAGTCCATATCGCCCAGGTGGTCTTCATCACCTAAAATATCAGTTAAAATGGCATACTTGCCATCTGCGCTCGTAATCAAACCCATTGCAACGCCACCAACGTGTTTAGGAATAGGCACACCGGCATCCATTAACGCAAGGGAACCAGCGCAAACAGTAGCCATGGAGGATGACCCGTTGGATTCCAATATATCGCTCACTACACGCACTGTGTAAGCGTAATCGTTACCCGGCATCATTTGCTTTAAACTACGCAATGCGAGGTTACCGTGGCCCACTTCGCGGCGGCCAACACCCCTCATAGGCTTTACTTCGCCGGTTGAGAATGGCGGGAAATTATAATGCAGTATAAATTTGGAGTAGTCAGATTTTGCGGCGCTTTCTATCAACAGCTCATCCAGCGGTGTACCTAATGTAACGGTTGTTAATGACTGTGTTTCGCCGCGGGTAAACAGGGCGGAGCCATGCGGTGTAGGCAGCGGGTCGACTTCCATTGCCAAGGGGCGAACCTCATGCAATAGGCGTGTATCAAGGCGCACACGGTCTTCCAATATCATTTTACGCACAACTTCCCACTGTACATCTTCGTAGTACTTTTTGGCAAGCTTCTTTGTTTTTTCATCAGCCTCTTCGCCTAAACTGGCAACCATTTCTTCCTTCAGCAATTTAAAGGCAGTGCTTCTATCGTGCTTGGCGCTGCCTGCCTTGGCAATTTGGTATATCTTATCAGCAGTTAACTCGGTCACTTTTTGCTTGAGTGCTTCATCCTGCTCTGGTTTCTTATAGTCTCTTTTGGTTGTAATACCTTTCAAATCCCGCAGTTGCTGTTGTGCCTTAATTTGCACACGTATAGCATCGTGCGCCAGTTGCAAAGCTATTACAAGGTCTTCTTCACTACACTCTTTGGCTTCGCCTTCCACCATCATCAGGTTCTTCTCCGTGGCGGCAATCAAAAAATCCATGTCTGCTTTAGCCAACTCGGTACGGGTGGGGTTTACCACAAACTCGCCATTAATTTTGGCTATCCTTACTTCGGAAAGAATTTCTTTAATGGGAATATCCGAAACAGCCAATGCTGCCGACGCCGCCAAACAAGCCAGCGCATCTGGCAATACTTCCTCATCGCTGGAAACCAGTGAGATGAGTACCTGCACATCGCATAAATAATCGTCTGGGAACAATGGGCGCAAAGCGCGGTCGACCAAACGGCTGGTTAATATTTCATAATCATTCAGCCTGCCTTCCCTCTTAAAAAAAGAGCCGGGTATACGGCCTGCTGAAGAAAATTTTTCCTGGTAATCAACGCTGAGCGGGAAGAAGTCCTGCCCTTCTTTTGGCTCCTTGTTGGCAACAACGGTGGCCAATATAATGCTTTTTCCCTGGCGAACGGTAACAGCACCGTCGGCCTGGCGGGCCAGCTTGCCTGTTTCAATAAACACTTCCCCGCCGCTGGGTAAAATAAAACTAACTTGCAATGGTTGAGTTAACATAACCCTGGTTTTTTGGTGTGCATTTACCTGCTAAAGGGGGGATATTGGGAGGCAACAGCAAACCGGTTTTTGTAATAAGTATGCATGAAAGAGAGGGCACCTATACAAAAAACTAATCCCAACCGTTGTTAATTTCAGTTGGGAGCAGTTTTATTGCATATTATAAAATTATTTCCTGATACCGAGTTTTTCAATTAATGAACGGTAACCCTGCAGGTTTGTTTTTTGCAGGTAACCCAGCAAACGCTTGCGCTGGCCAACCATTGTCATTAAGCCACGCTGTGTGGAATGGTCTTGCCTGTTAGCCTGTAAGTGCTTGGAAATGCTGCTGATACGTTCAGTAAGCAGGGCTATCTGGCCTTCTACAGAACCGGTGTTTTCAGCTTTGCCGCCATAAGTGGCGAATATGTTTTGTCTTTTTTCAGTTGTTAAATAAGGCATCTCTAAATTTTTAAAAAGCATCCAAAAAAGTCATCACTTTTATAGTGGCGGCAAAAGTAGTATAATTTTTATTTAAAACAGAAATTTTGTAGGAGAAAATTTGGCCAGCCGCCGCAAGATAGCGCTTTGCATATATTTCTGATTGGGAGATTGCGTGATTTTGAGATTTGTTGCGAGGAACCAAATATAGGGATTACCAAAAAAAATATGGGAGGCCATCAACATAATCTTGGTTATTGAATTACGTGATTTTCGCACTCAACATACTATCCCAAAACTTGCAATTATCAATGTAGAAAATATTATTGGTTGGCTGCGCTATGCAAATGAGTAACTTTGCAGCGCTAAAAATAGTAACTATGGCCAATAAACCGTCTTATGTACTTAGCGTGCTTGGCAATAAATGCCCTCGCTGCCGGCAAGGTAAATTATACCTTTCCAACAACCCTTATGCGTTTAAAGGCAGTGAATATATTAATATGCACGATTTTTGCCCCACCTGCGGCCAGCGCACCGAAATTGAAGTAGGTTTTTACTACGGTACCAGCTATGTTAGCTATGCGCTAACTGTTGCTTTTTCAGTAGCCACCTGTGTGGCATGGTGGGTATTGATTGGTTTTTCCATTGATGACAACCGCATTTTCTATTGGTTGGGCATAAATACTTTTTTTCTATTGGTGTTACAGCCGGTGTTTATGCGGCTCTCTCGAACGTTGTGGTTAAGCTGGTTTGTAAAATACGACCCCGAATGGAAAACCCGCCCGCCGGAAAACCCCGAACGCATCGTGGAGGAACAGATGAAGAATTGGTAGACTTTTGAAGTCATTGGGTCAATAAGTCATTGAGTCATTAAAGGAAGTAATCATCAGGGCTTTTGGAAAAAAAATTGCAGAAATTTTCGCCGCCATACTAATTGACCCCAATGACCTAATGACTTAATGACCAATTCTACTCCGCCTCCATCGTCGTCTCGCCTCCGTTCAAAACATATTCTTTCCCTTTCCATACAAATGTGCCGGTTACCGGTGATGGTAAATTAATTACAATAGACCATTTTTGGGTGGCTGCATTATAACTATACGATGTGGCTATTTTCCCTAATGGGTGCGGTATTGAGCCTGATGCTTTTTGCAGGTAACCCAAATGGGGCTCTATGCGCACTTTCGCAAAAGCCGGGGCGCAGCTATTGATGCCCAACACAATCCTGAACAACTCAATATTAGGGCTGCTGCCCCAAGCGTGGCAGTCGGACCGTGTGCGGTTAATATCATCAATCTCAGCCCAGGTGGTCATGCCCATGGCCAGGTTCTTTTTCCAAATGCCCAACTGGTTTAAATAGGTATTACCCAAACCCGCCTTGTTGTAGGCCAGGTGTACATAATATCTAAAGTAAAGTGTCGCTTTACTCAAAGAGGTGTCATCCATAATTTTTTGCGCGAGGGTGAGGGCAGCAGCGCTGTCTACCAAGCCGGTTAAAATGGCCAGGGTATTGGTGTGCTGGCTGTAACAATCTTTATCCCGTGTATCGGCGAAAAGGCCCCGGCTTCCATCCCAATAATTTTTTCGTATGCTTTGCTTTAATGTGTCAATGGCATGCTCGTACCGCAACGCCATAAAATGCATGCCTGTTTGTTTTTCAAGGCTTGCGGCGGCCTGGTAGGCCATCAATAACTGCAAATCAAGCATGGCTGATGAGCCGTCTTTGCCAATGGGGGCCATGCCGTCGTGCCAGCCCTTGCCATTGCACCAATCGCTAAATACCCAGTAGGGTACATTGCGCAGGCTGCCGTCTGCCTGCTGGTGCTCGTGGAAAAAGTTAAGCACCATGCGCGATACCTGCAGGTTTTTGCGAATAAAATTGCTGTCGCCCCGGTACTGCCAATAATCATGCAGCATACCTATCCATATTAAAGAGAAGGTGGGTATCTCCTGTGGGTTTGCAGTGGGGTAACGGCTAAGGGTAATACCCTCGGGCATAAGCGAGTTATAAATTTGGCTGATGGCATTGCGCACCAGCCTGTCATCCCCGCTATTGTAAAGGGATACCAGCGCCTGAATGCGCGTATCACCCACGTATTGCAGTTGTTCGTAATAGGGGCAGTCGCCATAAGTTTCCTGTGCGTCCAACCTGGCCGTGCGCCAGCCGGTTTCCAATATTTTGTTTAGACTTGTATCATCACTGGCAAACTGTGCATTATAGGTAAACGGGTAGCCGGTGTACATGCCGTACAAATCGTTAATGGTGAGTGCCTCATTTTTGGTGGTAATGTCTAGTTTTATGTACCGGTATGTTCTGTAGGCCAGCGGACTAAAAGTTTCACCTTCCCTTCCGGCAGAAACTATTTCGTCCCGTACACCCACAAAGCGCTTGCCTTCAATCTCGTTACGGTTGCCTTTTTGGTTTTGCGTGCGCCAGTCGGTTTTGGCGCCTTCATCCACATACAACCCTTCGGCATAACTCAAGCCAATCAAGGCGTTTTTGCCTTTGCTAAAGTTAATTACCGGGAATGCGGTGGTTAAAAACTGTTGATCAACCAACAGGCTGGCCTTGGTATTGGCCGGCACTGTAAAGCTTTTGCCACCCTGCAAAAACGGGCTGCCAACCTTAGCCCCAATTGACTGCCGCACGGCCTGCAAGCTTTGCAGGGTAAGCTCCATGGCGGGTATTGGGCGCGGCACCAACATCCACCCCTGCGAGTAATCAAACACGCCTTTGGGCAAACCGTTCTGCAATTGGCGGGCTGCCTTCCAACGGCTATCGTCGTAACCGGGGGTTTGCCAACCTGCCGGATACACTTTGTAATCAACCCTTTCTGCGGGGCCTGCAGCATAGTAAGTATAAATAAGCTGTGGGTGCAGGGGGCTGTACGCACTGTCCTTTATACACTTCCAGGTATTGTTGGTATTAGCCATCGCTTCTGCCGCCGTATTGCCCTGTAGTATAAAGCCGGTTTGGTAACTCATCTGCGCCTCCTGCCGCTCGTAGCCAAAATTCCATACCACCGCAGCAAGTGTGTTGCTGCCGGGGTGCAGATGCGAGGCAATATCAACAGTTTCAAAATTCCAGTTGTACACATCTGCCCTTGCCGGGCCAAAAGATACCTGCACCCCGTTTACATACAGCTTATATCTGTTATCTGCCGACACATGCACTATAAACTGCGCAGGTTTTTGCGCCAGTTGAAACGTTTTTCTAAAATGGTATACGCCATAACTATGCGCATCCGTACCAGGCACATCTACCCAATAAGCCTTCCATTTTTTATGTAGTATGGTATCGTCGGTTGGCTGGGCAGTGGTGGTTATGCACAACATAACCGCGGCAAGGATAGGCAGCATTTTTTTCATGACATGGGAATGAAGGTTTGAAAGTAAGGAAATGTTTGTGAAATTTTTTTATTGAGTTTGCGTATCTTGTAGTACCAACCTTATAAATGAACCTTACAATGCCTATATTATTTTTACTAACTTTTGCCGCGCCAAGGCTGTTTGGAATGCACCATTCTTCATATTATCTTTCAAAACAGCAGCATACTTGCAAAACCCTAAAAGATACACTTACCCAAAAAACCGTCTATATTTCAGCCGACATATTGCCTAAAAGCGAAGGTGGCCCCGCATTATTTTCGAAGACTCTTGCACAAATACACACAGATTCTGTACCTGCCAATTACGACGGCCATTTTATTGTTGCTTTTATAGTTGATACCAGCGGACAGGTATATGGTGAGAGAATGATTAAAGCACCTATTTATAAAACCGGTATAGAGATTATTAATCGCTTGAAAAAATTAACATGGAACCCGGCAATGTGCAACGGACAAAAACTTACCCATGGCACAACACTACGACATACAATGGCTGACTGATGCGTTTGAAAGCGGCGCCAAAATAGACTACCTGTTCTTTTGGGGACACACCAATAAATACAATGAAGAAGCAGGCAATTTTTGTTTTAGTCAATGGTACCCCTCACCTTTTGCTGTAGCGGGTACTATTTATAAAACAGCAGAACACTGGATGATGGCGCAAAAAGCTTTGTTGTTTGAAAATGAGAGCATTCTAAGCAAAATTATAGCCAGCGAAACACCGGCGGAAGCAAAAAAGCTGGGCAGATTAGTATTAGGATTTGATGAAATTGTTTGGAACACCAAACGGTTTGAGATTGTAAAACTCGGCAACATCCATAAATTTAACCAACACCAAAAATTTGCAGAACACTTGTTAAGCACTGGCGATAAGGTGTTGGTGGAAGCAAGCCCGAGAGATACTATCTGGGGCATTGGCCTGCCTGCAGGCAGCGAAAGGACTCAAAATATTTACAGCTGGCGTGGGTTAAATTTACTTGGCTTTGCTTTAATGGAAGCTCGGGATTTTTTGCGCACTTTTGGCCACTTTAAACCATTAAAGAAAACTATGTTGCCGCCTTGGATGAAATACCCGGGCATCCACCCCATGGATATGTTCTGGCGGATGGGTGCAGGCGAAGGTTATATAATGGATATTGGTAAATACCTGGATTCGCTGGATGAAAGGGAAAGTGTTATTTACCAATTAACTAATCCATCACCAAGGGAGTGGGCAAATTTCTACTAACCCTTGTATGTTCACTGTACCTCTGCATTTGCCGGTGCTGATATAAACTGTAATTTGCGATAGTAAATAACCCAACAACATGTACACCTACAAAATTCATTTGCATAAGGAACCGGAAGGTGGGTTTACGGTAACCGTACCCGCGCTGCCAGGCTGCATTACCTATGGCGATGATGTGGATGAAGCGATGGCCATGGCCAAAGAAGCCATAGAGCTGTATGTGGAGGAATTACGGGACAGGGGTGAAGATGTGCCAGACGACAGCAACACGCTTGAATACTCGCTAAACCTCGAAATGGCATGAACCTTTCGCCCAAACACTTAATTAAGATTTTAGAAGAGCATGGATTTACAAGTTTATTACGCTTGTGCCAAATTGTTTATAGGCATTACCTTTTGCGTGTATAAAGTAAAACTTTGTAGTTGTAAAAACACCCATTTATGACACCCGTGAAAACCAAGTTATCCCTTTTTATTTTTAACAGCTTTATTGCGTTGTTTGTTTCCAATGCAGTTATGGCCCAGCAAAAGGTAATCATTGACTCCACTGTACCGATTGAGGCAAAGGAACTCCGATGCTTAAACAAAGGAGAGAATCTGCCGGCATGCGTTGATACTTTTTACTTGGAGATTGACAGTATGCTAAACATAGTGTACAAGCAACTGATGCAGGTGTTGACACCTGATGAACGTTTAGCGCTAAAAAAAGAGGAGTTGTTATGGCTAAAAAAAAGAACGGTGTTTTTTAAAGCGAAAGACAAGGAGTATGAAACCATGATGCATTCAACCAAACACCAACCTTACCGAGACATAGCATTAGCAACTTTGGTAAAAAAGGGGGATTTTGAAGAAGACCGGCTTATAGAGTTGCTGAACCGGTTGCGGGTAAGATAAAACTCCTTTATACCGTGTTTGCGGATGGTTAAATTTTGCATACCTGCAAATGAACGTTTTGAGTATCTTCCACCCATGAAATCGTTTACCACATTATTGTTGTGCCTTATAGTAGCCACAACTGCCAACAGCCAAGACTTGCACAATCATATTACGCAAGTGGATTCCCTGCTTGGCACTTTGTATACAAATAACACGCCTGGCATATCCATAGCCATATTTAAAAAAGGGTTGCCGCCAATACACAAGAGTTTCGGCTTGGCAGATATTGCCACCCAACAGCCCATTACCGTAGAATCCAATTTTAATATAGGCTCGCTTACCAAGCAGTTTACCGCCATGGGTATTTTGCAATTGAAGCAGGCAGGCAAGCTTAGTTTGAATGACAAGCTGAGCCGCTACTTTCCTGATATGGCCTCGCGTGTTGCCAACACAGTAACCATTCGCCAACTGCTAACACACAGCAGCGGTATCTTCGACCATTATGCCTATACCAACACCACCAACCTGCCGCATGCCCATAACGCGGATGTATATGCCGCCATAAAAAATATTGACAGTACCTACTTTACCCCGGGCACCCGGTTTAAATACAGTAATACCGGCTTTTGCCTGCTGGCCTTGATTATTGAAAAAGCCAGCGGGCAGCCTTACGCAGAATACTTGCAGAAACACATTTTTACACCCGCAGGCATGCTGCACACTACCGTTTGGGGCGAGCATGCCAACATAAGCAACCCTGTTACGGGTTACGATATTGACAGTGCCACGGGAAAGTTTACCGATTCCGGCCCGGAAGGCCACCCGTTCTTCTCCACTGAAGGTGATGGCGGCATATACACTTCCATACACGACTATATTAAATGGCTGGAGGCTTTGCAGGGCGGCAAGATTTTTCCCGCAGCCATTGTAAACGAAGCCCGCAGCCTGCATTTTACCATTGATGCTGCTGCCCATGCAGGTTACGGTTATGGGTGGTTTGTTGATGCCGGCAACCTGCCCATTAAAGTTTACCACAGCGGTAGCAACGGCGGCTTTAGGGCATATAGCTACACGGTGCCGTCCACCGGATACATGTTGGTAATTTTCAGCAACCGCAGCGATATTGATTTGGAAGTGTTGGTTGGCAAAATAAACAGGATATTATTTGGCAAGGATGGCGGATTTACGCCTATTGAGGTGCTGACGAATTAAGTGCCCTTACCCCGGCGGCTTCGCCGCCACCTTGCCTTTTTTGGGTTTCTTTTCCTTTTTGCTTTTTTTCTTGGGCAGTTCTTGCCTTTCGGCATCGGGCAGTTTTATGTGCCAGCCGGTGCATTTGTATTGTTTTTCTGCCGTTCTTATGGCCTGAAGGGTACTTACATAGTGCTGTGGGTGGTCTGGGGTGTTGGGGGTGCACAGCCATTCAACGGGTATTTTTACGGTAAAACTGCTTACGGTTACATCTATGGTTTTTTCAATGGGGGCTTCCACGATGTAGCCCACCAGCCGGTCGCTGTCAAAACGCAGTTTCACAGTAATTAAAATCGGCACGCCGTCCTCGTCTTTTTGGGTTACTTGAAATTCGTCAATCAACCTAACCGCGTCGTCAGGTGATATCTGCCCGTAATGCATCAGCATTTCGGGCGGGAAGTTCAACCCTTTAAACGTGGTAATCACCTCTGGTTCGTCGTATTGTGCAACACTTCGTATATTTTTAGTACTGTCGGTAAGCGTATAAACGGAATCTTTGGAGTTCTGCTGCGCGGCAGACGGTATACAAAATAGCAATACTGCCGCAAGCTGCACTGTGTAAAGCACATGGCGCAGCGTTATGGTATAGGTATAGCCATCGGCTACCGGCATATAGCAGTTGTTTTTTAAGATATATGGCTACATCGAAAGTTTGGGTTTATTTCACGGGAAAAGGATAAATTGGCTTGGCTGAAAAGATACAAAATTATTTGCAGTAGCAACAGTGTTTTGGTTGTTTGGGCATGAATTAATTGTTTTATTTTACCAGTATGCTGCGACAAACATGCGGAATGAACAATAATCCATTTACAGAAGCCAGCATTTCAATACACCCGCCTTTGCTTAACCCCGCCCGGCCAAATATTTAACCAGGGCCGCGGCCGAAACAAGTGTCCAAGTACCCTCTAATATTACAAACGGAATGTAATGTATCAGGTACGAGGCAAGGCAGGCAAGGCCGCCACCAATTACGTTCAGCGATATGTATAAAAGGCTGTCTTTGTCAATTTTACCCATCAGGTTAAATAGGTAGGCAATAAGCAAAATAAACACCCCGGCAAAGCCAATATAATCATTAACAGAAAGTTGCATGGTTTTTTACGAGTTTTGTATTGCAAACTTACATTAACAGTATATACCGGCACTTAATAAACACATTATGGTTAAACCCGCATTGCCAAGCCTACCAAAATTACAAACCAGCGGTACCTCTGTGCGTATACTGGCCTTGCTATGTGGGTTGTTGGTTGTGTTGGTATTCGGTGCTGTCTCCTGCAAAAACAAACCGGTAAAAACTAACGAAAAAAAAGATACTGTCGGCCCCGGGGTTCAGCAGCCGGTAGCCGACTCCCTCGCCATGGCCCATGATATAGACTCCGCGGATTATGTGGCCTTGTTTAAAAACAAAACAAATGCTTGGCTGTATAAAATGCTGATGAACAAACAGAACAAATGGGCCAATTTTGAACTGCTGGACTATTGGCGCAGGGACAGCCTGAAAGAATATGCCTACAAGCCTACTAAAGGCTTTTTTACAGAATATGCCATGTTTTTGGAATGGTCGCCCGACAGTAGCTATATACTTGACCATGGCAGCTATGGGGTGGAGATGAAGAAAGACAAGGATGGAAATTACTTTGTGGAAAGCGGTGACGTTGACCAAGAAATAGCATTGATTGATAATAAAGCAAAAACAACTGCAAGGCTGTTGTTTTTTGGTTCTGGCACAAGCGCGTGGGGTGCCCATTGGATAGATTCGGCACAAGTGGCTTTGCTGGGGCAATACAACCCAGAATCTGGTAAGCACCCCGATACGCTGTTATGGATTATTAACGTGAAGGATAAATTTTTTAGAAAATACAGGTACCACGAGGGAGAGGCGGAAGGCGGGAGGTAGAAGGTGGGAAAAGGCGGAAGGTATAGGGCGGAAGGTGGAAGGCAACAGACGGTAGGATGAGGGTTGTGTATTCGCGGAAAAGTACAGGAAGACACAGTAATTTAATTAATCAACATTTATTATATGACCATTTTTAGTAAAATTATTGCCGGGCAAATACCCAGTTACAAGATAGCGGAAGATGAGAAATTTTATGCATTTTTGGACATTTTTCCGCTGGTGGAAGGGCATGTGCTGGTGGTGCCAAAAACAGAAACCGATAACTTTTTTGACCTAGACGACGATTATTTAAGCAGCTTGCTACTGTTTGCTAAACCCATTGCCAAGGCCATTGAAAAGGCCTTCCCTTGTAACC
>Ga0364894_10442_pt1 | contig 16718 bp, 16 predicted proteins | sample ExccelJu500001D4_FD_206942 | JGI IMG/M metagenome (GOLD analysis project Ga0364894, IMG submission 206942) | Enriched cells from Trout Bog Lake Hypolimnion, Wisconsin, USA - BchlTB.July16.5000.01.D4 | ecosystem: Environmental > Aquatic > Freshwater > Lake > Hypolimnion/Profundal zone | place: USA...
AAGGAATTGGGTAATGCGAGGTTTCATTTCAGCCAAGTTCACGGCAAAAACTTTGAGACCTTTGGCGCCGTACTTATCTTGCAAGTAGGTGAGCTCTGTAAATTCTTCTCTGCAGGGCTCACACCAGCTAGCCCAAAAATTCACAATCACGACTTTACCTTTGAAAGCGTTGATATCAACTGGTGTACCCGCTAAGTTATTGAGCAGTAATGGTGGGGTTTGGCTTAAGCCAACCTTGCTTACGGCTTGCCATTGCGCAGAGGCGTAACCACCCCATAGGCTGAGACAAATAAAAAACAGCGAGAGAAATATTCCCCTCGCTGTTTGTTTTTTTATCAGATCTATCACTAGAAATTCTTAAAAATAAACATTAGCCAATCAGTCGGCTTGTAATTTTGTATTTGAAGTTATCTGGGTCTAGTGAATCAAAACGACCTTCTTTATTCTCTGCTTGTGGATACATTAAGAAAGGAATCACACCATTCTTACCAAGCTTAGAGCCGGGCAGGGCGATGTCGTGATCATAGTTGTAAGCCATCCAATTCATTTCCCAATTGCCAAACAGGTAATCACGGATTGCCACTACCTTTGGATCGGTCACAGCTAGGCCGCCAGTTTCCTCAAGAATCACTTTGCGTACGTCCGCAGGATCTACTGGACACCAACCATAGCCGCTAGCATAAAACTCAGCACGGCAATGTTGCGCTTTAGTGATCTCACCAGACTTACCAAGACTCTTATAGCCACGAGCAGAATCAGCGATACGAATGCCATATACATCACGAGCGGCAATCCCTGCAGAGCGAGCGAGAGCCACAAAGACCGCATTAATATCTGCGCATTTTCCACCAAGGTTATTGGTCTCTAGCATCAACTTGACATCACCTTGGCCACAACCGCGGGTTTTAGGATCGCGGTGAGTGTTGTCTACAACCCAGTTGTAGATTGCTTTTGCTTTATCAACATCTGTTGCATTTCCAGGGAGGGAGGCAAGACATTCTTGCGCTTTTTCTTTAACAATGCCATCAGTTGGTAGATAGGCTGTCGCGCGTGTCCAGAACTTTTGCTCTTCTTTGGAAAGTTTTAAAGCTGGATTTGGGCTGGTGAGTTCTAGGTGGCGATTGCGGGTGCTCACAATCATGGCAACCTTCACTGAATGTGTGCTGGCTGACTTGTCCCATTTAGTCCAAAGCATACGAGCTTGCTTGTCTGGGGTCTCATAAATCTTACTTTCCACTTTGGTATCGCCTGCTTCCGGTCTGATCGACAGTGTCTTGAAATAATCGGTATTCAAAACGAGTGGCAAAGGAATCCATGCCTCAGCAGCGCCATTGGTATTCTCAAGATTGACTTCAGTAACGATCTCATAAGTAGTCCACTCTGGTGAGGATTGTGCGAATACAGATGTAATTGGATTGAGGGCCGGTAGTGCAAAGGCGCTTGCGATGGCTTTAATGGCTGAGCGACGGGTAATAGTCATTGGATATCTTTTTATGGGTGATAAAGGTTAAAAGGTTTTCCCGGAATGATTTTAAAGGGGGTTTTAGCGGCTAAAGCTTCTTTTAGGCGGGCTAGAGCGCTTGGCCGCTGGTTTGGCGCCACCTCCGGCATTCCCAGAGGGTCTAGGCTTTCTAGATTGCTGGTGTTGCTGACTGCGCATCTGAATGGGTTGAGCCACTGCATTTGGGTCTGGTTCAAATCCAGGAATCACTTCTTGTGGAAGTTTCTGCTTGATCAGTTTCTCAATGTCTTTCAACATTTGGTGCTCATCCACACAGACTAGGGATACGGCAACCCCATTGGACCCAGCTCTACCAGTTCGGCCAATACGGTGAACGTAGTCTTCCGATACATTTGGCAGGTCATAGTTCACGACGTGAGGGAGTTGGTCGATATCGATGCCGCGCGCAGCAATATCAGTTGCTACCAATACAGCAATCTTCCCAGCCTTGAAATCAGCCAGCGCTTTAGTACGTGCACTTTGACTCTTATTGCCATGGATGGCCATGCTGGTGATGCCATCTTTTTCTAATTGGGTAACTAACTTGTTGGCGCCATGCTTGGTACGCGTAAATACGAGAACCTGCTTCCAATCATTGCTTTTGATCAGATGCGCTAAGAGCGGATGCTTGTTGGTTCTGTCTACCGGATGAATTAACTGTGCAATCGCTTCGTTGGCGCTATTGCTACGAGCTACTTCGATTAAAGCAGGGGAGTTCAAAAGACTATCAGCGAGCGCTTTAATCTCAGTTGAAAAGGTTGCGGAGAACAAGAGGTTCTGACGTTGTTTTGGCAGGGCAGCCAAAATCTTTTTAATGTCGCGCAAAAAGCCCATGTCTAGCATGCGATCAGCTTCGTCTAAAACCAGAATTTCAATGGCACTCAGTGATACGCAATTTTGGGACATCAAATCCAACAGTCGTCCAGGGGTGGCCACCAAAATATCTAAGCCAGCTTGAATTGCTTTTATCTGGGGATTGGCACCCACACCGCCAAAGATAACTGTAGATTTAAGACCAGTGTATTTGCCATAGGTCACAACAGATTCTTGTACTTGAGCTGCTAACTCACGAGTAGGAGTCAGAATTAATACCTTGAGCTGACGCTTTCCGGATGTGGGTTTGGCATTACTGAGTAAGCGTTGCAGGATCGGCAGGGTAAAGCCAGCAGTCTTGCCTGTGCCGGTTTGTGCAGCAGCCAGTAAGTCGCCACCTTTGAGTACTGCTGGAATAGATTTAGCTTGGATTGGGGTGGGAGTGGTGTAACCATGCTCCTCAATCGCGCGCAGGATGGAATCAGATAAACCGAGTTCTGTAAATAACATAGGGACCAATGAAATATTGGCCCGTATTCAATTAAACGACTATCCCGGCCAATGGGGTGAGCTGCCACACTAGGGTGTCTGCAGTAAGAGGCTGTATTTTAGCCTATCGCCCTAGGAATGCCATAGATTGGGCGTGAAAGCATTGACATAGCCGGAGACAAAGAGTTTCTCGGCGCCTGTCACTGGATGAAAGACGGCTCTTTTGATTCTGCCGATATTACCGCCGTACACATGGATGCTGATTGAAGGCTGGTTACTTAAGTTGTTAGCTACGACATGAATGTCATGAGTATTGGGTGAAACCATCGCTACTTGGCCGGGTAAGAAAATAGATTCCTCGCCAGCTTGATAACTGCCATCTTTTTGTAGATGAAAGGCGGTTTCTTTTTCGGCGCCACGCAATTGACCCACCATGCCCCATACGGTGTGATTGTGAATAGGTGTTTTTTGTCCTGGCCCCCACACAAAACTCACTACAGAAAATCGCTCGAGAGGGTCCGCATATAAAAGATATTGCTGGTAGTACTCAGGGTGTGGCTTACTGAGTTCATCGGGCAACCAATCATCTTCCTTAATCAAGGCTTCAAGCAGTCTTTTGCCTTTGGTGAAAATGATTTCTTCAGATACCTTTTCATCCAACAGCAGGGTGAGCCCTTTAATAAAAGTGAGTAGCTTACCTTCTTGCATACTTATTCCTTATTGGGGCTAGGTTGATGGTTTCAATATTTACTGCAATATCAGAATCATATTACGGTGAGGTATTCCTGCTTCGTCATAGACTTCACCGAAAGAGCTAAAACCTAGCCTCTTATAAAAAGGTATAGCTGTGACTTGGGCATGAAGCTCAAACTCCATTATTCCTTGGGATCTCCCCAGCTCTAGCAGGGCCTTCAAAAGTGAACTGCCGATGCCATTTCGGCGATGCCCATTTAAGACAGCCATTCGACCGATTTGCCCCTTTTTGCCTGCTAGCCCAACGAGTCTAGCCGTACCGACGCATAAGGGTCCGATATAGGCCAAAGCATGGTCGGCATCCGCATCAGACTCATCAAGCTCCAATTCTTCTGGCACACCTTGCTCTTGCACAAATACAGTGGTGCGGATGGGGTGGGCTTCAGTAATGGCCTCAGACCATGGTTTTATCGAAATCATGTGCATTTCCTTCAATGTATCAAACAATCGAGACCTTGTTTAGCCGGCGGCAGAAATTGTCATAAAAAGCATCAATATCGTAGTTACAATGAAAAATGAAGCCCAGATACTGGGTTCAACTTACAACCCTTACTTATTTAGGAGTTATCTTGAAGAAATCATTACTTGTCACACTATTTGCAATACTAGGTTTAACTTTTGCAGCTTCTTCCTTTGCGCAACTTCCAGCAAAGATGCTCCCTTTAGCAGCCGATGTAGCTGTTTTAAGCGCTACTGTTGATTCAGTAGATGTTAAGAAGCGCATTGTTGTATTGAAAGATGCCAATGGCAATCTAGTGCAGATGAATGTTTCCAAGCAAGTAAACGATTTGGATAAAGTTAAAAAGGGCGACGTATTTTTGGTTGAGCATGCTCAAGCGATTGCGATTGGCCTAACAGCTGCTGGCAAAGATGCTAAACCAGGTGTTTCTGGTGTTCGCTCCGTTGTGATTGCCGGCAAAGGATCTGCAAAGCCATTTGAAGAAACAACTGACACTGTTTATGCAACAGTAAAAATTACTACGATTGATGCTAAGACTCGCGTAGTGACTTTCACATTACCTAGCGGTGAAAAGCAAAGAGTTAAAGTGGATCAAAGCGTTCTTGGTCTTGAGAAATTCAAAGCTGGCGATGATGTCATTGTTGAGTTTGTTGACGACACAGCCATTGGTTTTGTAACGCCTAAGAAGTAATGCATTAGTAATATAGCGTTTGCAGAGTTTCTTCTGCATCCCAAAATGCCCGTCAGACTTCAATCTGTCGGGCATTTTCTTTGGCTGGAAATAGCCTATGAGCCTACAATGAATCTATGAATCCCGTGCAGCAACATAGCTTAGACATCACACATTTTTCAAATGTACAGCACGATTCTTTGCTCAAGGAGTTGGGGAGTTCGATAGAGGGTTTGCGTAAGGATGTTGCCATCAGCAGGCTCCGGAAATATGGCCCCAACACCATAGACATCACACGCAAGATTCATCCGCTTTTACAGTTCTTAGCATTATTTCTATCGCCTTTGCCTTTGCTGTTAATTGCGCTCTCAATTATTTCTTTGGTGACGGGTGGTGTAACGGGTTCCCTGGTGATTGGAGCGATGGTTTTTTTATCTACAGGCTTAGCTTTTTTACAAGAATACAAATCCAATAAAGCCGCAGAGAAACTACGCCAACTAGTGAGTATTAAGGTGACCGTCTTGCGCGAGAACCTTGAACAAGACATTCCTTTGAGCGAGCTTGTCCCGGGTGATCTTGTCAAGCTCTCAGCTGGCGACCTGATTCCGGCAGACCTTCGCCTATTGAGCACAAATGATTTGTTTGTTAACCAATCTTCTTTAACTGGTGAGGCCATGCCAGTAGAGAAGGTTGCTAGTAGTAGTGATGCTAAGTCAGTCTTTGAACTTCCTAATATCTGCTTTATGGGTAGTCATGTTGTCTCAGGCCTGGGGTTGGCAGTCGTGGTTCACACAGCCTCACAGACCATGTTTGGTCAACTCGCAAAAGATATTGTTTCTGCAAAAAAGACCTCCAGCTTCGATAAAGGCATCAAGCAATTTATCTGGCTCATGATCAAGTTCATGGCCGTTATGGTCCCAGCAGTCTTCCTCATCAATGGGTTGATCAAAGGAGATTGGTTGGAGGCCTTGTTATTTGCTACAGCAGTTGCGGTTGGCCTTACTCCTGAAATGCTGCCTATGCTGGTGACGATTAACCTTGCAAAAGGTGCAATCGCCATGTCCCGGAAGCGGGTGATTGTGAAGCGCCTGAATTCCATTCAGAACTTAGGCGCCATGGATGTTCTATGTACGGATAAGACTGGCACTTTGACTCAAGATGAAATCATCCTGGAGCGCTATGTTGATATTGCTGGCGACGAAGATGAAACAGTTCTGGAGTATGCGTACCTCAATAGCCATTACCAATCCGGACTAAAAAACTTATTGGATGTAGCGGTGCTCAAGCACGTCGATATTCATCAAAAATTGCATCAAGCTGCTGCATTTGAAAAGCTCGATGAAATTCCTTTCGACTTTCAGCGTCGTCGTATGTCTGTAGTAGTGAAACAAAATGAAACCTTGCAGATTCTGATTTGCAAGGGCGCGGTAGAGGAGATTGCCAGTTGCTGCACCAAGGTTGTACTGAACGGCCAAGTGCAAGCCATTACCCTTGATCTGAAGACTCAACAAGAATCGCTGTTTGCAGAACTCAGTAGCGATGGTTTTCGTGTAATTGCAGTGGCTATTAAAGAGATTGCGATTGCCAACGCTAACCCTAATAATCACTACACCGTCGCCGATGAGAACAATCTCACCTTAGTAGGCTATGTTGCCTTCCTAGACCCCCCAAAGGATTCTGCTAGGCCAGCAATCGCCGAATTGCATGCTTTAGGGGTGAAGGTCAAAATTTTGACTGGCGACAATGAACTGGTAACGCGCAAAATCTGCAGCGAGGTTGGCGTCTCTGTAGAGAGAGTATTGATAGGTTCACAAGTAGATGAACTTACCGATGATCAGCTCGCCACAGTTGCCGAAGAGATCTCAGTATTTGCCAGAATGTCACCACAACAAAAGGCAAGGGTGATACAAGTACTCCAATCAAAAGGGCACGTAGTCGGTTATTTGGGTGATGGCATTAATGATGGCCCAGGACTAAAAACAGCTGATGTGAGCATCTCTGTTGATACAGCAGTAGATATAGCCAAAGAATCAGCAGACATTATTTTGCTGGAGAAGAATCTCTTGATTATGAAAGAAGGGGTGCTGGAAGGTCGCAAGGTGTTTGGCAACATCATGAAATACATCAAGATGTCTGCAAGCTCCAACTTTGGCAACATGTTCAGCATGGTCGGCGCGAGTGCACTGCTTCCTTTTCTGCCGATGGCCCCAGTGCAAATTCTCTTGAATAATCTGCTTTATGATTTTTCCCAGACCTCCGTGCCTACCGATAATGTAGATGCGGAATACTTAACAGAACCACGCACTTGGGATATCGCCCATATCGCCCGCTATATGTTCTGTATTGGGCCCATCAGCTCATTGTTTGATTACGCCACCTTTGGTTTACTGTGGTTTGTTCTGCGCGCAGATTCTCTAGCTGATGCCAGCCTGTTTCAGACGGGGTGGTTTGTGGAGTCACTGCTGTCGCAAACGCTGATCGTGCATATCATTAGAACAGGCAAGATCCCCTTTATACAAAGCCGCCCAAGTCTTCCCTTGCTTCTGACAACCAGCGTTATTTGTCTCGTCGCCATAGCCCTACCATTTAGTCATCTTGCAGGCCCACTGCAGATGTCACCGCTACCAGCCATCTACTGGTATGGCTTAGTCCCCATACTGCTCTGCTACTTTGGTCTGACTCAGTTTGTAAAGTCCTTATTGGTCAGGCGTTTTGGCTTGACGTAAAAAAGCCCGCTGTAGCAGGCTAGTTTCAAGCGAACCTAATGGCGCTGGCTTACTTCTTAGCGTTAGGGAAGAATAATTGCTCACCACCAACTTTATAACCAGCAATCGTGTCTTGACCATCTTTAGAAATCAGCCAATCAATGAATGCCTGTCCTTCAGCTTTTTTAACTTGAGGGTACTTCACAGGGTTAACTAGCATGACACCGTACTGATTGAAGAGTTTTGGATCACCTTGAACCAAGATAACGAGGTCGCCACGATTCTTGAAGGTTAACCAAGTAGCACGGTCAGACAAGATGTAGCCATTCATAGCGGATGCAGTATTAAGGGCAGGACCCATGCCAGAGCCGGTTTCTTTGTACCAGCTTGATGATGGAGAAACTTCAACCCCAGCGCCTTTCCAGTAACGTAGTTCTGCAGCATGCGTACCGCTCTTATCACCGCGTGAGATGAATGGAGTCTGCGTAAAAGCAATCTTTTGTAATGCCGCCTGAATATCCTTGCCGCCACCAATCTTCGCTGGATCAGCTTTTGGCCCAATCAAGACAAAGTCGTTGTACATCACTTCATTGCGTTTAGTTGAATAACCTTCTTCTACAAATTTCTCTTCAGCAGGCTTATCGTGCACAAACACGACATCGGCATCGCCGCGTCGACCAATATCCAAAGCTTGACCAGTGCCAACCGCCACAACCTTGACCTGAATACCAGCCTTCTTTTCAAAGATTGGGAGGAGGTAGCCAAAAAGACCCGATTGCTCTGTAGAAGTTGTAGATGACACAACGATGCTCTTTTCTTGAGCAATAGCCATTTGACTTTGGCTCAACAAGACCAAGGAGAGGGCGGCGGTGAAGCTAAGGAGCAGTTTTTTCATTTGTGTCACCAATAGATCGATTAAGTTGTTATCATCCCACACTCTAGAGACGCTTGAATATGCAATGGATTACATATGCAAATTGATATACGACCAATGCTTATCCCCAAAGGGAAAGTTGCCGATAAGACCCCAGTTGATTTAGTTTGGTTATCTGGATTATTAAAAAATATCGGGGGCGGGGATTCTTTGGTGCAGGCTTCCAAGAAATCCGGGGTGTCTTATCGAAGTGCGTGGGGAAAATTAAACGACGTTGAGGAAATGCTATCCCTGCAACTCATCTTGAGGACAAAAGGGCATGGCTCGGAGTTGACTCAGTTTGGCGAATATTTCATTGGCTTTATTGATGGCATGCAAGCAGATCACAATAAGCAGGGAAAACTGCATTACGACAAATTAATACTAGAACTTAATAAGCTGAAGAAGATTGAAAGCTCTAAGTGGAAATTTCATTCGAGCAGCGATGCCATCATTCAAAAAGCTGTTGAGGATGTGAAGGGATTTGCTTTAAAAATAGCGGGGTCAGGCGAGGCCTTAGAAAAGCTTTTGAATCAAGAAGTCGATATTGCTGGATACCATGTGTCCGATGAGAAAAGCTCTAAGGCAATTTACAGTCGACTGATGAAAAGCGGTATTCAAGCTTTCCCTGTGATGAAACGAACTCAAGGCCTGATGGTTAAAAAAGGTAACCCACTGAACATTAAGTCGGTTATTGATCTAACGAAGCGCAAGGTTCGATTCATGAATCGCCAAATTGGCTCGGGTACCAGGTTATTGCTTGATACTTTACTGATTGAGGAGAATATCGACCCAACAGATATTCATGGCTACTTGCAGGAGGAGTTTACCCACTCAGCAGTGGCTAACGCCATTCTGGCTGGTAAGGTCGATGCAGGGCTGGGGGTGAAAAATGTCGCGATTGAGAATGGTCTTGGCTTTATCCCTGTTAAAGACGAAATCTTCTTTATCGCTATACACAAGGAATTGGCTTCAGAAGCGCAAGTTTCGAAGTTAATTCGTAAAATTCGAGCTTACTCAGGAGAAACTCCAGGCTATAAAGCTGTGAGCCTGAATCGTCAAATTTCAGATTGGTTATAAACTGAAGTTCAATTTTATTGTTAGGCACTTCATTTGTTGCGCTTACTCCTAATCCTACTGGCATGTCTTTCAGCGTGTGCTCAAGCGCAAACTGCAACCGTGGCTGTCGCTGCCAATATGAAGCCGGCATTCGAGGAAATTTATCAAGGCTTCAAGCAATCTCATCCCGAGAGCATCCGAATTGTTTATGGATCCTCTGGAAATCTAGCCACTCAGATTCTCCAGGGCGCACCTTTTAGTTTATTCATTGCCGCAGATGAGGCTTACCCACTGCGTTTGTATAAAGAAGGTATAACGCTAGACCAAGGCGCTGTTTATGCCATTGGGCATTTGGTTTTACTGTTGAACTCTCAGAGTAAACCCAAAGTCAGTGACGTACCTGAGCAGATTGCTTCTCTGTTAAAAAGAGCTAATAAGATTTCCATTGCCAATCCTGAGCTTGCACCATACGGTGCAGCGGCATCTCAATACCTTCAGACTCGTCACTTGTGGGATGCAGCTAAAGGCAAACTCGTATTCGGGGAAAATATTTCTATCGCTACGATGTATGTCAGCTCTGGTGCTGTAGATGTTGGCTTTACTTCTTTGTCTTTGGCTAAATCCTTAGAGGTTGCTAAGACTACGCAGTATGTTCATTTAGATGGGGCAGATACTTTGATCAGTCAGCGCATGGTCCTGACGAAAGGCGCCCCTAAAGTTGTGTTGAGTCTTTATGAGTATCTACAGAGTCCTGCTGCAAAGTCTATCTTGATAAAACATGGGTATTCCATCCCCTAGAGTCTTACTGTGGCTTCTTCATCAGTGCCAGCATGGCGCGCAAGTTTTCCTCCGGGGACTTCTGGAGATTTTCAACAACGCCAGTGTATTCAGATGGGCTGCGATTCTGACTTAACTTGAATTTCCCAACCAGACTGCTGACTTCGATTTCAATTCCAATAATGGCTTTAAGCATCATCTGCACATACTCTTCTGGCGCATCAGCTAATTTCCAGTTTGATTGATAGGTGGGCTCATGGGTATCAGTCATCTGAGAAACATGTTGTCGTATCCAGTGCGGATCATCTATGAGGCTCAACTTTCCTTCTGCATGCACTACGGCATAGTTCCAAGTGGGCACTACTTTTCCAGTTTCCTGTTTGCTGGGGTACCAAGCTGGCGTAATGTAGGCATTCGGACCATGGAAGACAGCGGTGACCTCCCGATTTTCTTGCTCAGCAACTTTAACAAGCGGGTTAGTTCTAGCGATATGGCCATGGAATTTCTTGCCATCTTTACTCAGCATGAGTGGCAGGTGATTGACTTCTAGATGCCCATCTAAATTTCCGACTAAAGTTGCCAGAGGATATTCGGTGATGAGTTGCGCGAGGATTTGTAGATCATCTACTTGAAAGTGTTTTGGTAAGTACATAAGTTATTCGGCCAGAAGCTTTGTGGAATCAATGATAGTTAAGAACATATCAGAAATTAGCATCTAACTAGCTATGCAGCCGAACTATATTTTGACTAGAACTCATATTCAGCCTGCATACGGATGGTATTGCGTGGGGATGCCGCTGTAGTGCCCCAAAGATAGGCTACGTTGTACTTAATGGCCTCTTTGCGGCCCAATTTCGTTTTGCCAAAAATCGCCGGTCCGACGCTGGATTGCTGTTGTTGATCAGTATTCCAACTGTTGACTTGGCCAAGCCAGGAGTAGATTTGTGCGCCCACTTCAAATTCAGGTTGCAGGCGGTATTTCACTTGGCCCTGGTAGCCAAAGTAGGTGCCTTGATTTTCAGTGCCCGTGTAATGACCTTGCATCAATAGATTTAGATTGGCTTGCCATTTCTTCCATTCGCTTTGCAGTAAAAAACCATACTTAGCCTCGTAGCCCTCATTCCTATTTTGCGGACGTTCTAATTCAATCAGAAACCCGATATCTACTGGATATTTACCGGTCTCAGTGAGCTGAAACTTGTTTTCCCATTCAACCGCATCAAATTGAGATGTGTTGCCATCCCAAATCGCCTTGCCGTAGATTTCAGTAAACCACCAAGAGTTAACGCCATATCCAAATCCAATGGATGCCCCTGACTGTCTTGTGGTGTCGCCATTTCTTGGCGATTGCGTCCCAAACTTGGTGTCAATTTCCCTTTCGCCTTCCTCGACGATGGGACTGTAGATATAGTCAGCCGGCCCACTCAAATACTCCGCAGCATGGATGAGGGGGGTGAAGCTTAGCAAGCCTATGCAGAAGAGTCGCTTGATTGCATGCGGCATTATTTAACCCTCACAATTCCTTGCGCCGTTTCTGGGCTGAACTCCCCTTCAAATTTGTAATTGCCAGCGCTGAGCGGGCCAATATAAAAGGAAGCTTTACTGCCTGGGTTGATGAGCACTTCTCTGTTGAGGTCGTAACTTTCAAATTCTTCTGGGGTGTCGTCAAAGTTTTCAATCGTGAGCTTTACCTTCGTATCCGCAGGAATTTCAATTTCAGAAGGCGAAAACCGACCTTTTTTGATGGATATGTAAATTTCTGTTGCTGTTGGGCTTGCGTAACTCAATGTCCCCATGAAGAGGGTAGGCACAGCAAATAAAAGGCTTAGGAGGTGGTTTTTCATATATTTTGACTGATTATTAATAAGAATCATTCTCAATTGTAAGGTATATAATGAGAATCGTTCCTATTAAATGTCAAAAGTGACACCATTCCATGCATTTGGATCAAGTCGTTTTAAATTCACCCTATAGGGTTAGCGGGGTCAATCCCCCCAAAGGTGCGCCTCAAATTAAGGGGCAATTGGAAGACATCGGCTTTTTACCGGGCGAGCAAGTGACGCTCTTGCGTAAGGGTCTTTTGGGTAAGGGCCCATTCATGGTTCGCGTTGGCTCTTCTACCTTTGCATTGCGTAAATCTGAAGCCCACATGATTGAAGTTGAGCTCGAACCCCATGTCTGAATCTAAGGTTCACTTTTTTTCGAATGAGCCACTGGTTGCGCTCTTAGGTAATCCCAACTGCGGTAAGACGGCATTATTTAATCTGCTAACGGGCAGTCGCCAAAAGGTAGCTAATTATTCGGGCGTGACTGTTGAGCGCAAAGAGGGGCGCTTGGGTTTAGATTCAGGAAAAAATATTCGTATCTTGGATTTACCTGGTGCCTATAGCCTCTATCCACGTTCTTTGGATGAGAAGGTGACCTGCAATGTTTTATTGGGCAGGGCAGAAGGCGAGAAGCGCCCTGATCTAGTGGTTTGTATTTTAAGTGCCATGAACTTGCGTCGTAATCTGCGTTTGGTTCTTGCTGCTAAGCGCTTGGGGCTGCCTTGTGTGGTTGTCTTAAATATGCTGGACATTGCCAAGCGTCAAGGCCTAGAGATCAATACTGATGCACTTTCCAAGGAGCTTGGTCTGCCAGTGCTTACCAGTATTGGCATTCAGGCAGATGGTGCTGATGGCATTAAATCGTTTTTCAATCAATTGGATTGGAAAGATTTGAGTGCATTGCGCACGGGCACCAGTGATGCTACTTTAGAAAATGCAGCTTCACACATTGCCCATTCTGAATCTGACAATATTCAAGTTCAGAGAATTTTAAAAAGTCTTGGTTTGGATCAAATCATTCCTGATCGTTTTAGCGATCGACTGGATTCTGTATTGCTGCATCCCATCATTGGCCCAATTATTCTGGCGGCCTTACTCTTTTTCATATTCCAGGCGGTCTTTAGTTGGGCGACCGTGCCCATGGATCTGATTAAAACCACCATTGAATATTTCGGTGGTTTATTAGGTGAAGTCTTGCCTAATAATTGGTTACGCAGCTTACTCATCAATGGCGTGCTAGCTGGTCTGGGTGGGGTCGTCATTTTCCTGCCGCAAATCTTGATCTTGTTTTTCTTCATCTTGCTGTTGGAGGAGTCTGGATATTTACCGCGTGCGGCATTCTTATTGGATCGCGTGATGGGTTCAGTTGGCTTATCGGGTCGATCATTTATTCCGCTGCTCTCTAGCTTTGCTTGCGCCATCCCGGGGATTATGGCGACTAGAAGTATTTCTAATTCGCGCGATCGCTTAGTCACCATCTTGATCGCACCAATGATGACTTGTTCAGCACGTTTGCCGGTTTATGCATTGTTGATCTCAGCATTTATTCCAAACCAAAAGCTGTGGATGGGCATTGATCTGCAGGGACTGGTCTTATTCTTGCTTTATCTCGCCGGCATTTTTGGTGCCATGGGTGTTGCGTGGATCTTGAAGCGTTTCACTAGCGAACAATTCCGCATGAATGCCTTGATGATGGAGTTGCCTAGCTATCACATGCCCCGTTTAGGAAATTTAGCCATTAGCCTCTGGCAACGCGCTGAAATTTTCTTGCGTCGGGTTGGCGGAATTATTTTGATCATGACAGTGGCGCTCTGGGTTCTATCTAGCTTCCCAACGCCACCCGATTGGGCTACTGGTTCACCGATTCAATACAGTATTGCCGGTATGTTGGGACAGGCTTTAGCCCATGTCTTTTCGCCGATCGGATTTAACTGGCAGATCAGTATTGCGCTGGTTCCTGGTATGGCTGCGCGTGAGGTAGTGGTGAGCTCTTTGGCAACTGTATATGCCTTGTCTAGCTCTAGCGCTGATGCAGCAGATGCTTTGATCCCGCTAATCTCTACCAGCTGGTCTTTGGCAACAGCGCTTTCCTTGTTGGCATGGTTTGTCTTTGCTCCGCAGTGCCTCTCCACTATCGCAGCAGTTAAGCGTGAAACTGGTGGCTGGAAGATCCCAGCGATCATGCTGAGCTATCTCTTTGGCCTCGCTTACCTGGCTTCATTCATTACCTATCATTTAGCAGTCTTCTACGGACTTGGATAGACCCCTTATTTTGCTGCGCCACCGCATTTTTTTCTGCGGTAATATCTTTCTAGAAGTTTTAATAAAAATATAGGAGATAAGAATGAGTTCTCGTCGTCAGTTTATGAAAACAGCCTCAGCGGCTGGTGCAGGTCTTGTTGCAGCATCCACTATGGGCGTGATGCAAGATGCATCCGCACACCAAACTTCAGTGTGGGGAGGGGATGTTTATACAGGCCCTCGCGAAATGGTTAAGAACAGCAAGATTCTTTCGATTCAGAATGCTGATGGATCTGAGACTTTAGGTGTCGTTACCCCCAAAGGTGTGATTGATGTGCGCGCCGTTGCTAAAAAAATGAAGATCGCTGCACCCTTAACGCTCGATCAGTTGTTGCAAGAGGGTAATGCAGCAGGCTTTAATAAAGTAGTTGCCAGTGCAGATAAGTCAGGCGTTCCTTATTTAAAGGAATCCGACATTACCTTTGGACGTCTGTTTAAGAATCCTGGAAAGATTGTCTGCGTTGGCTTGAACTATCGCGCCCATGCTGACGAAGTAGGGATGGCACATCCCCGTGTCCCGCCACTGTTCAATAAGTACAACAACAGTCTTGCAGCCCATAACTGCTTATTGCAAATTCCTCCTCCAGAGGTTTCATATAAGCTGGACTATGAGACTGAGCTCTTGATTGTCATTGGCAAGCAGATGCGTAACGTTCCAATGTCTGATGCTCTCAGTTATGTTGCTGGTTATTGCACCTCAAATGACTTCTCATCACGCGACCTGCAGTTGGAGTTGCCAAGTGGTCAGTGGATGATTGGTAAAACCTTAGATCAATACGCACCGATTGGGCCTTATATGGTGACAGCAGACTTAGTAGGGGATCCGAATAAGCTTCAGGTACAGACATTTGTGAATGGTGAAATGCGCCAGAATTCCAACACGGCTGACTTTATTCATAACACTCAAAAGATGTTGTCTTATATCAGTACTTATTGGACTCTAGAGCCAGGAGATATTGTCTTTACAGGTACACCTCAGGGTGTGATTGCTGGTATGCCAAAAGACAAGCAAGTCTGGCTCAAGAAGGGTGACAAGATTGTTAGCCGTATTGAGAAGTTAGGCGACCTACAATTTACTTTGGGCTAATACTCAAATAGCTCAGAAAAGTTGCGCAAATAAAAGCCACCCTCTGAACTGACCCCCAGTAGTTGGACAGTTTAGTTAGGTTAGCACGAGGGATTGAGCTCGGTAATTTACCGGGCTTAATCCCTTTAGCTTTTGTTTGATTCGATCATGGTTGTAGTAGTGGATGTATTCCTTAAGTTCTGTTTTAAATGATTGAACATCGTCAAACTTCTTTTGATAGAAGAACTCTGTTTTCATAATCCCAAACCAGTTTTCCATAACTGCGTTATCTAAGCAGTTCCCTTTTCTAGACATGCTTTGAGTAACGCCTTGTTTTTGCAAGGCCTGTTGATATAGCGCCATCTGGTATTGCCAGCCCTGGTCTGAGTGCAGCATAGGCTTATCTTTTGGCCCCAGTTGTTTAAATGCGCTTTGAAGCATCTGCATGACTGAGCTAATCTGTGGCCGAGCAGCAATCTCATAGGAGATGATCTCTTGGTTATACAGATCTAAGATCGGTGATAAATAGACTCGCTCGCCCTTGATATTGAACTCGGTGACATCGGTTACCCACTTCTGATTAGGTTTACTAGCTTCAAAGTTACGCTCCAGTATGTTGGGCGCTACTTTTCCTATAGCGCCTTTGTAAGACTGGTAACGCTTGGGCCTCACAAGGGACTTCAGTCCTAGTTGGCCCATGAGCTTTTGTACTGTCTTGTGGTTTAAATATTGATGTTGATTACGCAGCTCTAAATCCACCCGCCGATAGCCATAACGACCCCGATGGGTATTAAAGATCTGGGTAATACGTTCTTTAGCCCCCTGATAAGGATCGGCTTTACTACTAGCTTCTCGCCAGTAGTAATACACGCTCTTAGGCATTTGGGCTGCCAGCAAAATGACTTGCAATGGATGGTGCCGCCTTAACTCAGTAATTACTTGGACTTGTTCTTGCTTGCCAAGTGCTTTTGCTGGGCTAAGGCTTCGAGCTTTTTTAGATAGGCGTTCTCCACTTCCAAATACTGCGCTTTACGCAGTAACTCTTCATGCGTGAGCTGCTCTGAAGGTTTAGCTAGGAGCGCTTGGATCTCACTTCGTTTTGACATGGGTGGCCGTCCCTTGGGTTTGGGTTCTAGGGCTGTAATACCACCTTCATTGTAAAGTTTTTGCCATTGCAAAATCGTGGTCATACTCCCAATCCCAAAGTGGGCGGCAGCTGGCCTAGCGGATATCTGATGCTTGGCCATGTACTCTAGAACCTGTACTTTGAACTGCGGGGAATGTTGTTGGAAGCTGGGATTAAGGCCGCTATGGCCATGGGCTTGATAGGCTAAAGTCCATTTACGAACAACGGAGTGACTAATCTCAAACAGGTGACCTACCCG
>Ga0364894_10454_pt1 | contig 16304 bp, 16 predicted proteins | sample ExccelJu500001D4_FD_206942 | JGI IMG/M metagenome (GOLD analysis project Ga0364894, IMG submission 206942) | Enriched cells from Trout Bog Lake Hypolimnion, Wisconsin, USA - BchlTB.July16.5000.01.D4 | ecosystem: Environmental > Aquatic > Freshwater > Lake > Hypolimnion/Profundal zone | place: USA...
TAGTCATGGTGTATTACATGTGATGGATGAAGTGTTAACGCCTGATTCTTCACGTTTCTGGCCAGCAGATAGTTATGAGGTTGGAAAAACCCCACCAAGTTTCGATAAGCAATATGTGCGCGATTGGTTAGAAAGCTCAGGTTGGGATAAAGTAACTCCGGCTCCAACTTTGCCAGATGAAGTGGCAGCTAGAACAAGTGCTAAGTATATGGAAGCGTTTGAGCGACTCACTGGACAATCCCTTCTTCTAGATTAAATCACCCTTAAAACGGTGCTGCAAACAGACCATCCATAGCTAAAATTACGCTAAGCCCTTAATTTAATTAGGTCGTTTGATATGCTTATGTCAATCGCTTGTTATAATTGGGTCTCAAAATTAATCCTTTAGGAATAAGTAATGTCATTAAACAATGTGCCAACCGGTAAAGATGTCCCCAATGATTTTAATGTGATCATTGAAATTCCTATGCAGGGTGATCCGGTCAAGTATGAAGTTGATAAAGATAGCGGTGCTATTTTTGTGGATCGTTTTATGGGTACAGCTATGCAGTATCCAACAAACTATGGTTATGTGCCACATACCTTAGCTGACGATGGTGACCCAGTAGATGTATTGGTGATGACACCTGTACCATTAATTCCTGGTGTGGTTGTGCGTTGTCGTCCATTAGGCGTGTTGCTTATGGAAGATGAGGCTGGAATGGATGCTAAGGTGTTAGCTGTGCCAGTAGAAAAAGTCTGTGGGTTATACGGACACTTACAAGCCCATACTGATGTATCAGATTGGCGCCTAAACATGATTTCACACTTCTTTGAACATTACAAAGATTTGGATAAAGGTAAATGGGTAAAAATTAATGGTTGGGGTGATATCGATCAAGCTAAAAAAGAGATTCTTGAGGGTGTGGATAATTACAACAATGCGAAGATAAAACCAGCTTTCTAGTCGAATGTGAGTTTTTAAGTATAAAAAAGCAGCCCAGGCTGCTTTTTATGTTTTAAAACTGTTGAATTCAAATAATGACAATCTTCTTCTTGTAAATGTCAGGTTCATGTAAGGCTGAGTATTTATTATGTTCACATCGAAAGGTGGGTGTTTATTTTTACATTCGATCTTTTATTAGCTGAAGGAAATAAAGTACATGTCACACGTTACAGCCCTTAATTTAAACAGTTCAGTTCAACTTAGTGGCTTATTGGAGTTTGGAAGAGATTATTGCAGCGACCATCTAGGCCGATTTTTCCAGAACAACTATTCACTTCCAGCATTAGCCTTAAATAAATTTGAAATACCCGCCAAACTTGCCACAAGAAGTGAGGAGAGTTGTTTAGGTATCTGTGTAATGATGAATAATCATATCGTAGACTTAAAATACTTCGGTGACATTTTAGTTGATTGGGATGATGAGCTGGGAATAGAAAGCGTTACGTCAGAAAAGAGTTTAAATAAGATCGATATGTTTATCAACGATCAAAGATTGCTATCCGTCATTAAGAGCTTTCAGAAGGTTAATGAAGAGATTGTGATTGGACGTTGTATTGGCTTTGAATTCACGCCGCTCTAGTTAGATTTAGGCAAGAGAATCGGTGTTTGCAATAATGAAAAAGGCATTTAGCCTTTTTCATTATTTAACTGAGTAGAATAAAACCTACATGTGTAAGAGAGGCACAATCAACAGTGCCACAATGTTGATTATTTTAATTAATGGGTTGACTGCTGGACCCGCGGTATCTTTGTAGGGGTCGCCAACGGTGTCGCCAGTCACAGCTGCTTTATGTGCATCTGAACCTTTGCCACCGTGGTGGCCGTCCTCAATATATTTCTTAGCATTATCCCATGCACCTCCCCCCGTACACATTGAAATTGCTACAAATAGTCCTGTGACAATGGTCCCCATTAACAACCCGCCTAGGGCTACTGGGCCGAGTAAAAGGCCTACCGCGACGGGAACTGCTACTGGCAATAGTGAAGGAATCATCATTTCTTTAATGGCAGCAGTGGTTAGCATATCGACCGCTTTGCCGTATTCAGGTTTGGCAGTACCTTCCATAATACCTTTAATGTCTCTAAACTGACGGCGGACTTCTTCAACTACCGCACCGGCAGCTCGGCCTACCGCTTCCATCGCCATGGCTGCAAATAAAAATGGAATTAAGCCACCAATGAATAAGCCAATAATGACCATAGGGTCACTTAAGTCGAATTTAACGTCAATACCAGCACCTTGCAGTTTATGGGTGTAATCGGCAAAAAGAACTAAAGCAGCTAAGCCAGCAGAGCCTATAGCATATCCTTTGGTCACGGCTTTTGTGGTGTTGCCTACCGCATCTAAAGGGTCGGTGACATCGCGCACCTCTTTTGGCAATCCTGCCATTTCAGCAATGCCACCTGCGTTATCAGTAATAGGGCCGTATGCATCTAAGGCAACAACAATACCGGCCATGCTAAGCATGGAAGTTGCAGCAATCGCCACGCCATATAGACCACCTAAATGATGAGAGACAAAAATAGCCACACATACTGAAAGCACAGGCCAAGCGGTAGATTTCATAGAAATGCCGATACCAGCAATAATATTGGTTGCATGGCCGGTCGTTGATGCTTGAGCAATATGTTTAACTGGGGCGTAATCAGTTCCTGTGTAGTATTCGGTAATCCATACCAAAGCTGCTGTCAGCACAAGACCTACAACGCAGGCACCAAACAACTGGTAGGCTGAAATAGTTAGATCGCCTGTCATTAAGCCATCTGGGAACATTTTCATGGTAACAAAGTAAAACGCGACCAATGAAAGGGTCCCAGCCACAGCTAAACCTTTATACAAAGCCGGCATCACGTTCTTCATGCCGGGGGAGGCTTTGACAAAAAAACAGCCAATGATAGAGGCTACAATCGATACCGCTGCTAACATTAGTGGGTAAGACATACTATTCGAACCACCATTAGTGATGAGTAGGCTACCCAAAACCATGGTTGCAATTAAGGTTACCGCATAGGTTTCAAACAAATCTGCTGCCATACCTGCACAGTCACCTACATTATCACCAACATTATCAGCAATCACTGCAGGATTTCGGGGATCATCTTCCGGAATTCCTGCTTCAACCTTGCCAACCAAGTCGGCGCCTACATCTGCACCTTTAGTAAAGATTCCGCCACCAAGACGCGCAAAGATTGAAATCAGCGAAGAACCGAAAGCTAAGCCGATTAGTGGGTTTAAGTTTGGCGCTGATGGGCCGCCTAAGTAAGCGTAAAATCCAGCAACACCTAATAGGCCTAATCCAACCACAAGCATGCCAGTAATTGCGCCGCCCTTAAAAGCGACATCAAGAGCTGGGCCGATACCTTTGGTGGCTGCTTGAGCGGTACGAACGTTGGCTTTTACTGAAACATTCATGCCTATAAAGCCGCAGGCTCCTGATAATACTGCACCAATTATAAAGCCGATAGCTGTAGTGATATTAAGAAATATACTGATCAGGATGGCAAGAATGATACCGACGATGGTGATTGTTTTATACTGACGAGCCAGATAGGCCGCAGCTCCTTGTTGAATCGCGCTTGCAATTTCCTGCATACGTGCATTACCTGTTGGCAAATCTGTAATCCATTTACTCATTACGGCACCATAAAACACCGCTAAAAAAGCAGCTCCTATTACAATCATTAGTTCGACTGACATGTTCTCTCCCTATCTAAATTTTTTTATAAATTACGCCTCGTATATTGAGGTCGTAAAAAGTTAAAATGAAAACTAGTGCGATTTGAAACCAAGTGCTAAACATGTGTTGCAGTTCTTAAGTGGGGTGAAGAGTTAATCTTATATTCTTTAAATTCCTTAATAGAAATGATTTATCTACAGTTGATATTGCCGTTAGTGTTCGACTTGTTAATGATTTGTAACGACGTTTCATTATTACACTATTAGCAAGCCCTAACAACTGTTTATACCGAATGCTGGCAAACTTGATTGGTACGTAAAGATCGCTTCGATTTTCTGTTAAAAGTAAGATGCATTTAACTCGCTCAGTTCCTTAAGTCAGTGGATTTTGGCCGAGAAAGGTTAAGACCTAATCCGCTTTATTCGCAAGTTTGCTTAGAACGTCACCTAATGGTGTGCCAGATAGATTTTTAGCCAATTGCTGAAGTCCAGCACCAGCCTTAGAGCTGATCTTTTTGATGACTTTTGACTTGGCTTGATGGCTAGATTTAACTTGCACTTTGACTCGAATTGAAGTAACTTCACAAGCTAGGCAAAAAAAGTTTAATTTTTGCCGCGACTGCATTGTTATTTGCAAATATTGTGATTTGCTGATTTTTGATAGCACTAGCATGACTGAATTGCGCCAAGTTATCTGGAGCAATTTCACTCCAAATTTTTTGAGCAGCTTGTGCTTCCTTAGCGTGTGCATTGAGCGCAGTAAGTCCTTGGTTGTTAAGTAATGCGTTAAATCGCAGCATATTGTCTACCTTTTAGCATGCTGGCGGTGATTAGGAATTGAATGAACATCATCTTTGTCTCAAATAAAATGGCGAAAGCAAAAACATTCTCAGCCCTGCATGTCGGCCTAATTGTGTTCGTCTTGATTTTGTTACCAGCTTTGATCGCCTTTATATTGATTGTGCCACAGGAAGCGCCGCCGCAACAAGGGGGGCAGTCATTGATTATTGCGCAGCTAAAATATGCATTTACGAATCGACAAAAACATTTAGATGCTTATGCCACGCAATTGGGTGAGATGCAGGCTCGTATTATGTTATTGGATGCACAAAGTGAAAGATTATCTAAACTGGCCGGCGAAAAGCCAGTCAGTGTGCATAAACTTGTTACGCCAACAAATCCTCTGTTAAGTCAATCGTTAAAACCAAATCGAGGTGGTCCTTTAGTGAGAGAGGCGCCCTTATCTGAGGTCGAATTACAAGCAAAGATTACCGAGTTGATTGCAGAAATTGATACACATACAGACCAGCTTAGTGATTTAGAGGCAAAACTATTGCAAAAAACTGTATTAAAAAACACGTTACCTAATCGCAGCCCAATCAATGCCGCTTTTAATTCTTCTAGTTTCGGTTGGCGCTTGGATCCATTCAATGGCCATAAAGCTTTTCATGAAGGATTAGATTTTACTGCGGGGATAGGCACACCTATTTTTGCAGCGGCGCGGGGTATAGTTTCATCTGCCGAACAAACGCCGGATTATGGTAAAATTATAAAAATTGACCATGGTTTGGGCGTTGAGACAAGGTATGCGCATGCTTCAGTGTTGTTTGTTCACGCTGGAGATCGGGTGGAAAAAGGGCAAAAGATCGCTGAAGTTGGCAATACAGGTCGCTCTACAGGGCCGCATTTACATTACGAAATTAGATTGGATGGCAATCCTTTAGATCCAAGAAAGTATCTTAATGCCAGTAATTGAATTAATGGAAACGAGCGGCATCAATATTCTATGTTACTTTTGTTAACTTACACTTTACCAGTAACATACGGAGCCTGATATTTATCTTGAGGGTTTTAAGCCAGGGCTGAATATACAGAACTTTATGCTTGGAACCTTAATTTCAACTATCAATTTTTTAATTTCAAATAATTACAAAAAAGTATTTTATTCTTTAGCGGAAAGTTCATCATTTCATGATATCCACGTTGTTCAAAAAATTATTCGGTAGCCGTAATGATAGGCTGGTTAAACAATACGCAATTAAAGTACAAGAAGTTAATGCTTTGGAACCGGCACTGCAAGGACTGAGTGATGATGCACTAAAAGCTAAGACTCTAGAGTTTAAGCAACGCTTTAGTAACGGTGAAACATTAGATCAACTAATGCCAGAGGCCTTTGCAGTAGTTCGTGAAGGTAGTCGCCGAGTGCTTGGTATGCGGCATTTTGATGTGCAGATGATTGGTGGCATGGTGTTGCATGCTGGGAAAATCTCAGAAATGCGTACGGGAGAGGGTAAAACTTTAGTAGCGACCTTACCTACCTATTTAAATGCCATTGCGGGTAAGGGTGTGCATGTAATTACTGTCAATGACTATCTCGCTAAGCGTGATGCCGAATGGATGGGTCGACTGTATCAATTTTTAGGCCTAAGTATTGGGATTAACTTGTCACAAATGGCTAGTGAAGCTAAACGTCAAGCCTATGCTGCCGACATTACCTACGGAACCAACAACGAATTTGGCTTCGATTACTTACGTGACAATATGGTTTATACCGTTGAAGAGCGAGTCCAGCGTGGCCTGAGTTATGCCTTGATTGATGAAGTAGATTCGATCTTAATCGACGAGGCTCGTACACCGTTGATTATTTCAGGTCAAGCTGATGATAGCATTGCCCTTTATAGTCAAATCAATAATGTGGCAGCAAAGCTAGTCGCACAAACTGAAGAAGAGGGTGCAGGAGATTTCTGGGTTGATGAAAAGGCCCAAAATGTTGTTATGTCAGAGCAGGGACATGAACATGCCGAAGGCTTGCTTGCAGAGTCTGGTTTATTATTGGAGGGCTCAAGCCTTTACGAAGCATCCAATATTACGTTAGTGCATCACTTGTATGCATCACTTCGCGCTCAAAATTTGTACCACAGAGATCAGCACTATGTGGTGCGTGATGGCGAAGTGATTATCGTCGATGAGTTTACTGGCCGTATGATGACTGGTCGTCGTTGGTCTGATGGCTTACATCAAGCTGTTGAGGCTAAAGAGGGAGTGGAGATTCAGAAAGAGAATCAAACTCTCGCTTCAATTACTTTCCAGAACTTCTTCCGTATGTATGCCAAGCTATCTGGTATGACCGGCACAGCAGATACTGAAGCTTATGAGTTTAATCAGATTTACAACTTAGAAACTGTGGTTATCCCTACGCACCGCCCTATGCAGCGTAAAGATAATATGGATAAAGTATATCGTACTGCACGTGAGAAATATGAGGCAGTAATTGTAGATATTATTGATTGTAAGAAACGTGGTCAGCCAGTGTTGGTAGGGACGACCTCAATTGAAAATTCAGAGCTTATTTCCAAATTATTGACGGAAGCTAAATTAGATCATCAAGTGCTTAATGCTAAGCAGCATGAACGTGAAGCACATATCATTGTGCAAGCGGGTCGTCCAGGTGTGATTACCATTGCGACTAATATGGCTGGTCGTGGTACCGATATTGTGTTGGGTGGCAATCCTGAGCCTGAAGTCGCCTTGATAGAAGCGAATGAAACACTGACAACTGAACAAAAAGTGGCCCGTTGCGCAGAAATTAAAGCCGAATGGCAACTGCGCCATGACAGTGTGTTAGCTGCTGGAGGTTTGCATATTATTGGTACTGAACGTCATGAATCACGTCGTGTAGATAATCAATTACGTGGTCGTTCAGGACGTCAAGGAGATGCTGGATCTAGTCGTTTTTATCTATCCTTGGAAGATCAGTTGTTACGTATTTTTGCTTCAGATCGAGTGTCAGCAATTATGGAAAAACTTAATATGCCAGATGGTGAGGCAATTGAGCATCCATGGGTGACACGTGCCATCGAAAATGCACAACGTAAAGTTGAGGGCCGTAACTTTGATATTCGTAAACAGTTGCTTGAATACGACGATGTGGCTAACGATCAACGTAAAGTGATCTATGAGCAACGTAATGAATTGCTAGAAGCAACTGATGTAGGTGAAACCATTAAAGCTATGCGTGAGGATGTACTCGCCAGCATGATTGCTTCTCACATTCCGCCGAATAGTGTTGAGGAGTTATGGGATGTACCAAGCTTAGAAAAAGAACTTAAAACAGAAGCTGGATTAACGATTGAATTGCAAAAAATGCTGGAAGATAATCCTGATTTGCATGAAGAGACTTTGCGGGAACGTATTTTTGAAGCCTCGGATAGGGCTTATGCTGCCAAAGAAGAGGTAGCCAGTCATGACGTAATGCGCCAATTCGAGCGTTCAGTCATGCTTCAGGCTTTGGACAACCATTGGCGTGAGCATCTAGCCGCATTAGATCATTTGCGTCAAGGTATCCATTTACGCTCTTATGCTCAAAAAAATCCTAAGCAGGAGTATAAACGTGAGGCATTTGAGCTGTTTGAAGGTTTACTTAATACTGTGAAAAGCGAAGTGACTAAAGTCACAATGCTGGTTCAAGTCAAAACGGAAGCTGATGTAGAGGCGGTAGATAAGCCAGTAGAAGTTGAAAATGTGCAGTATCAGCATGCAGATTATGAGGAGGCGCTGGGTGTAATAACTGATGCCGATGATGAGTTAAGCACAAAGCCGATCATTCGTGAGGGTATTAAGATTGGTCGAAATGACAGCTGTCCCTGTGGTTCTGGTAAAAAATACAAGCAATGTCATGGTGCTTTAAGCTAACGTTAGCGGATTTGTGAATATGGCAGACAACACATCATCAGAAGTTAAATCACCTTGTATTGGCGTATGCGCCGTGGACGAGTTAAGTGGTATTTGTCAAGGTTGCTACCGTACAATAGAGGAAATACAAGCATGGTGGGATATGGGAACTACTGCCCAGAAAGATTTGCTGACAACGCTGGCACATCGCCAATCTGCCAGCTTCGACGATTGATTAGATTAGGCTAATTTTTTCTCAAGCAAGCTTATATAATGCTCTGAATCTAACCCGCTGTTGTTGCGCTGTGCTTGCCACATGATTTCAGCTAAACAATCTAATATATCATGCTGAGCCAAGTGGCTGTCGTTATGTTGTTGTCGAAGTTGGGCGTAAATTTTCGTAATGCCTGTAGGTTGGTTAATACTAATCTGTTCAATCAGTGATAAATGCAAGCTGATATGCAAAAACGGGTTGGTCGTACCCATTTCTGGGAAATACTGCTCATGCATGTAGCGCTCTGGGGCTTCTAATATGGCATGGTATTCTGGATGCATTTGCATCACTTCCACCGCAATTTTTTCCAAGTCAGTAAGTACTACTTGAAGTCTAAATTTTTTCCAAGTATCAAATAAGAATTGTCGCGCTTGATCGCGACTTGGGTTATATAAACTCATAGTGTGCTTCTAAGCTCAGTTTTTTGACGGTAGGATTAAACAGCATTATATTCTTTAGATGAAAATTCGCAGAGATCCTCAATACAACATTGGCTGCAATTTGGTTTACGCGCCTTACAGGTATAACGTCCATGCAAAATCAGTAAATGATGGGCGTTTTGCAAAAACTCTGTCGGGATAGTCTTGAGATATTTCTTTTCAACTTCTAACACTGTTTTACCTTTGGCTAGATTGATACGGTTTCCTAATCTAAATAGATGGGTATCTACGGCAATTGTGGGTTGGCCAAATGCAGTATTTAAAATTACATTGGCGGTTTTACGTCCAACCCCAGGTAAGGCTTCTAAAGCTTCACGGGTATTGGGAACCTGGGAGTTATGGTAGGTGATTAACATCTGGCAAGTGGCTAGTACATTTTTGGCTTTAGCGTGATAGAGACCTATGCTGTTAATGTAGCTCTCTAAGCCATGTACACCAAGTGCAAGGATGCTTTCTGGGGTATTTGCCACTTGGTATAGCTTCTCAGTGGCTTGATTGACGCCTTTGTCTGTAGCTTGTGCTGACAAGATGACCGAAATTAGTAATTCAAAAGTACTGCTATGTTTTAGCTCGGTACTAGGATTTTGAATCGCTAGACTTAGACGTTTGAATATGGCTAATCGTTTATCTGCATTCATAATTGGTTAATGACTTGGTGTAACTTTTAGTAAAGGTATTGCGACATTGTCTTTAGCGCAATTAGGGATTTTAATCCAATTGCGGAGGCGACTAAAGAGCCTAAGCCTAAAAAGGCGCCAAGCGGCAATATGGTAAGAAGAAATCCATGGTAATCAGGAATGACGGTCACTACAAATTGTTTGGCGGTAGGACAAAATCCTAAATCTAGACCAGAAAACATTGAAGGCACTTTCTCACTTTCTCACTTTTAGCTGCAAAAGATTCTACATGCGCTAACACTATACTGTTAACCACAATTGATAGAATTAGGATTCCAAGTACCTTATTTAAAGGGTAAATGAAGAGATTAATTGACATGTCAATAATACTGACTAGCGTAGCAAACACCAAGATAAATACTAGCATTCTAACTTGAGTAGGTACCCACTTACACAGAGGGAATACTAAACCATTGGAAGCTACCATGATTAAAGCGGTGGCGATGCATAAGCTCAAACCATTGACCGCCCTGGTGGTAACAGTCTGGGTGGACACTGTCCTAGTAAATGGATCCAACCAGAGTTCCGTTGCCGCAGACCGTTAATAGTAATTTCTTTTTATAAACTACTCATTTTTCATCTCGCCACATTTGAGCAGGCAATACTGAATTGAATGATGCCATTTTAAACTTATAAAATATGAATTCTTTATTATCTTTTTTCACTTGCCAAATTTAGCTGATGTTTTTGTTAAAGATTCACTATTTAACACTTTTTGCGCGGAAATCTTTGCCGTTCACGGCGGAGATCCGCCAGCGGAGTCTCTCTTGCCGCATAGCGGCAATTCACCTTCTGGATAGCGCGGATAACGAAGTTATCCTTTACTTACTGTAAATTACATATACAATAGAAGTTATGCTAACTGCAACCAAAATTCGTATCTACCCCAATGCTGTGCAAGCCGATAAGCTTGCCAAGGCCTTTGGCTGCGCACGCTGGTACTGGAACAACAGTCTGGCTGAGACACAAAAGGTTTATCAGGAAACTGGTAAGGGTTTAGGGCAATATCAACTCAATGCACGGTTGCCGAAGCTCAAATCAGAAATTGAATGGCTAGGCGAAACACACAGTCAAGTATTGCAGTCTGTGAGCCTGCATCTTTCCCGCGCATTCGTAAACTTTTTTGAGCGTAGAGCGCAATATCCGCAGTTCAAAAGCAAACACCGCAAACAGTCGATTCAATATCCACAAGGTGTGAAGGTAGTAGATGCTTGCAAAGTCTATTTACCTAAAATCGGGCACGTTAAAGCGATCGTGCATCGCGAGCTTGCTGGATCGATTAAAACCGTCACCGTCAGCAAAGACCCTAGCGGTAAATACTTTGCATCTATCCTTTGTGAAAATTTGGTAGCGATGCCAGATATTTCGCTCAACGGCAAGATACTAGGCATAGACGTAGGCTTGACAGACTTGGCCGTCACTAGTGACGGCTCGAAGTTTGCCAATCCAAAGCACGTATTGAAAGCGCAAAAGAATTTAGCCAAGAAGCAACAGCACCTTAGTCGAAAGGCTAAAGGCAGCCATACAAGAAATAAAGCGCGACTGCTCGTCGCTAAAGCGCATGAGCGCGTAGCTAATGCACGTCAAGATTATTTACACAAACTCTCTACACGGCTGGTGAACGAAAACCAAGTCATCGCTGTGGAAGATTTGCACGTCAAAGGCATGATGAAAAACCATCAACTAGCACGCGCCATCGGCGATGCTGGCTGGGGAAGTTTCACTAATATGCTTAAGTACAAAACAGCGCGACAAGGCAAAGGCTACATTGAAGTGAATCGATTCTTTGCTAGTTCTAAAACCTGCTCATGTTGTATGCATGCTCAAGCGAAAATGCCGTTAGAAATAAGAATGTGGATTTGTGATCAATGTGGCACTCGGCACGATAGAGACATCAATGCCGCCATCAACATTCGCGATGAAGCACAACGTATGATAGCGGCCGGTGCGGTCGCTACTGCTAATGGAGGCACTGTCAGTCAAGCCAAGGGACGCAAGTCCTCTGTCCTTGCTCGTGCCGTTGAAGTTAGAAGCCCCCAGCTTTAGCTGAGGGTAGTTCACTTATGTTGTGAATATTACATTCAAAAAAATGAAAATAGTTTTTGTCATTATCTCAAAGATAATGGTTATTAATTTATTTTTATTACTTCTGTGGGGTTGTTCTAGCCAAAAGATTGTTCGAGAGACGCCAACTATAGATCTAACAAAAGCGCAAGCTTCATTGGTTTCTAAATATGGTAATGATGCAATGCCAAGCTTTATAGCTTGGCAGTCTATGATGAATGCAATTGTAGATAAGTCTGAATATGACAAAATTAAGCGTGTTAATGAGTTCATTAATCGTCGCATTCTTTGGGGTGATGATCAATCAATATGGGGGCAAGTTGATTTTTGGGCAACGCCAATGGATACCCTTGGGAAAGGTGCAGGAGATTGCGAAGATTTTGTAATCATCAAATACTATACCTTGCTTTCACTTCGCATTCAGATCCCCAAGCTAAGATTAGTTTATGTTGAAGCAAAAAATGCTAACGTAATTACTGGTGGGAACCAAGCGCATATGGTTTTAGCATACTATGCTTCTCCAGATGCAGAACCGATGATTATGGATAATCTTATTACTGAGATTAGGCCTGTTTCTAGAAGGCCTGATTTAGTCCCCTTGTTTAGTTTTAATAGTGAAGGTGTTTTTCTAGGTACTCAAGTTAAGGCCGGCTTCGCTGAAAACGCACGATTATCGAAATGGCAAGATTTAATCAAAAGAGCTAAAGCAGAAGGGTTCTGAAAAAGATATTCTGTCCTTGGTGATAGACTAAGGACCTGTCGAAAAAATTGAACCTTAAATTTATGACTAATGAAAAAAATTAGCTTTTTTTATTTTTTGAATTAAGTATTAAATAATTTGTCGTAGAATAGATTTATAGTAAAACCAATTATAAAAAATTAATAAGGGATCACATGACTAAAATTTATTCAGCTTGCGTGGTGTTAATGATGTTTTTTGCGAGTCTTTGTTTTGCAGGAGAATTTGATAACAACTGCACATTTAGTTTGTCTGAAAGCCGCATATTTAAAACCCATTGCTTAATCAGTGCAGACTTTGAAAGTAAAACATATTGCTTTGGTACTGAAGCGAGCAAAGATGCGTTTCTAGAAAATCCTCAGGCAACTATTTCAAAGGCTAAATCTTTTTACGAAAAGCTAACCGATGCTTCTGTTACAACAGATGCTGATGGACGTGTAAAAATTACTCAAGCTGATGCATTAGCGCAAATAAAGAGTAATAAATGCGACTTATCTAATAAAGATGCTGGTTATTTGCAATTTGATGGTATGGATCTGCGCCATTGTAAGATGACTAATACCAGTTTCTTCGGAGCATATTTGCGTGGTGCTAATTTAAGTGGCGCTAATCTTGAAGGTGCCTATCTCAACCTTGCTAGACTTGAAAATACAGATTTAAGTAATGCTAACCTTAAAAATGCCACAATTTTTCAAGCAATTTTTGATAAAACTAACTTCAAAGGCGCTAACCTTGCAAACGCTCGCATGATCGGCACTCTAGGAAATGTTGATATGAGTAACGCTGACATCACTAAAGGCCGTTTTGGATTAGATCTTGGTAACCAGCCGATGGGAGCTATGCGTTTTGATGCCATTGGTGGACATTTTGCTAATACAAACTTTGAAGGGGCTGACATTAATCGATCTAATTTATCTTTTGCTGATTTAAGAGGTGCCAACTTACGTAATACCAATTTATTTAGAGCTGACTTTAGTAAGGCAGATCTAACAGGTGCTGATATTACGGGTGCTGATCTAAATGAAGCCACGCTTGATGGCACAATAATGACAAACGTTAAAGGTATTGAAGCAATTAAAGGTTATGACACTAAAAAAGGTCTATGTGTGAATTGTGGTAGTTAAGAGTCTTGTAAGTTAAATTTAAATAGACACCTTTATCTAGGTGTCTTTTTTTTGTTGCGAGTAACTGCTAATTTTCCGCGTTTTTTTAATGTCAGTTTAACAGTGGCATGTTTTTGAAGTTTTTCGTCATGAATGCACCATTAAGAGAATTTGGCTTTCCGCTGCTATTAATGGGTATCCGTATTTCATGATTGAAATGGCCTAAATCTCACCATTTTCAATCATGGATACTAGTGTTGATAATCCACCACGTAGTAGATTTTAGTTTTTTCTTAAAGAGGGTTTGCCGCTGGTCATGGCCTGGATGCTGTAGTCGAAAGACGAGAGCCAGGAGACCCCAGCGGGTTCGCCCTTAGAACCCCTGTCTTTAGACATGGTGAGGTTTAGGATGAATGACGTGTTGCAATACTTGGTTAAACAACTATTGATTGAAAGCTGCGTTGAAGTTTAGGATCAATATCTCTCATTTGACTGACGAAATTAACATGCATATTAGCCCCAGACACTTCGATTAACGATTCGTTAATTTCATAACTTTTACTTGCCTTGAACCAATTTAAAACTTTGAACAAGTGCCAAAGAGCAATACTGCCTTCGTGTATTGGAGTAGGAAAAGCGGACTTGTTGTTTACTGCAATTTTCCTCATATTTTGACGACTAAAACCCAAAATATCAGCGATATCAGTTAATCCGACAAGATCAGGGGTGGCTTCAATTAGCGTCGCACCTGGAATCGCTTTTTTTACATCAATAATTGCACTTGAGATCGCATCAAAAGCAGAGTTACTCTGACGTATAAAGTTGAGTGCGATGCGTCCAGTCTGGCCGAGACCAACCGACGCATCATCACAGCCAGCTTCATAGAGAGCATCAACAAACTGTTCTGGGTCAGCGTCTTTTTCAGGAAGGTCAAACTTCAAAATAAAATCATAGTCGTTCATGGCTTTTTCCTATTACGCGTCACATTCTCATAAACGATATTTTCTTTATCGTCTTCATCTTTACATTTGTTAAAAATACAATTATCAACAACTCTTCGTATTAATTTTGCATGATTTTCTGGATTTTTTGGAGTGCTCCAAATACAATTTTTGCAAAACTCACCACACCGACAATCGCTACTGTTATGAGGACAATACATTTTTCCCCAAGCGTGCGATCCACCTACATCTATACGCCAACCATTGTCTTTTGCATATTGAATAGCTGCTGCAATTTCTTTATTTGGATGTGGCACGTTTAGTCACTTTCTTAACTTGATGAACATTATAATAATCTTACGTAAGGTTGTCAAGTGACAACTAAATTTCACCATTTTCAATCATTGATACCAGTGTTGATACGTCCACTCCATAGTTGATTTCAGTTTGCTGTGGTTGCTATTGATATGCTGTGAAATCATCCACCCTGGCATAACCGATAGTTGCTTAATCAGGGGCATTGCGATGTTCAAATTTAGGCCGGATCAATTGCTTTTTAAACGCGCCTTCTGCAAAAAATATCTTCGCTCTCAACGCTTCAAAACTATAATCCCTGCTAATCTATCCATTACCCTGATTAAGCTGTTCAGCGACTCGGTATAAGCATTGGTGACAGGATGATCAAAGTAGTTAAATGTGAAAGTACTTTATCTAGAGCCACTTTAGGCATGAGCAAACTTAAAACTAAAAGTAAAGAGATTTGAAAATGAATAAATTAGAAAATCGGATTCCACCACCTATCTTAATGGTATTGGTAGCAATAATTATGTATTTTATTGCCATCATTACACCAACAATTTATATATCAAATCTTACAAGATGGGGGTTAACAGCTTTTTTAGTAATATTAGCCGGATTTTTTGGCCCTCCAGCTTTTAAAACTTTCCTTATGGCGAACACAACAACTGATCCAATTAACATAGACAAGACTTCTACATTAGTTACTTGGGGGGTTTACAGGTATTCAAGAAATCCTATGTACTTATCATTAACATTGCTACTTTGTGCATGGAATATATGGTTAGCAAGACCCATATTGATAACAGGTCCAATATTATTTGTAATTTTTATCAGTCGATTTCAAATAATTCCTGAAGAACTAATTTTATTAGAGCATTATGGTAGCCAATATTCAGATTATAAAAAATTAGTTAGGAGATGGTTATAATCCTTTAAGCAAATATAAAAGCTTAGACAATATTTATTACTCGAAGCTGACAACAATCTGTCTAGTACTATTTTTTTATTTAATTGATTGAGAATGATTTTAAGTTTTCATTTACTGAAGTACGAGGTAATTCCGTCGCTGTTGACTTAGGTAACCCTGCTGTGATCATTATTTAGTCTAGAATGTGTGTAAACACCAATAAAAAAGCCCCGCATCTCTGCAGGGCTTGTGTATCTTGGCTCCTCGACCTGGGCTCGAACCAGGGACACACGGATTAACAGTCCGTTGCTCTACCAACTGAGCTATCGAGGAATTGTTCTCTGAACAACGAGAAGCCAGCACTATACTGACTCTCAGGGTTAGTGTCAAACCTTTCGTGCACTTGAATTGTTAATATTTACACACTTAATTTGGCTAGCTAAAACAGTAGGCTAATCTGGATTTCTTCCACCCTTATTTTGAAGCTACAAGACCTAACCTCATATATTTTCGTTAATTAAGTGCT
>Ga0364894_10459_pt1 | contig 16092 bp, 14 predicted proteins | sample ExccelJu500001D4_FD_206942 | JGI IMG/M metagenome (GOLD analysis project Ga0364894, IMG submission 206942) | Enriched cells from Trout Bog Lake Hypolimnion, Wisconsin, USA - BchlTB.July16.5000.01.D4 | ecosystem: Environmental > Aquatic > Freshwater > Lake > Hypolimnion/Profundal zone | place: USA...
ATTACCGCTGCTAAAAGTACAAAGCCATAGCTCAGCCAAACTAATTTTCCGGTAAAATACTTCTCCATAGAATATCCTCCGGCGGCAAACAGCATGGGATAGGCACCCAGGGCATAATACGCTTTTCCCTTCCCCAGCATTAAAAACCCCATGGCAAACAAATAGCCCAACGCAATAAATTGAAACGTGCGCTCGCGTTTAAAAAATAACAGGCCCACTAGGCCAGTCAGCCATATAAAGACACATGGCAGGTTCATAAGCAATTGTCCTGCCCAAAATGTAACCGGGGTCTCATTAACCAATTGCGTACGTCGTAATTCATCCATATGGCTGATTACCGGAAAATGATGTTTCGCCTGCCAGATAAGATTTGGCGATGCTACAATGAGTGCAACAACAAACGCGTAAGCCAGGTATTTACTCCATAGTAATTTGCGGTGAGGGCTTAGTAATAGCGCCAGGAGTAAGGCCATTGCAAAAAACAGGATACTGTATTTGTTCAAAAAGGCCACAGCGCTTGCCAAACCAATCAACAACCAGATTTTTTCATTACCGGTTTTTACCAGTCTCAAGACCAGATAAGCAAGCAGTAGCCAAAAAAACTCATCAAAGGGAACCGGCATGAATAAACTATCGGAGTGTAAAAAAGCGGGCGAAAGGATAAACGCAGCCGAAGCTATAATTACAGCCAGGTTTTTACCTCCTAACCCATTTACCATCAAGGCAATAAATACAACCGAAAGTGCTCCTGAAAAAGCAGGGAGAAACTTAATTGCCGCTTCTGAATGGTCAAAAAGATGTTGAATAAGCCAGGATAAAAGACCCATCAGTGGTGGAGTGGACATATACCCAAAGGCAGGGTGCTGTCCCAGAGCCATGTAAAGAAGTTCATCGCGATGAAGTTCATAATTAGTATTGGTAAGCAGGTGAATAACGAGAGTGAAAATCGCTAAGGATATAGTCAAAAGCCAAAAATTCTGGTTGTTGCTTTTCATTTGTTACAAGGTTATGCATTTAGCCCTCAATCAAAAAATTCGGTAATTGTTAAATTTCCTCCAATTTCGCTTCAACTGTCTATTTAAATAACGTTAGTCACTACTTAGCGGGCAGTTTTAATCAAAAATGTTTTCTGTAAATAACTAATTTCACGCGCCATGTACGCCATAATAGATGTGGAAACTACGGGGGGAAGCCCCATGTTGGACAGGGTGATTGAAATTGCAGTTTTTGTATTTGATGGTGAAAAAATAACCGACCAGTACGCCACGCTAATCAATCCCCGCCGTCCTATTGACCCCTATGTTACCAAGCTAACAGGCATTACTGAAGAAATGGTGCAGGATGCCCCCCTTTTTGAGGATATTCAGGAGCGGTTGTTAGAGTTGACGCACGAAAATATTTTTGTTGCCCATAATGTGAAGTTCGATTTTGGCATGATTCGCCAGGAGTTTAAACGATTGGGCATAGATTTTAACCGTAAGCAATTAGATACGGTTAACCTGGCCCGCAGGGTTTTGCCCGGCTTCAACTCGTACAGCCTGGGCAATATTTGCGATAGCCTGGGGATTGAAATAAAAGACCGGCACCGGGCCAAAGGCGATGCTGAGGCCACGGTTAAATTACTGGAGGAAATACTCAAAAACCCCACATCATCGAAGTGGATTGAAGTAGAGCTAAGTCACGGCATTGATCTGGAGCTACTTCCACCCTATTTATCGAAGGCAGAGATTGAAAAACTGCCCGAAGATGCCGGGGTGTTTTACTATAAGGATGAAACCGGCAAAATTCTTTATCTCGATGGTTCGAAAAACATCCGCAAAAAGGTAATTACCGAATTTTCGAGTCCGGCAGATGGGCCTGAACAAAAGCGGATGTTTGAACTGATGCGCAATATCGATTATGTGCTTACAGGCAACGAACTGGTTGCCAAATTGTTGGCGTACCGCGAGTTAAAAAATCATCTGCCCGAGTTTAACAAAAAACCGAAGGTGCAACTCTTTACCCATGGCATTTTTCTGGATATGGATGAAGGCGGGTTTAACCAACTTAAAATCCATCCTCTCGACTGGCCCAACGGCGAATTAATGCTCAAGTTTGCATCGAAGGCGGTGGCTAATAAAATACTTGGTAAAATCATCAAAGAAAACAACCTCCACGCCTGGTTTGCGTTGCGTTCAAAAATGAAAGAACAGGGACAAATAGACCTTAAAACGCAAAAGAATTATAATCACAATTTAGAAAAAGCAGCCCGCAAGTATTTATACAGGCAACCGAATTTTTTCATAGTAGGTGCAGGCATTCACCCTGATGAAAACTCGGCTATCTGGATAGAAAACAATGTTTACATGGGCTTCGGATACTTTAACCCTGAACTTACTGAGGCTACACCAGCCAACTTAAAGGAGGTAATTAAGTTTGATGAAGACGATATGGAGGTGCAGAAAATTATCCGTGGCCAAATGCGGAAATTGAAAAACTCGAAGGTGATACCCTACTAGCAGGTACTACACCATCAACACCGGGCACTTTACATTATGCCGTACGGTCGCAATAGTTTCTCCTAAAATGATATCCATAAGTCCGCGATGTCCATGCTGTCCGATAACAAGTAAGTCAGCTTTTACCTTTTCAACTATCACCGGGATTTCCTTTTTCGGGTCGCCAAAACCAAGTCGTTCCTCAATATTATATCCCTGTTCGCGCAATTTATGGCCGTAGTGTTTTAATTGTTTCCAGTCTTCATGTGTTTCATAGTCCTGTATCTGGTCGCCCATGGCACGGGCCCCGGCAGTTTCAACTATGTGTACCAGGTAAAATTCGGTACCCGCAACACCTTGTGCAATGCCTTCAGTAATGGCCCGGATATCGCTATCCGAAAAATCGATACAAATGGCAATTTTGTTGTAATGCTTTTTGACAATAAGCGGAATGTCTTCCGCCTTTCCGTGAGGCAACTTTGTATCCGCTTTTTTCAGCCATTTTTGCCCAAAAAGCGCACACCATAAAATATATGCAAGCAGTGAACTGGTAAAAAACACCGCCGGTAAAATAATAAAGTTGAACACCCAGGCATGGCTGGCAAGTTGTTCTCTCCAGTCAGCCAATGCATCGAATACCAGTTTAAAGTTTAAGCCAAGAATGATAACTGCCGATAGCCACGCCAGTAATTTAACAACCGTAGAAATGGCAAACTCGCCCATCTTTTCTTTATCGCTTACAAACTGGATAAGCGGAACTACGGCAAACCCCAATTGCAAACTCAGAATAACCTGCGACAGGATGAGCAGGGCACCCAGTTTGTCATCTCCAAAAAACCAGATAACCAACAGTGTAGGGATAATGGCCAGCGCGCGCGTAATAAGCCTGCGTAGCCAGGGGGCAATACGTAAGTCGAGATACCCCTCCATTACAATTTGCCCGGCCAGCGTGCCGGTAATGGTAGAACTTTGACCCGAGGCTATCAATGCAATTGCAAACAGAATGGGTGCCACTTTGTGCCCCAGCAATGGCGCCAAAAGCTTGTAAGCATCTTGTATTTCGGCCACATTATTGTAGCCGTTTTTGAAAAACACCGCGGCAGCCAGTACCAGGATAGATACATTGACAAAAAAAGCAATGTTTAATGCTACTGATGAGTCTATAATGTTGTATTTAATAGCAGTTGCAATGCCCTCATTATCTCTCTTACTTCTGCGGGTTTGAACCAGGGATGAGTGCAGGTACAGGTTGTGTGGCATAACGGTAGCGCCAATAATACCGATTGCAATGTACAAAGCACCGCTGTCTTTTATACCAGGTATAAAGCCTAAAGCTATATCCCCAATGTTGGGTCCGGCAAAAAACAGCTCAATAAAAAAGGCGGTGCCTATAAGCCCAACCATAGAAAGGATAAGAATCTCAATGTAGCGCATTCCTTTCCGTTGCAGATAAAGGATAATGAGCGTATCGTAAATGGCAAATACAACACCCCATATCAATGGCAGGCCGAATAATAAATTTAAACCAATAGCCAAACCTATAACCTCGGCCATATCGCAGGCCGCAATGGCAATTTCGGCCAGTACCCACAATGAAAAATTGACTACGGGAGGATAAGTTTCGCGCGAAGCCTGTGCCAAATCACGTCCCCTCACTACACCCAATCTTGCGCTAAGTGTTTGTAGGAGGATGGCTATGAGATTGCTCATCAGCAACACCCAGATTAAAGAGTATCCGTATTTGCTACCACCGGCTATATCTGTAGCCCAGTTACCGGGGTCCATATAACCCACCGCCACTAAAAAAGCAGGGCCGGCAAACAGAAAGTAACGGCGCCACCCGGTTTTAGCTTTGGTGGCATCTATGCTATGGTGAACTTCTTCAAGTGAGTTACGGGCAACAACGGGTTTCATGGATTCAGCACTTTATAAATGTCTTTTTTCTTTACATTCCACGTACAAAAGTATAAAGTTAGACTAATCTAACAAATTTATTTTAGAATACAACTATTAACTGAGCCCCCGATTTTTACCTTTGTATCATGAATTCGCTCACCGAAGAGAATTATCTGAAGGCCCTGTTTAACTTATCCAGTGAGTCAGGCGAGGTGAATGTTAACGACCTGTCGCGCCGTTTAGGTATCAAAATGCCGACGGTAACCAGCATGATGAAAAAGCTGGCGGAGAAAAAACTGGTTTATTACGAAAGTTATAAGCCCCTACGGCTAACTGAAAAAGGAAAGCGCGAGGCAGGCATCGTTATCCGCAAGCACCGGCTAACTGAAATGTTTTTGGTAGAGAAAATGGGCTTTGGCTGGGAGAACGTGCATGAAATTGCTGAGCAGGTAGAACATATACACGCACCTGAATTTTTTGAAAAGATGGATGAACTGCTGGGGTACCCTAAAGTAGACCCTCATGGTTCACCTATTCCAGACAAAACGGGCAAAATGGTTTGGAAGGAATACAGCAAGCTGAGCAGTTGCGTGGCGGGCGATACTGTTAAGCTGGAGGCAGTAATTAATACTTCTACCGAATTTTTGAAGTTTCTAAACAGCCGTGGCCTGCACCTGGGAATTAAGATAAAAGTTAAATCGATTGAGCCATTTGACAAAACCATGGTAGTAACTTACAGTGGCCGGCCGGCCGAATCGCTTAGTCATGTTGTATGCGAGCGGCTATTGGTGGAAAAAGCTTAAAAATGCCGACATGAATATGCAAGGAATCAAAACCATTGCTTTCCTAATCATCTCTAATACCTTTATGACTTTTGCCTGGTACGGGCACCTAAAGTTTAAGGAGTTTAGCTGGGGCAAAAACCTGGGCATGCTTGCTCTCATATTCATTAGCTGGGGTTTAGCCCTGTTTGAATATTTGTTCCAGGTGCCCGCCAATGAAGGTGGTTTTAAAGGAAACGGAGGACCGTTTACCCTGGTTCAATTGAAAACCATTCAGGAGGCCATTACTCTAATAGTTTTTACCGGCTTTACCCTATTGTTTTTTAAAGATGAGAAACTTGGCTGGAACCACCTGGTAGGTTTTATTTTAATTGTACTGGCGGTATTCGTTATTTTCAAGAAATGGGATTGAGTAAGTGATTTCTTTCAAAATGCTATCTTTCATTTTCTTAATTTAAATAATGGAAGTTCCAATTTGCTGCCCGGCATGCCATGCCGACTTACTATCTAGCCATGAAAGACTGACCTGTACTGGTTGCGGCAAAGTTTATCCGGTAAGCAATGAAATTCCAATCCTGATTAACGAGGAGAAATCGGTTTTTTCCATTGCCGACTATACGACTTCGAATTCTGTTGCGACGAAAATACCGACCGGCCTAAAGGCTGCCATTATCCGTGGCATTTGGTTCGTACAGCGCCATTCGCCCGACATTACCTTAAATGTCACAGCCCGGAAAAACTATGCGCAACTTGCCGGGCTGTTGTTTGAAAAAAATCCTAATCCCAAAGTTTTGATTATCGGGGGGCGAACTTTGGGCATGGGCATGGAGGACCTGGTTAAACTGCCGATAACTTTTATGGAAACAGATATTGCATTTGGCCCCAAAACCAAAATTATTTGCGATGCCCACTCCCTGCCTTTTAAAGATGAAACTTTTGATGCCGTAATTATTCAGGCAGTCATGGAATACCTGGCAGACCCGTATCAATGTGCTGCAGAAATTCACCGGGTATTAAAGACAGGCGGACTGGTGTATTCAGAAACGCCTTTTATGCAACAGGTTCATGGGCGCGAGCATGATTTTACACGACTCACTCATTTAGGTCACAGGCGTTTGTTTCGCAACTTCGAAGAGGTATCTTCGGGCACTTGTGTAGGTACAGGCACGGCGCTGGCTTCGGCCTACAAGCACTTTCTACTGAGTCTCACCAACAAAAAAATCATACAAGAACTACTAGCCATTTATGCTATTTGGACCTCCTTCTATTTAAAATATCTCGACCTACTTACTATCAACAACCGGGTAACTTATGATGCGGCCTCGGGCTTTTATTTTTTAGGCAGGAAGAGCATTACCCCTATTTCTGACAAGGAAATATTGAAGTTATACAGAGGAAACCTATAGGCCCTGTCAGTCTTCTGAAAAATTTCTTTCAAAATTTCAGCCGTATTTTTTTCCCGTCCGTATATATTATACAAGTGGCACGTTTAGTTTGAACCATGTGCACATTAAATCATCACTAAAACCTAAAACTATGAACCTGTTTTACAATCCATCTATTTCTGAGCTTCGCCAATTAGTTGATTCTGGCCATAAATCATTGGATAAACATCATGTGGTAGTTGACTTTGACGGCGAAGTAATTATCGATCCTGAAATGAAATACAAAGGCATCTCCCTAAACAGGTTCAAATTTCACACTACCATCAGCGAGTCAGTAAAAAATAACACTAGAGGACTCAAAGCCCTTTTCGAAACCCTGCTTGAGGCCTACAACGGCAACGGGTTCGAAATACAAAGAAGATTCAACTCAGCAGCATAAATTATTATCCCATCAATGGCAAACTTCTCTTATCGGCTAAAAGGCAGATGGGAGTTTGCTGTGTACCAAAATTGCCCGGTTGAAAATAAACCGTTCCCCTTTTTACATGCCGGCGTTTGGCCGTTTTGGCATATCTTTTATGATTAGCTTTTTGCTCCTTCATACGCGGCTGCTTTTGCGCCTCCGGAAAGCCCTGGGCTGACAATAAATTACCAGCCAGCAATAAAACCATCATTACAACTAAGCGGCTCATATCTAATGCTTTGATTTATGGTGCGAAAGTTATAAAAATTGTGGAGCCTGTTTCCGCCTTTAACGTTTTTACCTAAGGCCTCATCCTGTCTTTTTTATAGAAAACACATTTTAGCTTCAATTTTCCTAATATTGATGCAATAAAATTTATAAGATATGTGGAAGAAGGTATTAGTGGGGCTAGCCATTTTTATTGCACTTTTTGTAGGTATACTGGCCCTGGTGCCTATCATTTTTAAAGACAAACTGATGGCCGTTGCCCGCGAACAGATAAATGAGCAGTTAACTGCCAAAGTTGACTGGACGGATATGGGTGTATCGGCGTTTAAAGACTTCCCGAATATTAGTTTATACATGCAGAACCTGGTGGTGGTTACCGATACACCATTTAGAGGTGATACCCTGGCCAGAATTGAGGAGTTAGTAGTAAGCGTTAATCCCATCAAATTATTAAACGGCAAACATATTGATATCAACGGAATAATTATTAAAAAACCATACGTATATGTGCGGGTTTTAAAGGATGGCAGCGCCAATTACAATATCATGAGACCCGATAGTGTAAAAACCGTTGATACTACCAAAAGCAGCAGCGGCAATTATACCATTGCACTTAAAAAGTTTTATATTAAAGATGCCTGCATCATTTACGATGACAAGGAACAAGGTATTTACACCGAACTGGATGATTTTACCAATAAATTTTCAGGCAATTTTGGAAAAAATGAATTTGAGTTAACCGACAAGGGAACAGTTTCAGCAATAACAGTAAAGCAGGGCAAAATTGCCTATCTCAACAGGGTGAAACTAGCTTTAAATTTAGCTATGGACATTAACCAGGCCAAAGGCAGCTACACACTTAAAAAAAACTCCATTCAGCTTAACGATCTTTCGCTGGGGATTAACGGCAACGTGCTGGTCACCAATTCAAAAAACATTACTTCGGACTTAACTTTAACAGTAAAGGAACCCGAAATAAAACATCTTATATCGCTTATACCGGCCGTTTACAGTAATGACTTTAAAAAGATAAAAACCTCGGGCACTTTTGCATTAAACGGTTTTGTGAAAGGCAAATACAACGGTATTAGTTACCCTGCGTTTGGAATCAGTTTGCAGGTAGCAAATGGAACTTTTCAATATACCGAACTTCCCGCCGGTGTAACGGCCATTAATATTGATGTAAAGGCGAAAAGCCCCGGTGGCAGCCTGGATAACACGGTAATTGATGTCGATAAATTTAACATGAGCCTGGCCGGTGATCCGTTTAATATGAGCGTACATGTTACCAGCCCCATTCTCGACCCTGTAATTGATGCTGCCGTTAGTGGCAAAATAGATTTGGGCGGAGTAAAAAATTATTATCCTTTAAAAGGCGATGAGCTTACCGGACAGGTCAATATGGATGTAAAGGCAAAAGGCAAGTTAAGCGCTGTTGAAAAACAACAATACCAGGATTTTGATGCCAGTGGAACTATCGAAATGACGGATGTAAAATACACCAGTAAACAATTGCCCAAAGCAGTTGAGCTGAATAAACTGAAGCTCACTTTTAAGCCCGAACTTGTTACACTTGATGAGTTTACCACCCATATTGGCAAAAGCGATTTTACCGCCAGTGGCGAGTTGGATAATCTCTTAAATTATCTGTTCAGTAAGGCAACTTTAAAGGGCACACTAAAAGTAAATGCCGGTATAATTGATTTAAATGAGTTTTTAGCAGCAACACCATCTGGCCCGGCTATTACGCCGGAAAAGAAAACTGCTCCGGCACCAATTGCTGTTAAGGCGACCCCAAAACCGGCTTCCTCATCTGCACAGGTACCTGCCAATATTGATTTTACGCTCGATGCTTCGGCCGGAAAAGTTTATTACACCAATATTATATTAGACAGCGTAGCCGGTGAAATAATTATCAGAAACGAAACCGTTACACTGAACGGACTGCGCGGCAAAGTATTTGACGGCGATATTTTACTGATGGGTGATTATACCACCTTACACACCGAAACGCCCAAGGTTGATATGAAAGTAAATCTTGACATGATTAGCGTTGAAAAGGCCGTGCTTGGTTTTGAAAAATCGCTCTCTTCGCTTCCTATTGTGAAATCGGTAAGGGGAGTGCTTTCTACGGTTTTAACGGTAAAGACGGATTTGGACAAAGAGATGAGCCCGAAGTTAAAGACGATGGTGGCAGATGGGCGCATTGACATTCACCACATGGAGTTTAAGGAAAATAAAACAACCTCTACCCTGGCTGAGCGTGCCAAAATGAACGAGCTGAAAATGTTTAAAGCCAAAGATTTTTTCACCAACATTAAAGTGGCCAATGGAAATTTGTTTGTTGAGCCCTTCAATATACCGCTGGGCAAAATCAATATAACCGTGTACGGCTCGCACGATTTATCAGACAGCACTTCTTCTAATTACAGCATGGTTATGGATGCGCCTGATAGCACCGGCAAAGGTAAACACACTAAAACCAAAATAGGTATTCATGGAAAAGGCGAGCCCAGTGTACACCAGGCAAGTGATGAAAACGATACCGCCATTACCAATGCAGATGCCGAGCAACAAAACCTGAAAGATGCAGCTGCGCAAGCCAAGGCATCGGGAGAAAGCAAATTTCAATTAGACCAGCAAAGGCGCAAAGACGCGGCGGCCGCTAAAGCGCAAAAGAAGGCTGAGCGATTACAGCAACAGGCTGAACAAAAAGCAAAAGACCAGGCCGGAACACCGCAATAATTGTTTACGTAAAGTACACAAAAAAGCCCTTCGCGAAATTGCGAAGGGCTTTTTAATTTATCTTCTGCCATGGCTACCGGTTCCACCGCGCGATGATGAAAACCTTTGAGCGGAAGCAAAGTTACGTTCGCTTTGCCTTTGCACAGGTTGGCTGCGCTGGTAACTATAGCTTCTTTGCGGCGAATTATAGCTTTGATGCGAGGGTTGGCTAAAGTGCTGGCTCTGGTAATTTCCACGTGCCATATTCGGGGTTTGACTATATGACCGCTGGCTTTGATTGTTATAGTTGGGCCGGGTAGCATAAGTATTGAGCCTGTTAAACTGTTGCTGCGCATGTTGTACATTGTTATTGCTATAATGATTAGCCTGCGCAGTGCTGTGATTCTCAAAACTCTGGTGGTTCACGTTGTTTTGTTGGTGAAACTGGCTGTTGTTATGAGGAGCAAAGTTATTGTGGTTAGCACTGTTAATGTGCGCAACCGAAATACTGTGACCGGTGGCCCTTTCAACTTCATTTACCCGTGGGCCTGAAAAATATGACCGGTTACCATAAGTCCGTGTTTCGTTCATCATGTTGATATGGGCACTGATGCTTCTGTAATCTCCGCGACCATAAAAACTGCGGTTAGCCAAATAGAAACCAAGGTTGCCTTCGCAAAAATGTTCGCGGGCGCAAAAGTTCCAGCCGTAAACGGGCCTGTAGCTAAAGTAGTTTACAAATGGAGCCAAAGGGGCCCAGCAATAATAGTTATCGTAACTTCCCCAGCTAACCCATGCCGGTGCCCATTGGTAACCGGGCATCCACATCCATCCATAAGCTGCATCTCTAAACCAACGGCCATAGTGAAACGGTACGCCGCCCCATGCATAATTCGATACCCAGGTCCAGCCATAGTCGGTATTTACCCAGTGGCCAGCGGTTACGTAAGGAGAAAAGTCGGAAGGTACCTGGGTAGGCACCCAAACATTTCCATAACCGGGATAATATATCCAGTTACCGTAAGGACTCAACTGGTCGTGGAAGGTTTGATAATTCTGATTGTCAGTATTGTTACTGTTATCGTTGCTGGTACTATTGTTATAAGCCTGGTCGCTATTATTGTTGTACGCCTGATCATTCGGGTCGTTGGGGCTTATAATATAGCTGCTGTTATTATCGGCAGGCGCCGGTGCAGTGTTATTATCCTGTACAGGGGCGGGCGTTGTGGCGCTCTCGTTTTTATAGTTATTATAATTATCGGGGGGCACGCTTTTAACGCTGTTATCGTAATAATTATCGTCCTGGCTAAAAGCCATAGAGACCGACAAAGCACAGCAAGCGAAAATCCAAAATACCTTTTTCATACATTTAGGTTTATGCTTGTATGACTAACGAAATATTTGGAGGTAAAATTGTGAGCAAGGTATTTGTTAAGATTTTAGCATAATAAATGTTATAGGCTAAACCTTGCCTGTTTTCTAAAGGTACCTTCTGATATTTATCCGGTTGCTATATTTGCCAAACAAAATCCCCTGTATGAGTGAACGCATCCACTTTAAAGTACCAACTTATGATGAAGTTGCACCCGAAGCCCAGACCACTTTCGACATGCTGAAAAAGGTTGCCGGCAAAGTGCCCAACCTGTATGCCACTATAGGTTATTCAGCCAATGCACTTAACTCTTATATGGCTTATGTGCAGGCACAGGCCAAAGGAACCTTTCATCACAAAGAAAGGGAAGCTGTTTTTTTAATAGTATCGCAGCTAAACGGTTGCGAATATTGCCTCGCTTCGCATACGCAAAGTGCCATCAAAAGCGGGTGGACAGAAGATGAAACCCTGCAACTTCGCGCAGGTAAGTTTCCTGATAAAAAGTGGGCGGCCATTTACAGTTTTATTGACGCGGTGATTCAAAACAGGGGACAAGTGGGCGATACCATTTTGCAATCGGTTTACGATGCCGGTTATAATGAAAAGAGTGTAATGGACCTGATGGTATTAATTAATGTAATGAGTTTTACCAATTATACTTTCAGACTAACCAATATACCGATAGACTTCCCTTTAGCTAAAGCTATTTAGCCGTTTATCAATAAAGCCTTACCAGCGTGCAGCTGTCGTTGCCTATGATTACAGAACCGGTATAACCAATATTCGCGGCAGTAATAGCAGTATAAGTATAAGTTCCGGGATGCAGGGTAAAGTTAGCACAACCCAAAGTACCGCATGTAGGTGTAGTAGTAGGGTAGGCTGTAGTAATGTGTGTAGAGCCCCCATCCAACGTTACCTTAATGTTGTTGGCAGCCGAGTCAACCCAAAATGTAACGTTACCGGTGTTACAGAAAAACTGTTGCATAGTGCAGCCTCCTTTGGTAACCGAAACACTACCGGTCCAGGTGGTGTCGCCGTTGGTGGCAGAGTAAGTATAGGTACCGGTGGGCAAACTAAAATTTGCACAACCCTGCGCACCGCAAGCGGGAATAGTGTTGGCAAAAAATTCAGTCATAACGGCGGTTTGGCTATCCACGGTAACTGTAATAGGATTAGGGCTGCAGTTAGTGGCCGTCCAAAAAGTAAGGTTATAACCCGGGTAGTTATTATAGTTATTATTCTGGTCGTCTTTCCGGCATGATGCAATAAGCAGGATGGCCGCCAGGGCACTGAACAAAGCTATGTTTTTCATGGTCTGTCGTTTTTTGAATTCAGCCTTTAGACTAAGCTATGGCCAAACAGTTTACGCTTATGTAACGAAGTTATTGTTAAAGAACGGTCTGCTTTAACTTTTTTAGAAAAATTGTGGGTCAATCATCTGCTCAATCACTGTTATTTAACTAAAACAGCCGAAATATCCTTTTCCAAATCATCAACGCTTACAAACCTCCGAATGATATGTCCTGAGTGGTCAATTAACACTGCGGTTGGGGTGTATTGAATAAAATAATCGGCGTGGGCGCTGCTTCCGGTTGGCAATACAATATTGGTCCAGGTAAGATGGTTATAATCGATAAACAGATGCCATTTAGAGGTGTCATTGTCCAGCGAAGCAGCAAAAACCTCCAGGCCCTTCGGATGATACTTTTTGTATAAGCTGATAAATCCGGGCATGGCTTTGCGACAATGCGGACAATCGGACTCCCAAAAAATAAGCAGGGTTAACTTGTTTTCTTTAACCGTATTTAAAAGTGTTTGTGTTTGCTGCTTCAAGTTTTGTCCGGTTACATCAGGTGCCGGTTGGCCCGGTAACACATTAGCCACCAGTTTAAGTTTGGCGGCTAAAACCGCCTGTGCATCGGCCAGGCCCGGTTCGGCATTGGCCCATTGAACCAGGCTTTGCGCGTATGATTCGCGATAATCGTCCAAAAAGCTATTGAACAATACAGTAAGCAGGCTTTTTTGAGCAAAGTGACTGCCTTTGGTTTTATCCATTAAATGCCTGATAAAACTGATGCGCGCAGGGGCGCTTGTATCAGCCACATAGTCCAGGTACCAGGATATTTTGTTGGTCAAATCGGGGGTGCGGTAAAGCATGGAATCTTTAAAGTTTACGGCATCAAAAAAACCGGCCTGCATTTGACCGAGTATGGAACCGGTTCCGTTTAAATCGGGCACCTCGCCCAGGCTGGCCAGGGTGGTGGCAACGTAAGTGCCCTTGTAGCCCGACTTGAGATACTCCATCAATTCGTTCTGCGCAGCAAACTGTTTTCTTAATTTTTCAGCACAGTTTTTACCATCGGCGCATGCTGTTTTTACATCGCGTAGCAAATCTTTAAACCCGGTGTTTTCGCGCTTAAATATCCGGTACGCATCGTTTTCTCTTGAGCCGGTAATGCGCATTGATTTTACCTCCTGCTTTTCATCGCATTTTATGGTTACCTGGTAAACCGGCTCGGCAGGCGATAGCAGCATACTCATTTTAAAGTTTTTGTATCGCAGCTCATACGCGCCGGGCATTTTCAAACTCAGGTCTGCACTAAATTTCCCTACACTATCTACTGTTGTGGTTATTACGGCCTCGGCCTCATTGTAGGGTACTATGCGCAACTCCGGTTTATCGGGTACATAGCTTAGGCCGTTATCAGGCAATACCTGCCCGGTAACTTTTACAAAGGTGGATTGCTGGGCGTTTAAATCCTGCACCAATAAAAGGATTAAAAAACAAACTGTGCTGATACGCATTCTTAAATTTTTATATACAAACAGTGCCCCTTCCGTCACCTTAAAGGGGGGCAAGGGCAAAATGCCAACACCCTTACGTGTCGGCTTATCCATAGATACCTGGTGCAAATACAAGACCCGCATCCACTCATTTTATAACCCGGGTATTCATAAAGATATAAATCTGCTCTACCAGTCCGGCAAAAACGAGCCATGCCGGAAAGTAATCCAGTCGTATTAATCCCATTACATTCCAACCGCTGGTATAGTGCCAGGGACAGCGACCGGTAATGCATTGTAACAAATACCCGGAAGTAAATTCAATAACATAAATAATAAGCACATACACCGGCAGCCTTACCCAGATGGGCCAGGGCTTTGCTTTGTCGTGAAATATAATGCCGAGTATGGGTACGAGGCCATAAATAAAGGCCATCCATACATACGAGGTGCCCGCCATGGCCGAAAGCGATTTTCCGCATAAAGGATTTTGTGTAAACAGGGCCATAAACGCGGTAAAAAAAACCTCGGTTGTAATGCCGAAACAGGCAAAACCAATAATCATAAAAGCAATATGCGAAGCTTTGTATTTACTAAAAGGCATAAACGTTGCAATGACAGTATGAACTGCAAATATGAGGCATAAAAAAAGGACAAACACCGGTTTGTCCTTTTTTCTATAACTGAAATTAAGTTTTAGCGTCTTCCGCCGCCACCGCCTCTTGAACCACCACCTCCACCACTAAACCCACCACCACGGGGTGCTGAATATGACGGAGCTGAATAACTTGGCCGTGAACTTGGCACAAAACTTCTTTGCGCCGGTTGGCTTGGAGCGCTGTATTGCCTTTGAGGGGTGCTTTGCCTTGGCGGAGTAGGTGCCTCCTGCCTTGGCGTAAAATTGCTCCTCTGTTGGCGCTGTTGCGGCTGTGGTTGTTGACGTTGCTGTTCTTGCGGCCGGTTTGCCGGCTTAAAATCCTGCTGGGTTGACACCTTAGCCGGAGCGCCATGCTGGGCATTACTACGGTTAATACCCGGGCGATAGATATTGATTTGATTACCGGTAACTTTGGTTTGACCCGGTTCGCGGCTATTGCTTATTTGCACCCTGTTTACTTTTTGTCCGCTGTATTTTTCAACTTCTTCGGCTTTAGGGCCGCTGAAGAAAACGCTTTGGCCATACGTATTGGCATGACTGATAATATTGATGTGAGTATTCACATCAAAGCCTTTTCCAAAAACTTCACCTCTGTTTATGTGGTCGTGCCAGTCTGGACGACCCATGTACTGATGGTCAACAAAATGCCAGTAACGTGCATCGGGACGGTAGTGTGGAGATAATACACCACCGGGTCCTATACAGGCCCATCCATAGTAGCCACCGTAATCGCCCCAAATAACCCAGGCAGGTGCCCAGTCATATCCCGGTTCCCAAATCCAGCCATAGTAATCATCATCAAACCAACGACCGTAGTGAAAAGGTCCCCAGCCCCAGGCAAAATCCGAAGCCCAGGTCCAACCCAGGTCGCTGTAGACCCAGTTACCGTTGGTCATGTATGGTGAAAAATCGGGGCCAACTATAGACTGGTTGGGTACCCAGCAATATCCATAACCGGGATAATTAACCCAGCTGCCATAAGCACTTAGCTGGTCGTAAAAAGTTTGATAGGTAGGTGCATCGGTAGTATTGCTTTGGTCGTCGGTAACAGGCTGCGAAGTAACCTGCTGGTCGTCATCATAATAAACATCATCACTGCTGTTATTATCCTGCTGGCTGTAACCAATAAATAAAGTTGATAATAAAATAAGTGCCGTCCCCAATATTCTTTTCATAAAAGGTATTTACAATTTAAAATTACAAAATCAGCGCCAAAAACAGTTATTGAACCGCCTTTTGTTAAATACTTAGCACAATAAATGTTATGTTGGCATATAAGGCTTTTTACTGCTACTTAAAACACAACAAGCTGACAGACCCAAA
>Ga0364894_10464_pt1 | contig 15961 bp, 20 predicted proteins | sample ExccelJu500001D4_FD_206942 | JGI IMG/M metagenome (GOLD analysis project Ga0364894, IMG submission 206942) | Enriched cells from Trout Bog Lake Hypolimnion, Wisconsin, USA - BchlTB.July16.5000.01.D4 | ecosystem: Environmental > Aquatic > Freshwater > Lake > Hypolimnion/Profundal zone | place: USA...
TGGCATTCACTTTCACTCTCTGATTTTTAGGCGCATTCTCAATGACGCTCAAATTAAATCAGAAAATGATTTCTTTTCAGCCAATGCAAAAACATCCCCTTATCTCTGGGTCTTAAGTGCCCTCGCAGTGGTACCCGCTGTGTTGTATTGGAACTCAACACTATTGCAGGTAATATTTTTTCTCTTATTTGCCAGCTCTTATATCTGGCTCTACAAACGAATTGTGTCCTTTAGAACACCCAAGTGGATGCGTCTAGGGTAGATACTCAATACGTAATTAAATTCATAGATTTGATATAAGCACCCATCGGGCCAATGCATCCATAGTGATTGCTATTTAATAATCTTCAAAACCTGCAATATTTGCCAAACAAAAAACACTAGTACCATACTGGCAACAATCATCAAACTCAACTCAATCCTAAAGAGCTTCACGCGCTTGTGAACATACTCAATTGAAAGCATTACCCCTCCTTTATTTTGCTAGATAAAAGCCCAGCATAAAACGAAAAGGTAAAAATAAGAGTGGCGCTTAACTGAAACTGGGGTCAGAAACAATGTAATCATTTGCAGGAATTAGCGCGGACTATGCAGTCCCAAGAATCAAGAAATGATTATTAACGTCTAAGACCCCATAGTTATAGAGTCTATTAATCCAATACCTGAAAAGATTGAGGTATGCCTTACCTACTTCGCCTTACGATAGCCTAAAGACATCAAGTGCATAGTGATCTGCATCGCCAACTCTTTGCGCATATCCTCAATCATTTTCACTTGTTGTATATCCGATGATAGGACTGTGTGGGGAGAGTAGCTCATATTACGCACAGCAAAAATCTCTGTCGGCGCAATGACTTCTTGCCCATCCTTATCTAAAGCCCTAAACACCACGACATCATTGAGATCATAAGCAGAAATTTGGCCAGTAGCTCCATATGAAGCAATAGCACTATTTGGTCCATCATCTAAGATCTCCACAATCAAATCGGCATCATTAGGGCTGATTGCAACCTTGACATCAATATAGGTCAAGATATCAAATTGCACCTGACCCAATAAAGTAGGGGATGGTTTGCCGGCGATCGCCACTGCTTTGTAAGGAATAAACGCTTTTTGGCGGGCGGTAAATAGGCACGCACTTAAGGATGCGCTGAGCAAGATCAGGGCTAAGCCATGGAACATTCTCTGAATCACAAGATTCTCCTTGCTAATTTAAAATCGACTGTACATGCCAACTGAAAAACTTCGTTTAGCGCCACTTTTTATTGCAAGCCTCTTGTTAGGTCCAGCCCTTTCCAGCGCACAGACTATTTCTGCTAGCACCCCCACTGTCAGCCCAGTAGTCACAAAACCACTAGATCAAAAACTCATCATTTCTAGCGCCTTTGGTACTCGTGTCAGCCCATTTAGTGGCGAACATGAACAGCATGAAGGGCTCGATATCCCAGCACAAGCAGGCAGCCCCATTTTAGCCACTGGTAATGGGAAAGTAACTTATGCTGGGTATGCCCCCGGTTACGGCAACCTTGTTGAAATTGATCATGGTGCAGGTTATGCCACTCGCTACGGCCATGCTCAAACGCTCTTAGTGAAAACTGGCGATACAGTAAAACAGTCACAAATCATTGCTACCGTGGGGAGTACTGGCAGATCTACAGGCCCGCACTTACATTTTGAAGTTAGTTTGAATAAAGTGCCTTTTGATCCCAAGATACTCTTAGGCGGCGCTTTTATTGATAGCAAAACGTCCAATCGATCTGTGATTACTTTTACCGCCACCAAACTCAAAGCACCCTGGCAATTACAACAACTAGCCCAAGGCAAATATCCCAGCCAAATTCTTTACGCTTCCACTGGTAAACATTCCTCGGGCGAACCCTTCGTTTTAGTCAGATCGCGCACTAGTACCCCAGCGGACAACCGCTAAATTGAGGCACCCGAGGGATGAGCAATTCCTCTTACCCTTGACCATGTAAATAGCCTACTTTATCAGTGGATTTAGTTAGCATTATCTTGGCCTGCCTAACTAACCAATCAGGCGAATCTACAAGCATGTAGGTCTCTTGCTCTTTGAAATGATATTAGTCCCATAGCGAGCCTATATTTGCTAAACCAAGATATCTTAAGCTCTCCTAGGAACTTTCTTAACATCTTTATGTGTATAGCGATATCCTACCCAGTACTCCTCATCCGAATACTCAGATACGACTAGAGCCGTATATACCGCCAACAGTGATGCCTTGAGAAAATTTGCTCCTACATAATTTTCCGCAAGATCTAATTCCTCAGATTCCCATGGGGCAATCATTCCAAATCTTGATATCAGATCTTTTCTAGCATCCGATATCAACAGCAATACTTCCTCCTGATGGGATTCGTACCCCTTACTCAATTTCTCACCTATATCGATTAGCCGATCTTGCAATTTATTAGACATTAGGCTGCCGCCATTAAAGGCTTCATTGCCATTGGAGCAATTGCAGGATTACTCTTAAATCTCTGCTCAACCTCCCATAAATCAACGGCCTCTTGCATATGTAACCAGCTCTCGGGTGTTCCGCCAATGACCTTGGAGATCCTTACTGCCATTTCAGCACTGATACCTCTTTTTTCATGCAGTATCTCGGAAACCGTCAAACGACTCACGCCCAAATGATTTGCAAAAGCTGCTTGGGTAATACCGAGTTCCGGCAAAACATCCTCGCGCAATATAGCACCTGGATGGGTTGGTCTACGGTTAGCGTTTCTCAAACTTCGCATTGTTTTCTTCATTAGTGATAATCCTCCAAATCCACTTCGATTGCGCTATCGCCATCGAACTTAAAAGTTATTCGCCAGTTCCCCGAAACGGTAACCGAGTAAACACCTTTGCGCTTACCCTTTAATTCATGAAACTTAAATCCGGGCACATCCATATCCTCAGGTACAACAGCAGCCTCCAAGCGATCTAACATCCGCTCGATTCGGGCGGCATACTGCGCAGGGATGCTGCGATAGCTACCCTTGGTAAAAAAACTTTCCAGCCCTTTATGATGAAACGATACGATCATCCTCTTATTGTAATGTTTATAATTACAATGTAAATATACAGATTACATGGACCATGCCCGATACTGCCCGATCTCGGGCATTAACCACATTTGTCTTTACCTTCACTTTCACTGAGCCGCCTGTTCTTTACCCAAGACCTTGGCACCAAACATTTGGATTAAGGTAACGAAGATACTGAGTAGGCCAAAGAGAACAAAGCTAATCAGTCCGGCTTTGAGCAGTGCAGCGCGGCCTGGGCTAGAGGCGTGGGGCTGATTGACCACAATAAAGAGTGAACCCGAATCACCTAAAAAGTCTTTTTGAGCAGCCATTTGAATGCGGGTAACCACGCCAATGACATTGGCAATTTCGCCGAAGATCGTACCAAGCAATGCCTCGTATTGTTTTTTAGAGCTCTCAGTAAATTGATTATTTTTCGAGGCCATCGAGAGGCGACGTTCCAGCTTTTGAATCTGGATATCCAAGTCACTCGATTCGTTTTCCATAGCAATACGATCACTCGTCAATTTTTGACGGTACTCAGCATCTTTTCCTTGTGCAGCTAAAGAGAGCAGTTTAGTAATGGCATCACCATCAATTTGCACGCCTGTACCACCATCATTGTTGACTCTACCGCGCGCTTCGCCTGAAGCATAGGAAGACTTATTACCATTCGTATTATTAGTGTAATCAGCCAGTGCCTTGCGATAGGTCTCCGCTTTATCAGCTAGGAGCGCTTTATAAGCACGCAGCTCTTTGAGTTTGTACTGGGTCTCCAAGACTTCCCACTCGGAGGGCTTGGTGCTGATGGCCACAAAGGCATCCAAGCGATCGACTTGGAAGGTAGAGATCTCTTGCAACTTGGCAGAAACGCCAGACAGATTGAGGTTGGTTTGGGGATCGCGATAGGCATTGCTATTGGGGTCCGCACGCATGGCCCGAATGACTGCTTGCGCTCTAAAAATGAGATCGTTGAGGTAATTGAGGACCACGTACGGTGGCTCGCTCTTCATGCCCTCATTGAGGACCAAGCCATCTAATACTGGGGAGCGGGAGACGCCGAGCTTTTCAATTGCCGTTTTATTCCACTGGGTCACGATATCGGTCAAAATTCTAGAGGCTGTTGCTGTGTCATAGCTTTCGCCCCTGGTATCGAACAGGATCTTGATATTTTTGGAAGACGTTTGCTCTACTTCAGCTTTATATTCAGCCTCAATTTTTTCAACATCGGTGCGGCTGAGATTTTTTTGAGCTAAAAGATTTTTATATTTGGTGTCAATGAAATTGACTTCGCCAGTGTCTGGAATTGCAGCAAAAGAATGCTGAAAGGTTTCTAATTTAATGCCGCGATCAACTAGGTGGTTATCATTATAGACCTTATCCAAAATGCCATTAGCCACAATATCGCTAGCTGAGAAGGTTGCCCCATTGGGATATTTTCCTTGGGATGCCTGAGGAAAGGTCAGGCCCACGACCAGGGAATAGTAGGTTGAGGGATTAAACGTGAACAAGCCGTACACGATAAAAAGTACTAACCACAGGCCCAGCACTTTTGCGCCATTTCTAAGAAAGCGTTTTTTTTCTTTGGCTATGTCTCTGATGATTTGGGCGAGATCTATTTCATCATCATTATTTTGATCGTTATGCAATTGAGCTGAATTCATATCATTTTTTCATGTTGAGGGGTATTTGCCAGAGCTTTCAAACATTTGCTCAATGCTAAAGATAATAACTCTTGTTTCCATTAATTATAAGCACTTTGATAGGGCGCGTCCCAAAGCAGACCCAGGCCTTTTGCCCCTCCAAAAAATGGCTAATTTATATAGCCAAAATTCTGAAGGTTATATGCTGAGTTTTCTTGATTGGGGCTCATGGTTGTGCACTCTTTTTTACTGTTGATGCGCAGCACTATTGCCACTACTGCTCTGGAGGCTTTGACAAAAGACCATACAAATCCCCCTCATTACCTGCTATGAGTGACCCATTACCCCTCTTTTGGGGTGGAGGTGGGTTTGTGACTGGAAATGGTAAGGCCCATCGCGGTCACCCATACGATCATGAACATCATGCTATTGACGACCACTTCAGTTGAAATCTCTTTAGTTAACATCACTGCCGCCGCAATCAAGAGACCCCAGCGCCCTAGGGTATTAAAGGGGGGATTGAGCGCTTTTGCCCTCTGCCAAGCCAGGGGGTAATCCCCCCATTAACCACCGCTCTCAGAAGTAGGATTAATTAAGCAACCATGGCCAGTCGCTGTTTCGGGGTGATGCTGCCCAATGCCATGTTTGGACGTTGATGATTGTATTTATACATCCATTGCGTTGCAAACTCCTGAACTTCGTTAATACTTTCCCAATAATGCTGAGATAACCATTCATATCTCACCGTGCGATTAAAGCGTTCTACATAGGCATTTTGCTGTGGCTTACCTGGTTGGATATGCTGTATGTAGATTTGATGCTTTGCTGCCCATTCCATGAGTCTGCCACTGACAAGTTCCGGACCATTGTCCGCTCGAATCACACAAGGCTTACCTCGCCAAGCAATGATCTGATCTAAGCTACGAACCACTCGCTCTGCTGGTAATGAGAAGTCCACTTCAATACCTAATGCCTCGCGATTAAAGTCATCAATCACATTGAAGAGGCGGATCGATCTGTCATCTTGCAACTGGTCATGCATAAAATCTATTGACCACACCTGGTTAATGCTTAGCGGCACTACCAAAGCATCTGGCTTATCTCGTACCAAACGCTTGCGGGGTTTGATGCGTAGGTTGAGCTCTAAAGCCTTGTAAATACGGTAGATCCGTTTGTGGTTCCATTTGAAGTTCTTCACATTGCGCAGGTACAGATAGCACAGGCCAAAGCCCCAGTTACGATTGTTATCGGTCAAGCGGATCAACCAATTAGCAATGAGTTCGTTCTCGGCGTTGTTCTTTGCTTCATAGCGGTAGCAAGACTCGCTGACCCTAAAGGCTTCGCACGCCAAGCGAATGGGGATTGCTTTATCACTCACTGCCCGCTGGGCCATCTCACGTCTGTGAGACGGCCTCACCACTTTTTTGCGAGGGCTTCAGTCACGATCTCCGCTTTAAGCTTCTCTTCGATATACATCTTCTTAAGTCGAGCGTTCTCAGCCTCAAGCTCCTTCATGCGAGCCATCATGGAGGTGTCCATGCCACCGTATTTGGCACGCCACTTATAGAAAGTCGCAGTGCTGATACCTAGTTCACGGCAGACCTCTGGAACGGCTAAGCCAGCATCTACCCGTTTTAGGGCATCCATGATCTGGCTGTTGGTAAATTTAGAACGCTTCATGTAGAACTCCTCTAATTGAGAAAATTCTACTTCTGATTACTTTGGTTCTAGGGGATGATTACCAGGGCAATAGCAAGCCAGATCATGATTAAGCTTGGGAGGCCATAGCCCAGAGCAAAATCGAGCCAAGCGCTGTGGGTCCAACTGATTTGGGCGTTTGGCCATATTTGCTTACCCAAACCCCCAAACGATAGACTTAGTAAACCATAACCCAAAGGATTTTGCATTAATAGACGAGTACCGACGATAGCCCAGCTAATACGTTGATAGTTAGATCCATTTACCTGAACACCAAGCTCACGCCGCCATTGTTATCAAGCACCAACTCGGCTTGGTAGCTGCCCAAGAAAAACCAACCTGCTAAGCCGAGAGCTGCGCCGACGATTGCGGCGATCGCTAGTTTTTTCCAGGCACCTTGCAGGAAATTGACGATATCAAGCAGGGAGATTTCTTCAGATTCGATGCTATCTGGATTCATTTAGTGGGCGCTGTTGGTTATCGATAGGGACTGATTAATGCATACCGTTAATTAGCACTTGATTATAGTATCTATTACAATTTTCGTAATTAAATTTGGGAATTAATGCCCCCGCAAATAGGGCCAGAGCGAAAAAAATTGCTTCCAAGTAGTCCGGCTCGCCTAATTCGGCTGGCCAAAGTAATACCCATAATCCAATCAGCATCCAAATCACTACCAGTTGAATGCTCTTGTGGGATTCTTTTGTCGAAATCAAGGACTTATTCAGTAGGGCTCCAAACACACTCCACAGCAGGAGCAATCCAGGAATACCCAATCCCAGTGCAATATCAAGCCAGCCGCAATGAGTCTTAAAGACTGTTGACCCCGGATACTGATTAGCCATAAAAAAATGAAACGCCCCCAGGGCGTAACCTGTGCCTAGAGGGTTCTGAAAAAGATCTTTGATACCCTCGATCAACCAAGATACCCTCTCATAAGTACTAACATTGACCGGCTGCCCATTGGCATTGATCGGGTCAGGAATTCCCTGCACTTGAGTAGATCTTTGCCAGGTCCGATTGTGCTCTGTATTCAAGGATTTTCTTGCATCGAGCAAGAGAGGCACAAACTTGGATTGAAATTGCGGGCTATGCGTCTTATAAAAGTTACCTAGATTGAGGAAAATAACAAAGATAATGATCATCGTTAAAAACAATGAGAAGCTATTTTTTTTCCAACCAAAAGAGAAATGTCTTAAGCAAGCAGCAATCATCATCAGACCCACACCAATCGATATGATTATGCCAAGCAAAGAGTCTAGCAATACCATTCCAAAGATTGAGGCCGCAACCAATGTAATAGCAAGAAAGATGCTTAGGAAAAATTTGGGAACGTCTTTTCCAGTCGATCTAGCAAAATTCAATACACTTTTCTCGATCAAAGCGTATCCCATTAAACATGGCCACATAAGATAAAAAACGCCACCTACTTTTGTTTTAAATATATAGGTTTGCGAAGGGGGTGATGGATGACCTCCCAATGTAGCAAATAGCCACATTCCAAGCATGATGGCTGGGTAGGTTGAGAAAGCTACAAGCATCACAGAACGATAAGATTTTTTATTGGCAATTAAGATCCCGAGAACAAAAGCGAATGGAATGCCTAAGGCCACCCTCAGCCACAGTGTTTTTAATTCAGCCCATTGATTTATCAGGGAAACAGGAAATAGCAGCGCATGAATAAGTAGCCAAAATGGAACGGCGGCTAACAGTAAAAGGGGGGAATAATCTTTTAACAGAAATTTTGGTCTACGCAATACAAACCAAGATATAGATAGGACAAAGCCCAACGAAAGACTGCTATACCTGAGTGCAATCGTATGATGAAAAGGCCAACTCATCATTAACGCCACGCCACAAGCCATTAAAGCGTTCTCAAGGAGGGTTTCAGAAATGCGCTTTCCTTGAGAAGCACCGGAGTTAGGAGGGGAAATTATCATTTTTGTAGCCAAGCAAAGCCATATCGCAGCGTTCTCATCATAATCTTTATTGTAACTACACCCAAAAAGGCAATTGCGCTTGTAATAACCGCCTTAATCACTTTCAATTCTTTTCTGTGTAGCCCCAAAGTATCAACTAAAATCATGTACTACCTCAACAAGCTTCAATAGGATGTCAAGAAAATGGCTAATCGCATCTATTTTTTAGATGGCATTCGTGGCTGGGCCGCTCTATCGGTGCTTGTAGGCCACATCCTTTTTCTAATAGCACCTTGGTTGCCCGATAACGCCAGCTATCTCAATTCAATTCAAAATTTAGTATCCAATTATCACTTCTTAAATGTAGCTTGGTTTACCTTGGTGCGCTTCATGAGTGATGGACATTTGGCTGTGCTAATCTTTTTTACCCTCTCGGGCTATGCGCTGAGCATTCACCAGCTTGATCCCAATACGAGAGAACTGGCTCTAGCCACCTGTTCTCGGTACTTCCGACTAATGTTACCTGTACTGATCACCAGCTTATTTGCCTATCTTCTTTTGAAACTTGGATTATTTTTTAATCAAGATATACAGCCCGCAAACTCATGGCTCGGGAGATTTTATAACTTTGATGCTTCTTTAGCCAAAGTTTTGAAATTCGCTTTGTATGATGTGTTTTTTAATTACAAAGAAAATCTGAGCTATAACGTAGCTTTATGGACTATGGAGAACGAGCTTATTGGCTCCTTCTTCATTTATTTTTTCTTGGGGGTCTTTAGATCAAATGGGCGGCCGCAGTGGATCATTATTATCCCCCTCACCATCCACCTACTTTTTTCACATGCACTGCTAGTCTGCTTTATGTTTGGCTACATCATCGCCGAATTAAATACATCTTATGAAAGATCCCAATATCGCATTTTTAATGTAGGCTTCACTTGTCTTTTCTTGGCGACTGCAGTCCTCACAACCCTAGCACGTCAAAGCGACAAGCTAACCTCTGTATTGGCGGCTTTATTGGTACTCTCAGTCAGCTATTCTGGAGTTTTAAAAGGTTTTTTTGAAAGTAAGGCCTCTCACTTCCTAGGAAAAATATCTTTTCCGCTGTATTTATTACAGATCCCCATAATTTGCTCTTGGAGTTCTTATTTCATACAGCATCCAATAAACGGTGTTTTTCCTCCTGAGCTAAGCAATTTATTGAATGGCTTTTCAACAATCGGTCTATGCATACTATTGAGCATTTTCTTTTTACCAATTGAAAAAATAAGTATCCGAATATCCAAAAAAATCGGGCGATCACTACTTCTACCTAGGTAATGACTTCCATTTTTTAAAATGCCAATTAACAATTTACTTGGTATTAAATTGAGAATAGATTTTTATGGGACTTGACGATAAATATCTTTAGCCAACAAAGAATTTCTCTAAAAATTTTTCTTTAATCTCTTCTGACACCAGTGGCATATGGTAGTCCTTGAATTGCGCACTCAAGGTTTGCCAGTCTGTATCCAAAAAATAGCATAGCGAACCATCTTGCTCCCTATCCAACCTTGCAAATGAAATTCCAGGATCATCATCTTGTAACAGAATGAGTCTTTTGTGATCTGGATCCCAGCGATCACGATCATCCATTACGCTATTCCATAGGCGACGTTGATCTTGGGTCCACCCCTCTCCCCCATGAATTCCATTGTGTCGCACCTTAGATAGATCATCTCTTAGTTGATTTTGAAAGAGTTCACGGTCCTTTACCCCAAAGATATCCCCCCATGTTTGTGAGGTAGCTACGTTATATCCAATGGGCAATTCTTTATATTGCGCAATCACATTTCTCATAACAATAAATGAATCTACCTGGTAGTTCGGCACTACTTTTAAATAGTATTGTCCGGAGAGTGGAATCAGATCAATGTCTGTTGTAACAATAAACTCATCAGATTGGATAATTCCAGGATAGTAAATTCTTGCGACCTGCGCCGCCATAACAGAGTCAGCAAAATTGGTTAATGGAAAACTCTCAACCACATCAAAGTATTGCGCAAGAATTTTTAGCCGCCGCTCTGATGTTCCCGTATAAATAATATGCAACTTAATATTGGGGTAAAAAAACCTCCAGGCTGCCGCGAAAATAGAAATGAATCCAAAATATTTTGGATGATCATTGACGGAGACTACTACATGACCTAATTTCATAAGCCTCCTAGGAAATTTTTAAATTTTCTCAATTTGCGCTTTAAAGGGTGAGGTCTTCTTGGATTTGGATTGCGGGTCAAATCTATCACTTGAGGATAAGGAGAATTTGGATACATTTTCACCTCAGGATTTCCCCACTGACTTGGATCTCTACATGCCTCCAATTTGTATTTTTTTGACAAGAGGCTAAATACTGTTTGATCGTGGCGGTTACATTGAAAGCCCGAGAAATTCATTTTTCCACACACATTTGGATAATCACTAACAATCCTGATATCTTGAGCTAGCAATAAAAATTCTGAAAAGAAATTTTGACTAAATTGTGTATTTTTGATCACAATAAACCCACTAAGTCGCTGCCTCGTCTTTTCAAATCCACAACCATCTAGACCCATGAGAACAAATGCATCTCTCTTGGACCATTCCCCCTCTAAATGCTGCACCTCAAAAGGTACGATATCTTGACCCGTAGTTTCCAATAAATCAGTCAAGTAATCTATTTTTTTGATAAAGCAACACCCGGAGTCAACATATATCAACTCATCACCTGGCTGACTTTTTTTTAGTGCATCAAGAATGATATAAGGCTTCCAAAGCCAATACCCGCCGCCTTTTTCATGCTGCAAGATCGTTCTATTTTTTTCAAAAAAGGCAGCATCAATTGATTCTGGGCCATACTCTAATACGCAATCTGCTTTGCCAATCTCGAGCGCAGATTGAGTATTAAATTTTTGCGCCTGCCCATAGCGAGAATTGGCATAGTTGACGATTATTTTCATTTTTAGTTGTATAGAGTAGGCCTAGATTGAAATTTTAAGTAGCTTAGATTTTATAACTTTCAAAACTTACTTATTAGATTAGAACCCCCCGTTCCAAAACAAAATCTGGCTAGAGATTATTTTGAGTCAATTTATAAATCATAGTTCATTAAGAGTTTTTTGTTTCATTACCCCTCCAATTGACAATATTAACTGTCTACTAATTTGGGGGAATGCCAAATATCTTAAATTTCTTGATAAGGTCTCTTTGTTAGTTATAAGCTTTAAGTAAATTTGACTGTTGCCTCACTTATATTTATCAAATATTCATCAAAATATTTGATAAGCACTGCTAATGCTATGAGATCAAGCTCTGATTGATTTTAATTATTACTGAATGAGCGAATCCCCCAAGAAATCGTATAGAAATTTGGGTTTTTGAAATTGCTGCTAATCAACTGTCTCTAAATATGCAGCGTAAGCCATTGACAATCCGTGCTCCATATTAAATCGAGCTTTCCAACCTAGATGATTCAATTTCTCTGAGTCCATCCACTTTCTAGGAGTGCCATCAGGTTTGCTGGGATCAAAAGTGATATTGCCTTGATAGCCAGTTGCTTTGGCTACGGCGCTTGCCAATTCTGCAATGGTCACATCAGATCCATAGCCCACATTGATGTGGCTTTGCATAGGCTCGGTTTGACTATCGTACGTTGCTTTGTCCAATTGCATCACAAAGACCGATGCGGCGGCCATATCGTCAACGTATAGAAACTCTCGTCTTGGGGTTCCTGTGCCCCAAATCACTACTTCAGGAGCATTAGCTACTTTAGCTTCATGGAACCTTCTAATGAGGGCTGGGATCACATGGCTATTTTCTGGGTGGTAGTTATCGCCAGGGCCATACAGGTTAGTAGGCATAACTGAGCGATAGTCCACCCCATGGGATTGTCCGTACTGGCGGTTATAGCTCTCACACATCTTGATACCAGCAATTTTGGCAATCGCATAAGGCTCATTAGTGGGCTCTAACTTGCCTGTGAGTAATGCATCTTCACTCATAGGCTGCGGAGCGAGTTTGGGATAGATGCAGCTTGAACCCAAGAAGAGAAGTTTTTTTACATCATTTATAAATGCTTGATGAATGACGTTGTTTTGCACCATCAAGTTCTCATAGATAAACTGGCCAGGATAGGTGTTGTTGGCATGGATGCCTCCAACCTTAGCTGCTGCCAAGTAGACTTGATCTGGTTTTTCTGTTTTGAAGAAGTTTTCTACAGCTGCTTGATTCGTTAAATCCAGTTCTGCATGGGTTTTACCAATGATGTTGGTAAAACCTTGCGCTTGTAGATTACGCACAATGGCGGAACCAACCATTCCACGATGGCCGGCTACATAAATCTTTTGATTGAGATCGTTTCTCACGGATTGGCTTTTCTGAACTTTTTTAGCTCTCTTTACCCACTGCCACGCTATGACCATACTTGAGTAATAAAGCATGTTGCTTGGCTTTATCTAGGTCGTTCGCTACCATCTCGACGATCATTTGATCAAGCGTGATTTCTGGAACCCAACCGAGTTTTTCTTTGGCTTTGGTGGGATCGCCCAATAGGGTTTCCACTTCAGTAGGGCGATAGTAGCGTGGATCAATTTGTACGATCACATCACCAACCTTTAAGGCTGGAGCTTTATCGCCCTCAATAGAGGCAACGACTGCCTTCTCGTTTTCAGCAGTTCCCTCAAATTTGAGAGTGATACCTAACTGCTTAGCGCTGCGGGTGATAAATTCACGTACGGTGAACTGCACACCAGTAGCAATCACAAAGTCTTCTGGTTTTTCTTGTTGGAGCATGAGCCATTGCATGCGCACATAGTCTTTGGCATGACCCCAGTCCCGTAGGGCATCGATATTGCCCATGTACAGACACTTCTCTAGGCCTTGGGCAATATTGGCTAAACCGCGAGTGACTTTTCTAGTGACAAAAGTTTCACCACGGCGTTTAGATTCGTGATTAAAGAGGATGCCATTGCAAGCATAGATGCCATAGGCTTCACGATAGTTCACGGTAATCCAGTAGGCATACATCTTAGCTACCGCGTATGGACTTCTGGGATAGAAAGGGGTAGTTTCTTTTTGGGGGATTTCTTGAACTAAACCGTAGAGCTCAGAAGTCGAAGCTTGGTAAAAGCGGGTTTTCTTTTCTAAACCAAGGATGCGGATGGCTTCTAGCATTCTCAAGGGGCCAATGGCATCGACGTCTGCCGTGTACTCAGGGGATTCAAAAGAGACGGCCACATGGCTTTGAGCACCTAAGTTATAGATCTCATCTGGCTGGCACTCTTGAATAATGCGTACCAAGTTGCTGGTATCAGTGAGATCACCATAATGCAGGATGAGATCTGGGTGATTGATATGCGGATCTTGATAAATGTGATCAATACGCTCGGTATTAAAGGAAGAGGCGCGGCGTTTAATACCGTGAACGATATAACCCTTCTCTAGTAGAAACTCAGCCAGGTAAGAGCCATCTTGGCCAGTGATGCCGGTGATGAGAGCGACGCGTTTAGTCATGATTATTGTTCACTACGTCCATAGTTATCTTCAAACCGCACAATATCGTCTTCACCCAGGTAACCACCAGATTGCACTTCAATAATCTCAAGTGGAGCTTTACCTGGGTTAGCCAAGCGATGGGTTTGGCCTTGCGGAATATACGTACTTTGGTTTTCAGTGAGCAGAATCACTTGATCGCCATTAGTAATTTCAGCAGTTCCTTTCACCACAATCCAATGCTCGGCTCTGTGGTGGTGCATTTGTAATGAAAGACTGGCTCCTGGTTTGACCTGAATGCGCTTGACCTTAAAACGCTCTCCCTCATCTACACTGTCATACCAACCCCAAGGACGCGATACCTTGCGATGCAGATTCTTCTCTTCACGCTTTTGGGACTCTAATTGATTGACGATGTTTTTGACCTCTTGACTGTTTTTGCGATCAGCTACAAGCACTGCATCAGCCGTCTCGACAATGATGAGGTTTTCAACACCAACGGCGCTCACTAAGCGGGTGCTGGCGTGGACTAAAGAGTTTTTGGAGTTGGTTACCAAGGTATCGCCACTAGTGACGTTGCCATCTGGATCTTGCTGACCCACTTGCCAGACGGCATCCCAAGCACCTAGGTCATTCCAGCCGGCATCGAGTTCGACCACTTTAACTACGTACTTACTTCCTGGGCATTTTTCTATTACGGCGTAATCGATGGATTCACTTGGAATAGTCTTGAAGATTTCTTTATCAGGTCGCACAAAAGTCGCTTGTCCTGACCGGTCTATTGTCTTAGTAGCCCACGCTGTTTCTGTGGCGTCAAAAATATCAGGGCGGAATTCTTTTAAAGCGGCAAGCCAAGTGCTTGCTCGCATGACGAACATCCCACCATTCCACAGGTAGTTACCATCCTTCACATAAGCTTGGGCAGTTGCGCTATCTGGCTTTTCGACAAACTGCTCGACAACATATTCTTGATTTACACCCTGAATCGCGCCACGTTTAATGTAGCCATAACCAGTTTCAGGCGATGTTGGGGTAATCCCAAGAATGGCAATGGTTTGCTTCTTTTCATCAGCCTGAACCACTGCTACGCAATCTTGCAGGGCTTTGATAAATGCAGCCGTCTTTTGAACGGTTTGATCTGCAGGAGTAATCACCAAAATAGGATCATCTTTGCCGGCATTTTGACCATCTTTTGCTTCAAATGCTGCCAAAGTGAGCGCTGGCGCCGTATTTCTGCCAATAGGCTCTAAGAGCAATGTGGCAGAAATGTCTTTTAATTCACGTAACTGGTCTAGAGCTAAAAAACGATGCTCTTCATTCGTAACGATTAAAGTGGGGCCCAAATTAATATCAGGACCCCCAATGGCATTTATCCGCTCAATAGCCTGCTGAAAAAGACTACTTTGAGAGTCGTCGCCAGAGAGAACCAAAAACTGTTTTGGAAAACCCGAACGCGATAAAGGCCAGAGTCGTGTACCCGAGCCACCGCACAATATGACCGGAATGACTTGACTCATAGGCTAAAGAGATCAGTCTTTAAATTCGAGGGAGTTGGGCTTGAAAGCATTTGTTCATTTTATAGGCTTTTCATTTGGCCAAAATTATTTAGAATAGGGTTAAGGCACAAGCAGGGTAACAAATTGATGACCTGTCCGTGCCCCATAAAAAGATATCAACAGGAGATCAACATGGCAATACCTACAATCAAATTACGCAATTCAGTGACAGAATGCGCTCAATCAATTCGCAAAGAGAACTTTGGGAAATTCCAAAACTACAGCATCAAAGACTGTATCGCCTCGATTGCAGCCTCAAAAGTGCAGTAATGGCGCAAATTAGAGCTCCGGTGAAATTGGGAGCTCTAAACAAAAAAGGTCACCCTAGAGAGTGACCTTTGATTTACTACCCCAATAAGGGGCTTGGGTGAAACGTACTTAAGCCTTTTTAGCGTACGCAGAGCACCAGCCAGCATTGGCAACCTGTTTACCAGCAAATAAGGCGCAACCACCAGCAGCAGAGCTAGCAGCGCCTTGATAGAGCGCGCATGAACCACAATGTGAGCCTGCTACAAACTTAGGATATTTGGCTTTATCTACTTTGGCTGCATCAGCAACATAACCTAAAGCAACCGCTTGGGGATCAGTGGCAGATACCATGGCTTGCGCT
>Ga0364894_10407_pt3 | contig 15936 bp, 15 predicted proteins | sample ExccelJu500001D4_FD_206942 | JGI IMG/M metagenome (GOLD analysis project Ga0364894, IMG submission 206942) | Enriched cells from Trout Bog Lake Hypolimnion, Wisconsin, USA - BchlTB.July16.5000.01.D4 | ecosystem: Environmental > Aquatic > Freshwater > Lake > Hypolimnion/Profundal zone | place: USA...
GTATTACTTTACAATGCTACCGATAAACGCAGGCTGCATAAAATGGTCACCGACAGCTTTCCAGTCATCGAGGTAATCCGTTCAGTTTATAACTCCATCGCTAATTTTCTGATGATCGCAGTTGGGAGCGGTAAAGGGGGCATTTTCAGTTTTCGAATCGAGGATTTTTCAAAACGATTTGAATTTCAAGTCAGTGCAGTTTACCATAGTCTTAAACTGTTGGAGCGACAAGGTTATTTATCCTACATAGAAAATATCGACAACTATTCGCGCATCCTGTTTACCGTTCGCAGGGATGATTTGTACAAAATTCAATTAAAAAATGCTGAACTTGATACCTTTATCAAGCTGATCCTCAGATCATACACAGGGGTTTTTACCGATTTCGTAAACATCGATGAAGCATTGCTGGCCCGTCGGCTGAGCAGCACCAGCGATCACATATACCAACAGCTTAAACTTCTGGCACAACAAAAGATCATTGAATATATTCCGGCAAGGAAAACACCGGTACTGGTCTTCGAAACGGAAAGAATTGATACGAACAGAATTCACATCAGTGCCGATAATTATCAGCATCGTAAAGTGAAATACCAAAACCAGGTCGACTCGGTTCTCGAATATGCTGCCAATAACCGGAATTGCAGGAGTGTAGTTTTGTTGGAATATTTTGGGCAATTCCATTCGGAACCCTGCGGCGCATGCGATGTTTGTACGGGGGAGCATGAATCGGGAATAAGTTTTGCAGATTTCACCCGTATTTCAGGTAAAATCAGGCAACATTTACTGTCCGAAAACTGTTCTATTGACAAGTTGATCAGGTTGATCAATGAGCCAGAAGCAGGAATCATAAAGGTTTCCCGGTGGTTCCTCGACAACGGAATAGTGAGAATTGGTCCAGGCGGATTATTAACGTTCATTTGGGAGAGCCAATAATGGGTCGTTATCCATTCGTTATTGGGATTTTGATTACCTTTGCGCCGTATTCTTCAAGATAAAAAGGATTATTAATGAGTAAAGAACCATTTTCAGAAGTGGTGTATTCGAAGAATGTGATCGAATTTGCCACGGTTGCCAATGAGTATTGTTCTTTTATTGAGGCTGTTGATCAGTTTCAGAGAAAGGAATTTATAACCAGGATACAGAAGTTATTTCCGTTACTCTATTTAAAAGCTGCTTTACTTCCCGAACCTGATATCGAAATTTCAGAGGAAGCTCCCGAAAAGTTTGTCGGTGAGGAAGATTACAATTTTATACTGCACAAGTTGGAGCAAAAACTAGGGCAGTTTGATGCTTATCAGGAGGTTTTTGATCCTTCAATGCAGTACAGCGAAGAGGCCCTTGAAGCCAGTATATCGGAAAACATTGCAGATATCTACCAGGACCTGAAGGATTTTATTTTATCCTATAGAATTGGCACATTGGATGTTATGAATGATGCTCTTGGGGAATGCCGAACTAATTTCCAACAATACTGGGGCCAGCGTTTGGTGAACGGGCTCCGGGCAATTCACAGCCTGGTCTATGGAATTTCAGACCTGGATGAAACGGTTGAATTGAGTGAACAAAACAGAGAATAAAGATATATCGAGTTATCAAATAAGGGCTTAACAACTATTTTAAGTCAGAGGGATTTAACAAAATGAGGAAAAGTATTTCCAACGATGAACTGGCTGAGTTGCCTCTTTCTTCATTTGAAGGGGTTATTCACGTAATTGAACAACCTGAAGACCTGGACAAAGCTTTAAAATACCTAAGCAATCAATCTATTATAGGATTTGACACTGAAACCAGGCCAGCCTTTAAAAAGGGACAGGTATTTCCTGTGTCGTTACTTCAACTGGCGACTTCAGATCAGGCATTTTTGTTCCGTATTAATAAAATTGGGTTGCCTGCCGGACTAGTCAAAATTCTCGCCTCACCTAAAATATTGAAAATAGGAGTTGCCATCCGCGATGACATAAAAATATTACAACGGGTTGTCCACTTTAAACCTTCAGGGTTTATTGAATTACAGGATCTTGTTAAAGATTACGGGATTGAAAATTTCAGTCTTAAAAAGCTTTCAGCAATTATTTTAGGATTCAGAATCTCCAAATCCCAACGACTCACCAACTGGGATGCCGATGAACTAACTGAACAGCAATTGATTTACGGTGCTACGGATGCATGGGTTTCATGCGATATCTATAAACAACTACTGATCACACCCATTGAACCGGTGTGCGAACCGGAAGTCGCCGAAAGCGCACAGGAAGATTAGAACAAGGTTAATCTTCCTTAAGAATTTAAATTGGATCATGTCAAAATTTAGTAAAGTTGTTTTAAAAAAAGGGAAGGAAGAATCAATCCTCCGTTTTCATCCCTGGATCTTCTCGGGCGCAATTGACCGAATTGAAGGGGTGGTTGAAGAGGGAGATGTAGTAATTGTCCACACCAGTGATGACCGATTTATCGCTATGGGTCATAGTGCAATCGGTTCGATTGCTGTCAGAATCATCTCTTTTCATGAGGTTGATCCTGATCTTTCTTTTTGGTGCGATAAATTTCAGTCTGCCTATACCCTGCGCCGGAAAATTGGATTGACAACCCGTAAAGAGACCAATGTTTTCAGACTGGTTCATGGGGAAGGTGACGGTATGCCCGGGCTGATTGTCGATTTTTATAACGGGACGGCAGTTTTGCAGGCACATACAGTTGGGATGTGGCTGATTCGCGAATTGCTTGCCGAAGCTCTGAAGGTTGTCCTAGGAGATTTGCTCACAGCAGTTTACGATAAAAGTTCCAAAACGCTCCCCTTTAAGGCCGCTATAGAACCAGTGGACGGGTATTTGTATGGCGGGCATACGACCAGGGAGGTGATGGAAGACGGAAACCGATTCCTGGTAGATTGGGAAGCGGGTCAGAAGACCGGATTTTTTGTCGACCAGCGTGAAAACAGGAAGCTGTTAAGTGATTATGCTTTTGGGAAAGATGTTCTGAATATGTTTTGCTACACCGGGGGATTTTCATTTTCTGCCATGCGGGGTGGAGCCAATCTGGTTCATTCAGTGGACTCATCCGCCAAGGCGATAGAGCTGACCAATGAAAATGTTGAACTTAACTTTCCGGGAGATAAACGTCACGAGGCTTTTATTGCCGATGCCTTTGATTTCATGAAGGATATCAACAATAAATATGATTTGATTATTTTGGATCCTCCTGCATTCGCAAAACATAAAAATGTGCTGAATCAGGCACTTCAGGGATATAAAAAACTAAACAGCAGGGCATTCCAGCAGATTCGTCCCGGAGGTGTTTTGTTCACTTTCTCCTGTTCACAGGTGGTCACCAAAATAAATTTTCGCGAAGCTGTGTTTTCTGCTGCTGCTATTTCGAAGCGAAATGTAAGGATATTGCATCAGCTTTCGCAGCCGGGTGATCACCCCATAAATATCTATCATCCAGAGGGTGAATACCTGAAAGGATTGGTTTTGTATGTTGAATAAAAACATTGATTTTCATTTAATTCTAAAATAAATTGAAATTTAGAGAGTTTGATTTTGTTCCTCAGATCATGGAAGGACTTGAATCCATGGGCTTTGAGGAATGTACTCCGGTACAGGAACTGGCGATGCCGGTGATCTGGAACGGTAAAGACCTGATTGCGTGTGCGCAGACAGGCACCGGGAAAACAGCGGCCTATCTGTTACCGGTATTGAACCGCATTACTGCTAACCCGGGGCAGGGTATCAATACGCTGATCATTGCACCTACCCGCGAATTGGTTCTGCAAATCGACCAGCAAATTGAAGGTTTCTCCTATTTTTCGGGTGCTACTTCACTCGCAGTGTACGGAGGTGGTGAAGGGGCAGCCTTTGACCAGCAAAAAACAGCCCTGATTCAGGGTGCTGATATTATTGTAGCGACTCCCGGCAGGTTGTTGTCACACATTAACCTGAAATATGCCGATTTCAGTACAATAAAACATCTGATCCTGGATGAAGCCGACCGTATGCTCGACATGGGATTCTTTGACGATATTATGCGCATCGTGCGCGAACTGCCTATTGCACGTCAGACGTTGATGTTTTCCGCAACCATGCCACCCAAGATAAGGAAATTGGCACAGGGAATATTGCAAAATCCTGAAAATGTGAATATTGCAATTTCAAAACCGGCTGAAAATATTACCCAGGTGGCATATATGGTCTATGAAAATCAGAAAGTTGCCCTGGTAAAATCTATATTAAAGGGAAAAACAGACTATAAAAGCGTACTGATCTTCACTTCACGTAAAATTAATGTGAATGGTTTGGTCAGGGAGTTACGGCGGATGGGATTTAAAGCTGATGGAATGCTTTCAGATCTCGAGCAGAAGGAACGTGAAGAGGTGATGCTCCGATTCCGTAACCGTGAAACCCAGGTTCTTGTAGCCACTGACATTGTTGCGCGCGGAATTGATATTGACGGGATTGATATGGTGATGAACTATGATGTCCCCCGTGATCCGGAAGATTATGTCCACCGTATCGGGCGCACTGCCCGTGCAGCCAGTTCAGGACTGGCCATTACACTGATCTCTGATCTTGATCAGCACAATTTTAAACGAATCGAGGATTTAATTGAGCGTGAGATCATCAAGATCCCGCTTCCGGCCGAATTCAGCGAGGCTCCAGCCTATAATCCAGTTAGCGGCAGACAGTTTGGAAGAAGACCCACGGGCAGGGTCCATGACCGTCCCAAAACTGGTGGCGTAAATAAGAAAAAGATCTTCCGTCACCGTGACCGCGGAACCCACCAGGGACATCAGGCGGAATAGTTTACTTTTCCGGAATCAAAAATCCCAGGGCTGGGAAATATACTCGCGCAGATATCACAGATTATCGCAGATATTATTTTTCTTATCTGCGTTGCGGGATCAGCAGGATAATTGGGGTTAAGGGCTATAGCTATTATATCCTTTAAAATAAGAGGTTTACTCTTTTACTAAAGTTGAATCTTCTCGGCCGTTAATGGCTGCCCAAGAAACATCCCCGCACGCGGCTCAAAATTCTGAACCGATTCGGTGGTCAGAAACCGACGGGAGCCAGCTTTTGAACACTTTTGATCGATTTCGGGGTGCCGGATCAGGTAATCAACCAGGCTTTGTGCTACAATGGGGCCCTGATCCAAAAGGGTCACCTGATCGGGAAGATATTTGATTATGGTGGGAATCAGGAGCGGGTAATGGGTACATCCCAGGATTACCGTATCAATTTCAGGATCGTGACGAAACAGGTTACGGATGTTTTTCTGCACAAAATAGTCGGCTGCCGGATTATCGATTTCGTCATTTTCAACCAGTGGAACCCACATCGGACAGGCTTCCTGCATCACCACAAGATGATCCCCCGAAATTTTGGCAATTTCCAAAGGATAGGAACGTGAAAGGACGGTGCCTGAAGTTCCAAGGATACCAATATGACCCGTTCTGGTATAAAATGGTATCCTCTCCGCACTTGGACGAATAACTCCCAAAACACGCCGGGATGGATCGAAAACCGGAAGATCGTTTTGCTGAATGGTTCGTAAAGCTTTTGCAGAGGCTGTATTGCACGCCAGAATAACCAGCTGACATCCCATCGAGAACAGTTTCATCACTGCCTGGAGTGTATATTCATAAACCACATCGAAAGAGCGCGAACCGTATGGTGTGCGGGCATTGTCTCCCAAGTAGATGTAATCATATTGGGGAAGCTCTTCCAGTATAGATTTGAGGATAGTTAAACCGCCATACCCTGAATCGAAAACGCCAATAGGTTGATAATTTTGTTGCACCTATATAAATATTAGTGATCTAAAAGTACAAAAAAGTTTCAATTTCTCTGTAGGAGATCGATATCCATAGAAAATTATAATTTTGAAAATAAATTTTCCGTAGGAATTAACCGTTTCTCTGTTAATGTCCTAGCGGACAATGATTTTTTGCCGGCTTGTTTTTCTATTGAAATTGATGCCCAACGGGCAATAAAGATCGAATTATAATTTAAAACATACATAAACCAAACACTTATAACGGTTTTCCGTGGTGTCGCATTTAAATTTACTCTACAAAGGTTTTCCAAAACCAAAAAAGGGCACCGAAACCGGTACCCTTTCAATATGTGAACGGAATAAGTTACTGGATTACTTAGCAACAATACCCAATTTTGCTTTAACTAAAGGAGTTAAATCAATAGACTGTTCCGAATGGTATAAGATGCCATTTGCAGCTTCGAATACATAGATCAAACCCTGCTCCTTGGCAACATCAGTAATGGCTTTACGCGCTTTCTCGATAACGGGCTGGATCAATTTGGTTTGCTCCTTTTGAAGACTCTCCTGGGCTGTCTGCTGGAAAGTCTGAATTCTATCCTGAATACTTGTAACCTCGTCCTGTTTGGCTTTCACAAGAGCTTCGTTGGCATCTTTGGCCTGAGCTAAAGCAACATATTCCTTACCTTTTTCACTATACTCCTTCTGCATTGCCTGCAATTTTGATTCCAGATCAGCCTGAACCTTTTCAAGAGCAGTTGTTGCAGCTATTCTTTCGGGCATTACCGCCAGCAACTGCTGAAAATCAATATGACCGAATTTTAAAGTCTGGGCAGACAAACTACTACCCGCGAAAAACAATGCACTAAATACTATTACTTTAAAAAAATTTCTCATGTTTTTTATTGATTTTAAATTTGTTCGCAAATATATATCTTTAATTTTTATATCCAAGCTTCTGCAGGATCTGATCGCTTAAATCATACTTCGAATTCGTATAAATCATTGAAAGACCACCTGCTTTATCAAAAACGATGGAATAACCACCTTGTTCAGACACCTCCTGGATTGCCTTGAACACATCATCCTGAATCGGCTTAATCAATGCCTGACGTTTATGGTAAAGATCCCCCTCTGTACCAAAATACTGACGCTGTAATTTTTTATATTCCTTCTCTTTGGTAATGATGATATCCTCCCTTTTCTTTTTCATATCGTCAGATAACAAAACGACTTCTGACTGAAAATCTTTGTACATCTTGTCCAGCTCAGCATGAATAGTCTCCAGCTCCTTCTGATATTGCTGGGAGATTTTATCCAATTGTTCCTGAGCCGCTTTAAAGGAAGGAATATTCCCAAGAATGTATTGCGTATCGACATAGGCATATTTCTGAGCAAAGCCAAAACCTGCTGATACAGTGATGAACAACAGAATAAGTACTATCTTTTTCATCGGATATCCATTTTAAATTTACTATTTGATCGAACTTGTTTCATTTCCATTCATGTATTTTACGTTGAAAACGCTCAAAAATCGGACCAAAAAAACTGCTAATCCCAACTATTTCAAAGTATTAATCACTTATTCACTATAAAACATCTTTTATACCCTAATCCTGCAATTACATTCGTTTAAGGTTAGAATTGCTGGCCCATAATAAAGTGGAAGTTACTACCTCCTGATCCCTTAACATATCCGTCATCAAATCCATAACCCCAGTCAAAGCCCATTAAACCGAACATTGGCAGGAAGATTCTTATTCCAAGACCTGCAGAACGTTTAACGTTGAAAGGATTATAGGTTGTCATATCGAACCATGAATTTCCGGCTTCAAAGAATGTCAATCCGTAAATGGTGGCCGATTGGCTTAGTGTGATCGGATATCTCATCTCCATGGTTATCTTTTCATAAATATTTCCTCCATTTGCCGGTGTTAGGGAGTTGTTTGAATAACCTCTTAAGCCAATGATATCGCTCCCATACATGCTATAACCTGACATCCCGTCACCACCAACCCGGAAACTTTCGAAGGGTGAACGGAGATTCTTATTGTAAAATCCAAGATACCCTGTTTCAAACTTGGTACGCAAAACAAGCTTCTGATCTGCGGTGAAAGGGGTATAGACATCCCCTTTGAACACCCATTTATGGTACTCGATAAGGTTATAACGTTGCTCGGCGGTCAACAAGGTGCTGCTGTAGTCTAAATGAGACCACATTGAATATGGAGGCGTTAACTGCAACATAAATGAGAAGTTGGTTCCCCGTTTGGTATACAGCGGATTATCTGTTGAATTACGGCCTAAAACGGTTTTGAAACTAAAATTATGGGATGTCCCGTTTTTGAAGAAGAAATATTGCCAGTTATCCAGGATATAAAGCTGATACGACAATTCATGGTACAGTGTGAAGAAGTCATCCGGGAATTTCAAACGATGACCCAGACCAACCGATCCTCCGATGACCCCCATTCGCTGAGTAATAACATAATTATATGGGCTATAGGCAGATCCGTAATTACCCATACCAGTCCCATAGCCACTTCCATAACCGGCATAGCTGCCGGTATAGTTATACGATTGATTTCCACTGGTTTGTTTCGAATAATAGATCGAGAATGTCAGTGAATTCGGTTTCTTTCCACCTAACCAGGGCTCAGTGAAAGAAAAGCTATAGGATTGATAATAACTTCCATTTGTCTGAGCGCGAAGCGACACTGCCTGACCATCACCGGTAGGAAGAGGTTTCCAGGCTTTTTTATTCGGGATATTTCGTACCGAGAAATTTGAAAATTTCAATCCAATTGTGCCCACAAACATACCTGCACCCCACCCTCCGGAAAGTTCAATCTGGTCGTTTGCGCGCTCTTCAAGTTCATAATTAATATCTACCGTACCATCCTCCGGATGAGGAACCACATCAGGTTTTATAGCTTCAGGGTTAAAGTGACCCATTTGCGAAAGCTCCCGCACAGAACGGATAATATTCTCTTTACTGAACAATTGTCCGGGACGTGTAAAGAGTTCGCGACGCGCCACATGTTCATTCGTTTTGGTATTCCCTTTTATTCCGATTGAATTAATCGTTGCCTGGGTCCCCTCAACCATTCTCATTTCAAAATCGATAGAGTCATTTTCAACATTAACCTCCACAGGACTTAAATTATAAAAAAGATAGCCATTATTCAGGTAGACATTGGAAACCGCATCGTCGTCTTCGGTAAGTCTTTTGTCCAGCAATTTTTGGTCAAAAATATCTCCCTTACGGATCCCAAGTACCAGGTTGAGCTGTGGATCACCATAAATAGTGTTACCCACCCAACGAATATTTCTGAAATAATATCTTTTCCCTTCGTCAATATAATATTTCAGGCGAACAGTATTTCTTAAAGTATCTTTTGTGATGGTGTCAGCCACAATAATCGCATCCCGGTACCCTTTTTCATTGTATTTTTTAATCAGATTAAGCTTATCTTCTTCAAACTTATCCTCAAGAAATTTCTTGGAGGCGAAAAAATTACGGATCTTTTTCGCCTTGGTCTTCTTCATCGCTTTTTCCAATTCTTTTTTGGGAAGCGCAGTTACGCCAACAAACTCTATTTTGCTGATTTTAACCTTTACTTTTTTATTCACCTTAATATCCAGGATCACCTGATTTACCTTAGAAGGGTCATCACGCTGAATAATATCAACTTCCGTATTATAGAATCCTTTCCCCTGGAAAATTCCAAGGATCTGACGTTTGGCTGTATTGATGAGATTGTCGGTGACCTGTCCTCCGATAAGCAGCATGACCTTCTTTTCAATATCTTCTTTTTCACTTTTCGAGACCCCTTTATAGTTCTTTTGGGAAAGTCGGGGGCGCTCCTGAAGATAAATATCAATCCATATTTTACTACCTACTATCTTGGTGGCCGAAATCCTCACATCTGAAAAGAGTCCCTGATGCCAGTATTTCTTTAAAGCTGAGGTAATTTGATCACCCGGGACACTGATTTCGTCCCCGATTGCAAAACCTGACAAATTTTTAAGCACTTCAGTATCCAGAAAGCGGATACCACTCACCTCTATTCCTGCCAGGGTATATTTTTTCGCACCATCATACCGGATTGAAAAATTCGTACTGTCTGCAACTACCTGAGAATAAAGGTTAAAACTGCCAAATAGGACCAGGGAAAAAATTATTAGTTTTTTGTACATTTTTAGCTTCTGATTTGTTCACTTGTTTTTCCAAATCTTCTCTCTCTACGCTGGAAATCGGCTATGGCTTCAAACAAATTTTCCTTACGAAAATCGGGCCATAAAATGGGCGTAAAATAGAACTCACTGTAGGCAATCTGCCACAGGAGGAAATTACTTATCCGGTATTCACCACTGGTTCTGATCAATAATTCCGGATCAGGAATTCCCGAAGTGGAGAGATGATTCACGATCAATGATTCATTTATCTGTTTTTCAACTATTTCACCGTTGATTGCTTTACTGACAATTTGTTTTACCATTTGAAGGATATCCCATCTTCCTGAATAACTTAAGGCCAGGATTAAATTAAGTCCTGTATTGGAAGATGTTTTTTCGATAGCTTCGGCCAGCTTGAGCTGGACATCAGAGGGAAACGAATCGAGATTGCCAATGGCATGCATCTTTACGTTCTTTTCTTTAAGATTCTCAATCTCTCTCACAATAGCATCGACCAGTAACGACATCAAGGCATTCACTTCATTTTTAGGCCTGTCCCAGTTTTCGGTTGAAAAGGCATAAAGGGTAAGGAATTTTATTCCCACTTCGCCCGCACCTTCAACAACAGAACGTACCGCATCAACGCCTTGCCGATGTCCGTAAATCCGGTCATTGCCATGAAGCTCTGCCCACCTGCCATTGCCATCCATAATCACCGCAACGTGGCTGGGAATACAATTTTTCTTCAGTTCCTCAATAACCATTACTTTTTTCTAAGCTTATCGTATAATGCGCAATTCCCCTTTTCATCCCATAACTGATATGTCAATGAAACAGCCAGTGTTGCAAACCAATCTGTATTGTTTAATCCCGTTTTTGCTGCGGTATATCCAACCTGTGTAGAAGTTGGACTCTGAAATCTCGATGGATCATTCAGGTTGTCAATATTATCAGAAAATGTTTTGCGGATAATTACCTCGGCCATTCCACCCAGCCGTTTGGTAATATTAAATTTCAACCCAGCTCCTACAGGAATCGTAAGGGTTAACACATCAAAACCATTGGTCTTTTTACCGTTGACATCCAGAAAGGCAGGATAATATGCCGGCGTAGCCGGATGCCCCACAGTTGGTGGAATAACAGTTTTAGGATTTGGCTCCAGAATAAAAGAACCTGTCCTGGGCGCCCTGGAATAAAAACCTCCCAATCCAAGAGATACAAAGGGGGTAAAAGCCTCCTTTTTCATCTTTCCTATTTTATAATTACGGAAATTAAATTCCAGTAAAGCCTCGGCAGTCTGGAAATTCCGTTTAAAATTGTAGACATAATTAGGATCCGCCGGAAATGCGGCAGGAGTTGCAGTGGGTCTATATCCGGACTGACCAATAAAAGCACCTTTATAAGATCCGTCAGCACTTAGGTTTCCTGTGAGCAGCTGCCCTCTTACGGCCAAACGCTTGTTGAAATTCCAGCGGCCTAAAACTCCGACTACAGGAGTAATCGATTTGAGTGTATTGACATTTTGAATATTTCCCCAATAAGTCGCAGCTCCAACCTGTACTCCCAAATCTGCCGTATGCTGCGCCATGACGCAACCAACTGACAAGATGAGCATTATGACTACTATCAACTTTTTCATTTGCAATAATATTCAATCAATTTATCAAAAAAATCCAACAATAAAATCTAACCTCTTTTTACTAAAGGTTACAAAAGTAATAGATTAACCCTAATTTCCCCTTTTTCGGACAAAATTTAACGGATAAAAATTAGATCCGCAGTCGGAACCGATAAATCTGATCAATTCCGCTTGTCGATCCCCCACATTAACTTATTCCGAAGTGTACTATAAAATGACTGATTATCAAACTGTAAAACATTTATTGAAAAATCAGCTTTACTTAGTCTCATCTCAATATTCGCTCCAAAGGCATCCGATCGGGAATCGAGTGAAGCCAGGTACCGTTCGCCTCTCCCCTCGACTCTGAGTTTGATCTCTTCATTATCCGAAATGACCACCGGCCGAATCGCCAGATTATGCGGAGCGATAGGTGCAATGATAAAATTTGCAGCCGTTGGAGTAATAATCGGGCCTCCTACAGCCAATGAGTAGGCGGTTGAACCGGTAGGAGTGGAAATAATTAAACCATCTGCCCAATAGGAGTTTAAATAGTCACCGCCAACCTCAACATGCACCGTAATCATTTGCGAAGTATCCTGTTTATGTACAGTAAACTCGTTCAAGGCATAGGGAAAATCAGAGAACAACTGAATATCTGTTTCAAGCTTAATCAAAGAACGGGGTTGCAGATAGTATTTCGCATCAAAGAAACGCTCAAGAGCACTTTCAAGTTCTTGTTGAGCCACATCTGCCAGGAAACCGAGTCGTCCGCTATTGATACCAACCATCGGTATTCCAGAATCCCGGACTAATGAAATTGCTTCCAGGAATGCTCCGTCACCGCCAATACTGAAGAAAAAATCGACATTCTGCAATTCCTTATGGTTCGAGAAGACGGTTAATTTTTCAGGTTTGAAAGCAATTTCACGGTACATATATTCTAAAAAAGGGCGATATACCACGACCTCCACCTGATGTAGATGCAAAATGGCGAACAAACGTTTCAAACTATCGTAAAAAACCGGATTAATATTTCTTCCAAAGACCGCTATTCTCATTTATATATCTGAATGTTAAACATTTATATATCTCATAAATTGATCATAACGGTCATCAAAAAGCGTTCTAATCTGTGATTGATCCATATAGGTCGCTTTAATCAGGTAATCATAGCGCGCAAAAGTCTGAATAATTCCTGAAAGATCCACTACATTTACTTTTATGGTGACATCAAGTTCCTTGGAGGATGGAGAAGGTTTATGAATATACAGGCTCAGAATACGTGCGTCATTCCCCTCGATAATCTGTGCAATCTGTGACAGGGAGTAGTTAACCTCTGTAAGTTCCAGCACAATGATACCGCCAGGTTCATTAGACGAAAACAGTTCAGCCAGTTTAAAGGCAAGATCAGTTCGGGTGATTGATCCAATATAGGAATGATCCGGTTCAAGCACAGGAACTATGGATACTCCACATCCCAAGGCAACACCTGCCACTTCAAAGATATGCTGATTGACATGGACATGTGGTTGCAAAAGATTTGGGCTGATGTACTTTTCAATCTTTTCGTCGAAGTTTTCAGCATCATAAATTTCCTTGTCAGAAACTACTCCAAAATAATCTTTTCCAACGACAACAGGAAGATGTGCAACCCGGAATATCTCCATGAGTGTAAGCACCTTGGAACCAATCTCGTCGGGAGTGATGGTAGGAATTGATTCAGAAATCAGATTTTCGGCTATCACGATACTTGATTTTTTTGTTATAAAAAACCGATTCAAAGTTGTAAATTGCACACCAAATAAGTGAAACAAAACTATGGCACGTTTAAGCGTAAATATAAATAAAATAGCAACACTGCGAAACACCCGACAGGGAAATATCCCAAATGTTAAACTTGCAGCAATTAATTGCGAAGAATTTGGGGCAGAAGGGATCACTGTTCATCCTCGTCCTGATGAACGGCATATCCGATATTCAGATGTAAGAGACTTAAAACCAATCATAACCACAGAATTCAACATTGAAGGCTACCCCGGCCGATCCTTTCTCGACCTCGTGCTTGAGGTAAAGCCCGATCAGGTGACCTTGGTTCCTGATGCTCATGACGCCATTACTTCAAATGCCGGATGGGATACCATTACACACAGAGGTTTGTTAACCGATATCGTTTCTGAGTTGAAAGCTGCCGGAATCCGCGTATCGCTGTTTGTGGGAGCTGAAGTTAAAATGGTTGAGGGCGCTGCAATCGTTGGTGCTGATCGCATCGAACTTTACACCGAGCCCTATGCAACGGCCTACCCTTTCAATCCTGAACTGGCAATCAGTTCATTTCTCCTTGCGGCCAGAGCAGCCGAAGATCTTAACCTGGGTGTTAATGCCGGGCACGACCTGAGTCTGCAAAATTTAAGGTTTTTCAACCAGTCGATCCCCAATCTGCTTGAAGTCTCCATTGGTCACGCGTTGATTTCGGATGCTTTATACCTGGGACTGGAACTGACCATACTCAAATATAAAGAGTGCCTGAGGTAATGTCAGTAACCTTAAAATTCAGAAAGTCGGGGCATGGCGAAACGTTGGTAATCCTTCACGGTCTTTATGGTGCATCGGATAACTGGATCTCTATTGCCAGAAAGCTGGAGCAGCGCTTTACTATTTTCATTCCCGATCTCCGGAATCATGGTCATTCTCCCCATACTTCAAGCCACACTTACCAGGAAATGGTGGATGACCTTCATCAGTTTTTTAATGATCATCATATTACCTCAGCAGTTGTTCTTGGGCACAGTATGGGAGGAAAGGTTGCCATGATGTTTGCAGCTGAATATCCGGAGCTTGTGACCGGACTGATTGTGGCAGATATCGCCCCAAAAAGCTATAACCTGAATGACCGGCCCTATAAAACAGTACTGGAGCATGAAATGATTCTGGGATTGATGGAAGAGCTTAACCTGGTAGCGGTTTCATCGCGGAAAGAGATCGATCACTTTTTATCTGAAAAATTACATAACCCTACGCTAAGACAATTCCTCATCAAAAATATCCAACGCAATAAGGATGACTATTTTGAGTGGAAAATAAATGTCCCCGTTCTTAAACATGCGCTTGTTTCGATTACGAATGGCGTCAGCAGCGATTGGTTCGAGGACCGGAAACCAATTCTGAGCTATCCGGTGACCTTTATCCGGGGATTAAATTCCGACTATATTTCTGACGATGATCTGCCATCGATCAAAAGTATTTATCCGGATGCGCGGATTATCGGCATTCCAAATGCTGGCCACTGGCTCCATTCAGAGCAACCAGAAAAGTTCGTTGAAGCTCTGTTATCGGTTGTATAAAGCGGTCAATTTTTTTAATTTTTCACCACTCTCCTTCAGATCACTAGTAGGAGACAATCTCCATCTCCAATTATTTTTGATAGTTCCCGGGGTATTCATCCTGGCCAATGCGTCAAGGCCAAAAACATCCTGAAGGGGAATAATGGTCATATTGGCAACAGATCCCAGAACTGTTCTGATCATTTTCCAATGATCAATTCCAGAGGTACCAAAATAGTGACGGAGATGTTCACGCTCCTCCCCTTTCAGCCTTTTTAGCCAGCTTGCAGTAGTATCATTATCATGTGTTCCGGTATATGCGGCAAAATCCATCTCATAATTATGAGGAAGATGCTCATTTTTAGCATCTGAAGTAAAAGCAAATTGCAAGACCTTCATTCCTGGCAAATGATATTTTTTTCGCAGGTGATGAACCTCTGGGGTTATAGTTCCTAAATCTTCGGCAATAATGGGTAAATGACCAATCTGGCTTTGCAAAAGCCCAAGAATAGCATCTCCGTTCGCCTTTAACCATTCACCGTTTATCGCAGTTTTCTCTCCATAGGGGATTGCCCAAAAAGATTCCAAACCTCTGAAATGGTCAATCCTGACTAAATCAAACAGTTTAAAATTAAAGTGCAGCCGGGCTATCCACCAATCGTAGTTCCGCTGCTGCAGTTTTTTCCAATCAAATAAAGGGTTCCCCCAAAGCTGTCCGGTTTCACTGAAATAATCGGGAGGTACTCCTCCAACCATTATCGGTTTCCTGCTTTTATCCAGCATGAAAATCTCCTGATTCGCCCATACGTCTGCACTATCAAAGGAAACGTAAAGGGGAATATCTCCGAATATTTTGATTTCCAAACTATTGGCGTACCTTTTTAAGGAAAACCATTGTTTGAAAAAGAGAAATTGCAGGAATCGCTGGTATTCGACATCTTCGCGGTAAGTCCGGTAGTGAAGATGAAGGGAATCAACCTTATGCCTGACCAAAGCTTCCTCCCAATAACTCCAGTCTTTACCCTTGAGGTTTTTGCGACA
>Ga0364894_10466_pt1 | contig 15781 bp, 17 predicted proteins | sample ExccelJu500001D4_FD_206942 | JGI IMG/M metagenome (GOLD analysis project Ga0364894, IMG submission 206942) | Enriched cells from Trout Bog Lake Hypolimnion, Wisconsin, USA - BchlTB.July16.5000.01.D4 | ecosystem: Environmental > Aquatic > Freshwater > Lake > Hypolimnion/Profundal zone | place: USA...
GAGCTCTGCTTGGGCTTTGACGTGCTCATCGACCTTATTAAGCAGTTCTTGAGCGATCTTGCGAATCGCCTGCTCAATCATGGCAGTCGTGGAACCTGGCACAACGCTTAAGACCTGTGTTTGACCGCTAGCTAGCATCTTGCCAATGAGTAGGGTGTACTCAGCCGAATCTGCTGGGTGCGCTAGGGCGGTCTTGGGCACCAAGGCGAGTGGATGCTGTAACTGATTCACTAGCAACTGCTTAACCTCAGCCACCTTGTTATCGAGCTGACCACGCTTTTGAATGGTCTCATCGGTAATACCTTTGGTGCTGGCGACTTCTTCAATACCGCCAACTTTGGTTACCCATTCGGCAAAATTGCCTACAGAGATCGCTTCTTTAGCCGCTACTCGTAAAGCACGAGAGTAAGAAGAGGCGCGGCGACGTTCTGCATTAAACACGTATTTAACGATTAAGGTCAGTACAGGTGTGCTGGCTTGAACTTTAATGCCTCGACTTTCCAAAGTGATCTTGATGTTCTCCAAAACAGCCTTTTCAGCGGAGCTGCCTTTGATCTCGTAATACATGCCAAGGCATTCTGAGAGCAGGGTGTAAAGACCTTTATTGGACTTATCGTAAAAGTCACGTTGCCAGACTTGACGACGGTTTACTAAGGCATCTAGTTTTACTAAAGTGGCGTTAGCGATTTCTTGCTTTTGATTTGCAGTGATTCTCATGTGATGCTCCTTCATTTTTCAAAAATATCAACACGTTTTGGCGAGATTGCCAGTGATGCGTTTTTGTGTTGATGGAAGCAGTCTAGAATTTTTCGTATTTTTCACGCAAATTTGGCTGTTGTTTTATTTCCTTGACAGAAAATTGTGAAAAATCAAAGCCCCATGAATACTGGCTTAGAAGGCGATTTTAATTTTGAGAAAAAATCACCAAAAAACTCACTTTGAAAAAATTATTGAAGAACTATTTAAATTTTCGTTAAGAGAAAAACAAAAACCAGCCCGAAAATGCGGCTGGTTTATAAAAGAAAAATTACTTTGGTAAAGGTGTGCTGACTAATTAAATGTTAGCCAGTAATTTACTAAACATTAGTAGTTATTTTTTCCCATACGTCGCATCATGATCTGGTTCTATTAATAAGACCCTTAAAAAGTGATCTTCTCTAAAGCCAATCCCGCGAATCGATTTACTTACCCGGAATGAGTAGAGTGCATCAATTCCTTTTGGGGCTGGAATACTATGAATCTTCTCCCATTTCAAGCCTTTGTCGCGATAGATTTGGTTCCACGTTAGCTGGGTGAGCTTTTCAAAAGTAGCAAAAGCCTTTTCTTGCTCCGCTAACTCTAGTTCTTCCCAGTTCGATTGAAAAATAGGGCTATTAAGGTCAAGCTCGACTAATGGCTCAGGCTTTGCGTTTCGAGCCATGCGCTTTAGCCATTTTTAATTTAGAAAGATCACTTGCTTTAGCGGGTGTTTTTTGTGCCCAAGCCAGGGCAGCGCTTAAATCCTTTTTAATGGCAGGCGTATGCATCCACTTTTCATTATCGGGAACAACGGTGGCGGTACGGATCACCCATACGCCCGGTTCAGGGGTTTCAACGAGAACCTGACGGCCCGCATGCTCCTTACCAAGTGAAATTTGTCCACTCGATCCAATGGATTTAATAACTTGATGGTCTATAACTACGCCCATGGCATTCTCCTTTATTCATGCTGCATTATTGCATGATCGCATGATTTCTGTCAAATGATGCCTTTTAGACAGAAGAAGCTAGATTAGCTCCACGGCCTGCCTCTTTTGCTCATCGTTGACGTCGATATATCTTTGGGTTACGGCAATCGATCTATGACCGGCAAGAGAGGCTAAGATTCGAACACCGATGCCTTTATTAGCCAAAGTGGTAATAAAGAATTTTCTTCCCGAATGGCTGCTACCACCGCTAATTCCCACATTTTTGTAGAGTTGATGAAACCACACACATAAGCCGTTGGGACTAAAGCGCAAGCGGTGGTCTGTATGAAAGAAGGGGATATCAGCATTTTTGATATGTCTTGTGGTGAGGTAATTACCCAGCTCCACTTGTAAACGCTGGGATACGAAGACGGTTCTGGGGTATTTGCCTTTGGTCTGTGCTGCCGATAGGCGGATTTCATTCTTAATGGATCCATCTGGGTTGACTACGTCACCCATGGTTAAGGAGGCTATCTCGGCGACACGAAGGCCTCCGAGAAAGCTGGTAAGAATGATTGCCCTGTCACGCAGAGCGTATTTTTTAGTACTAACGTACTCTAGAACTTGATCAAGTTCAGCTTGAGATAAGGTTTTAGCTTGTGCCATTTGTTTTCCTGTCATAAATAAAATGTGCGTTTTAAGTATGTTTCCTTAATGGGAAAAGGTCGACCTCAGTTTTTTTATGAAGTGTCACGTAACGAGACAAGAAGACCTTCCAAGAATCAATGACTTACAAGACGGGTTAAGAAAAGTATAATTTTCTTAACCTGATTCTTTCTATATGTATTTAGTTAAATTATTAAAAAACCGCCGTAATTTCGTTGCGAAAAGACGACGGCTTTGCTGCTAGTTCAAATCAGCCCTACAAGCAATTTATTGAATATCAGCTACTAGAGCGTTAGGGCTTGAAAAATCAGTGCTTGTAAGGCGATTTTGAGGTGGATTTACCAGTACGCCAAGTCCGTAGTGCTGGCGACTACTGCTGGAATACCACTTCCCACCGCTTTACAGGAGTGCGCTCTTAGTTCCCATTGCTCAACCGTATTAAATTCAGGGCTATCAATATTCGCATACAGCTCGTTCGTCCCTGGTGAATATATGAGATAGCCTTTAACTGCTGTTTTCGTTTTAGTTTGAGGGTCGTAATGGGCGATCCAGGAAAAAAGTAGACTTTCATCCGATGGAAAGTCGGTATTGGCTAATTCATGAATTGTTTGCATCTGAATGTCATTCTTAGCCAAAGCCTCCCACTTGGGATATTGATATAGATCGATTAAGAATTTGGTTTTTGGGTCTTTCAGTTCAATCGTGCCATTAAAGATTGCCTTGCGAAATAGACCCTTTCCAAAAGTGGTGTTGAACTTGTCATTAATAAATAAACGTACTGCAATTGGTCTTTCTATGCTCATTTTTTATCTCCTTGATGTGATGAGTTGCGAGAGTTCGTTGCAGTTGGTGTTTCAAATGAGGTTTCAAGAGGAGTAGATCCAAAAGAGGTCTCATTGAGTTCTGTCGCAGATCTCCAAAGGAGAAGTCTCAGGAGTTGTGTTTCAAATCAGAGTTATTCATTTGCCACATGAGTAACTCACTTATTTGCAACTTACTTGATTGAAACTTTTTTCTATTTGCGACATTTATGCAACTATGAAACTCGCAAAAGTATTTAGTCCTTGTTAACAAAAACCGTATTTTTTCTATCCAAAATTAGCCGATCTTTACCAATAGCCAAAAAGAGGTCGACCAAAAGGGGCGATCGAAAACACACTAATTGAGCCCATTAATTAACAAGGAGAAATCAAATGAGCCAATTAAGTCATCTCAAATTAGTTGCAGTGAAAAAGCCACGTAATATGCCAGCGATCGTTATTCGCCGGAACAAGCTGTCATCAAAATTATGGGAGCAGATCCAGCTAGCCAAGAGTCAGTTAGATGGCAGGCCATTTGTAGTCATGAAATACAAGACTGTGAAAGATCGTGAAACAGGACTGCGTAAGCAAGTTGAAGTGCCAAAGCGCATTAAACCGTGGTGGTTTCAGAGTGATGAAGGGAAAGTTTGTGTATCAGTTAAGTACGGCAGCTGGACTCTAGATTTAGCCAAGGGCAAACCCAGCGTAGAAGTGGGTAGCGGGGAGGACTTAATTAAAGCCTTAGAGTCAATTAAGGCTGCAGTAGAAGCAGGGGAGTTAGACGAGCAGATTGAGACAGCTAGCGCTGGATTGAGGAGTGGGTTTAAGAGATAGTTCCTCTTTAAATTTCCTGAATTTTATTGGTTTCTGCAATCGTCACCATTTCACGAATTGATTGGTAGAGCTCATCTGAAGTAAAAATATCGGGCCTCATTGTTGAGTTTTCTGGATGATGGATTTTATTGCGAATAAACGTTTGTAATGTAACTTTACTAGGGGGTTCTGGGGCAGCTTTTGTTTCTTTAATCCATATTTTTGAATATTCAATGCCATTGGCATTAAGCCAGCTATCAAATGCTGGTAGGGTAAAGCAAGAGGAAATTTCTTGGAGGTGGCCATAAAGTTCGTTATGAAATTCTTCGGTGGGCAGTTTATAAGCCCTAAAGTTAATTTCTCCCCAGGAGGGGCTCCAAGGTAATAATGGCCTTACAGAGGCCTCCTCAACAAAAAGTACGTCAGAATCCCTGTTAAATATATGCAGGCCAATATTTTTAAGGTGTTTTGTTGCCAGGAAGTATGGAGAATGGGTTGCAAGAAAAACCTGTTTTGTTTTTGAAATTTCAATTAAGGCATTAAGCAGTTTTTCTTGGCCATGGGGATGTAGACAAATTTCGGGCTCATCTATAAATAGAAAAAACGGCTTTGAAGGTTCGGTTGAGTTTGGGTTTCTTGTCAGCTCTTCTGCATATACCTGAAGAAGGGCCAGGGCTACAGCCCTTTGCATGCCGTTTCCTTTTTCATGCATTGGGGTTTTTATACCATCATCAATCTCAATAGTGGTATTTTTAAAAAATGAGTCAATCTTTAATTCTTCAAAATGGAAGCTGATTTTGGCGGCTCCGAATAACTCTTTGAAAATAGATTGAACTTTCTCCTCTATTTTGATTAGTTCCAGCCTCAACCCTGAGCTTTGGTTATTAAAAACTTCGTGAAACTTTGCATTAAAGTCTTTGTAACCATCAGATTCCGTAAAATTTGTAGCAATTTCCCTGAGTAGGTTTCCGCATATTGTAGTTGCTCCAAAGCTAGCCTCGTCATTTGGATTGGTGTCAGCCCAAACAAAATTAGTTTCAAATAGCTTCTTAACAGGGGCATCTATTCCAGATTGATTTTGATATAGCTTAGATTCATCATTCCATAGCTTGATTTGCTTTGAATCTTCAGTACTCCGCCACAACCTTAATTTATTTGAATTTTTTTCTTCGAAGATATATTGCTTAAAGATATCAACTTTGTTTGACTGAGAAAAATTATCGATAACGTTTTCAATATTGCCTGTAAAGGTAACCTCTACTTTTGCATCCTCTTCTGAACTTTTGTGCCTAATGTCTGAGAGATCTTTTTTGGTCCCATTTCTGAGGTAATCGATAGCTTCAAAAGCTGTCGATTTGCCTGTGTTATTTTCTCCAACAAATATATTCAATCCAGACCCTGGCTCTCCATTTGGTATCTTAAATGTAATAAACGCCTCGCTTTTGAAGCCCTTAAATCCAGAAATTCTCAAGTCTTGGATGAACATAATTTCCTCCTTATGAATTAAGGTCAATCTTAACCAATAAATATTTTTTGACTATAAGAAATATAAATATGTTTATGAAAAGATATAAGACAACCGTCAATGCTGCTGGGATGTGGGTAGAAACAATTCTCTATGCTCAAAATCCTGCTCAGGCTATGAAGTTATTTCAAGCCATATTTGGCGCCAAAAATGTGCCTCATCAACCACTGCAGGTTGGTTAATTATGAGATTCGATGAAATTGCCCCACAAAAACCATTAAGTCCAGAGCAAACTAGACTGAAGTCAATGAAAGATCGCGTTAAGCGAGACCAGCAGGCTGTTAAAGCTGAGCGGGCTAGACAGAAGATTAAGGCTGGGCAGGCGGAGTTAATTCACTCTAAGCGCTGAGAATCGTGGTTATTTCCCAAGCAGGTATTTCACTCGCTCTCGTATGGCATCGGTTAGGCCCTGTTTATAGCCCTGATCATAGTAGTAATCATTTTGGTTATATACGTGGGGCGGGAGTGGTGGCTTCGGAGGGCTAGCTCCATAAGTACCTTTGCCTGCGATCTGACCTTCATAGTAGCCGCGTTGCCATGGGTCCTTGATGCCGCTATATCGAGTCACATTTATTTCCTTTTAATTTCTTTTGCAATTTTGCGAATTTTTGCTTCACTTGTTTCGCCGGTAATTCTTCTCATTTCCGATATGGTCGTTGAATCTGAAAAACCCTGAATGGGTCTAGGTAAATTTCCATTTCTAGTGTTGCCATGTTTTTGGCTTATTTCGCCGTTTTTATCGCGGTGACGATCATCAAGTCCAGGTTGCTTCATAAAACCCTCTCGCATTAATCATCTTGAATACTAGAACTTAACTCTGGCTACGTCAATTGATCCTGGGTTAGTAGAAATTTTCTATTTTAAGTATCACGAAACACGACACTAAGACGTGATTTACACCATTTTTACTTATGTGCACTTAAACTGAGCCCATGCTTTCTAGGGGGTGGAAATGGTAGCAGTCAAAGATAGGTACTCACAACAAATCAAGAAGACCGGGTTTGTCCTGGAGTACCAGGTAACAAGCATGCTCAGAGCATCTGGATGGACGGTTATTAGTAACAAATACTATGAAGATGATTTTGAAGAGAGCGTTAGGGAAATTGACTTGCTTGCCTACAAAGTTTCAAAAAAGCAAGGCGTAGATGTATATACAACCTTGTTAATTAGCTGCAAAAAGAGCGATACCAATATTTGGGCATTACTGGGTAGAGATCTTAATTTAGGAGATCCTAACGTGAATTGGTGGCCGTTTCATGCTTGGAGCAATAGCAAAGTTATTGATTTTCAACTGAAACAAGCAATGATCGGTAAAAAATATCACAACGATTTAATTGCTGGAGGTGTTAATGGCGCTCTAAGCATGCCATATTGTGAAGTTTTTGCCTTCCAGGAGATGAATAGAGAAAGCGGCAAACCCCAAAATGATAAAAATATCTTTAATTCTGTAATCTCTTTGATCAAAGCTCAGGCTTATGAGATGGGTGCTTTATCTAGTCGAAAAAAGAAACTTTCCGTTTATCAATTCAATCTGCTCTCGATAATAGATTCGGATCTTATTAGGCTTACGATTGGAGATAATGAGATTGAAGAGGAATTAATTAGCTCTGAGCATTACATTTCTAGATACATAATCAAAAAGAAAGAATCATTTTCTCGGGTTAGATTTCTAACCTTTAACTACCTTAAAGAATGTTTGCCAGACTATGATAGGCAACACCAACTCAATTGCGCTTGGTTTGATGAATTAATTAATGACTATTTCAAGGCTCCTTTGAAAGATATCGATAAATCCAACGTTTTATTAGAAGAATTTAGAAATGTTGTGTATTGGGATTTATTGATTGTTATAAAAAAGATAGGTGGCGGTCATTTGGAGAAGGCTAATATAGCTCTAGGATGGGATTCTGCGCTAAATTGTCCTAGGGTGGAGTTAGCTGAGAGTGGTGCCGTGATAGATGGGCTTAATGATAATCAGGGTTTGAAGCAGTTTATTAAATCTGCTTTGAATAAGGTCTATAGATATCAAGGTGAATTTATATTTGAAGAAAATATTCCGTTCTAATTGAATTTAATTTTGATGGAATTGGTAAAAGGCGATTAACTATGGGAAGAGCTACTGAAGCTATTAGCGAAGGCAAGGCAAAAGGCGGAAAAATAAAAGCCTATTGCAATAAGTGCGCTAATGAGACTAATCATTTCATTCATCAATCAATGGATGTTGTTGGGGAAGAATTTTTTGATGAAGATAAATTTTCGTTTGACTGGGAAGATAGTTATCAAATTATTCAGTGCCAAGGCTGTGATTTATATTCATTCAGACATCTAAATTATTTTTCGGAGGCTCGAGAGTGGATTAGTCCAGATGACTTTTCAGACGGAACTACAACATATTTATACCCTGCTCGAACTAAAAATACTTTGCAAGTTGCGGATTATTTCAACTTGTCTCCGCCATTAAGGCGAATTTATCGTGAAACTATTGATTGCTTTAATGGGGAGTCCTTAACCCTTTGTGCTGCTGGTTTAAGGGCAATTCTTGAAGGAATTTGTCATGACCACGGAGTTATAGATGGGGTAGTTAAGGGTGTAGACATGAGCGGAAAAGAGACTGCGCGGAAAAGCACCGGTTTAGATGGAAAAATATTTGGGTTGGCTGAAAAGAGAATTTTGACTGATAAGCAGGCCGGTATGCTGCATGAGCATCGTTATCTGGGGAATGACGCCGTGCATGAGTTAAGTCAGCCATCATCAACCGAGCTTAGACTTGCCATAGAAATTATTGAACATATCTTTGATTCAATTTATGAGATTCCTGAAAAGGCCAATGAGCTTAGGGCTAAACGCCAGATTAGGGCTCAAGCAGCAAAATTAGGTAAAAAATAATTTTTACTCCATCCAGAGACGCTCACGGTCACCCAGCGTCCACATCCCCACTCGAAACCATCCAATAGATCTTTTATTGACTCCAAACAGTCACCACATTTGACTAACCTAGAGAGACAAAACCCCCGCTATTGCTAGTGCGCAAGGGGTGGCATGAGGAATAACATATCTAATCGTCACGTAACAGGACACCAAATACCAACGCTTTAGCCGACCCCGTATCTGTAGATGCCACATCAACACCAATGAATTCCATCTGATTCCAGTGATCTCGGTGCGTACTCTACACCTGATCTAGTAAGGCTTAAACCATTGTTTCTGCTGTTGTTTTAGCTCATTTTTAAAGCTTCTAAGGCGTAGGTCGCACGTTCGAATCGTGCTGGGCAGACCAAATTCTCCCCATTTAAAAAGTTACAAATGCTGCTTCAGGCTGTTCTATTGGCTCGATTGTGGGTTGATCATGGTTTGAGCTTTTGGATGTGGAAACCACCCTAGGAGAGCGTGGGAGCTCCTTTTTGACTATTCGCATCTCGTGGAATATATCCCAAAGAAACGTCCGGAAACACGACGGTTCTGTGGCTGCTATAACTTGCTTTACGGACGCTCAAAATTATGGGATTAGGCTACTTGGGAGTCAGAGTACGGCAGAAGTAGCCCGTCATGGGTGGTGGGGTAAGTTATTGTTATAGAATTCCACCTGACATGAAGTGCTTACAAAAACATCGCCTATTTCATTGGATTGCAGCTTTTGCGATTTTGATGGGCGCTCTTGCGCCAGCATTTTCTCAGGCAGTTGCATTCGCCAAAGGTGATCATAGCTTTACTCAGGAAATTTGTTCTGCTGCTGGACACAAGATACAAATCTATGACGACTCTGATACGACTTCTGACCAGGTAACGCCTCTAGATCATTGCCCATACTGCGTTGTCCATTCTGATTTTTTGGCCCCAACTAATTTGGCCTTTAAGTTTGTTGCGCCAACTACTTTCGCTTTTTTTCCTCCGCTTTTCTATCAATCGCCCAAGCCGCTTACTGCATGGGTTACACCTCCTTCAGCCGCGCCTCCAACACAAACCTAATGTCGTAATTAGGAAATAGCCTAGCTATTTATTGGCAACACTGTTGCCGTATCACTGTTTGGAGAATCAAATGTTTAGCTTTAATGCGTTTTCACGCAGGCTTTCATGCATACGCATGGGCCTCGCCCTTGGTCTTTTTGCTTCAATAACTTATATCTTATTTTTGATATGTACCCTTGCTTCATATTCTGCGCCCATAACCTTAACCCCAATTGAATCAAGCGTTAGTAATGAAGGGGCGCAATAATGCATGCCCCATTCAAAATGAAATTAGTTTGCACCGTAGGCGCCACTTTATTTGTCGTGAAGGCATATGCACAGTATTCAAATCCACCAGATTACGGTCAAAAAATTGGTGATGTGGTGGTTACGGCTACTCGCGCTGGGACTGAGTTGAAGGATATGACTCAAAATACTAGTATCGTTACTCAAGAGGATATTCAAAATGCCCCAGAGCAAACAATCGATCAAATCCTGAAAAATCAATCCAGCGTTTTTTTAAATGATCAGCCTTACTATGAAAAAGATCCAACCGGTCAAAGCATTAACGTACGCGGCTTAGGTAATGCCAGAACTTTAGTTCTAATTGATGGTGTTCCAGCTAATGATGCGATGTATGGAACGGTCCAGTGGAATTTGGCACCTAACTCCGCAATTGAGAATGTAGAATTTATTCGCGGTGGCGTGTCCAATTTGTACGGAAACTACGGAATGTCTGGTGCAATCAATATTACAACCAAAAAAATTACAGATGACTCTGGTGAGGTTTCTGCTAGCTATGGCACATTTAATACTAGCAACGTGGCGGCTTCAAAAGATTTCAAGGTGAATGACGTCTTAAAGCTGCGAATTTCTGCTGATAACTTCAATACCGATGGTTATGTTCAGGCCGCAACAATTTCTCCTGCAACAACCTATCCAAATCGTTTGACCATCAATGGCAGCAAGCAAAATGCGCCATTATTGCCCGGCATGGGCCCAGAAGCTGCGAACAGTCGCAATGTACGCCTACAAGGTGAGTTAAATATAAGTGCAGATACCACCGGATTTTTTAATCTTGGCTCTCACGCAATGACCAATTTAACTCCTGGCGGCTATTCGGGAATTGCTAAGTCCACTGAAGAATCTACTTTCTCCGGTGGTGTAAAAACACGTTTAGATGCTGATTCTGATCTCAAGGCAAATGCATTTTATGAGCAAACTAACCTGTGGCAACAAAATGCTACTAATCCAATATCCTCTGCAACAGGTAGGGTAACTGGCCCTTATTACATTGGCTCAAATTACAATGACCCGTACTACACCTATGGCGCATCTGCTCAGTACACAAATAATTTTAAAGATTTAGCTATTGACCAGGCAATTTTGAGTATTGATGCACGGCAAAACTCTGCATCAAACTTCTCAAATACCCTGAGCGCTACCGGCGCAAATCAAGCTACTGCATACGCGCAAGGTCAGCAGCAGTTTTATGGATTGATGGGTCAGGTTAAATCTAAGCTGCAAGATCTTCCACTGGAAGCAACTTTGGCCGCCCGCATTGATCAATATCAAAGTGAAGTGCCCACCTATTGGGCAGGTGGTGTAAATGGAGCAAATCCTTCTTACACAAATGCGCCTAACGTAACTGCTAATAAATTTAGTCCAAATCTGGGGCTACTTTATCAAGCGACTAATGAATTAGATTTTCGTGCGGCTGCATATCAAGGTTTCCATGCGCCAGGTTTGAATAATTTGATTCGTAGTTATGGTGCCCCTGGCAGTGCATATAGCTTTTCCAATCCAGCCTTAACCCCGGAATCAATGATTGGTTATGAGATAGGTACTGACTATCGCTGGAATGCCGGCTTTGTACAGGTGACTGGTTTTACAGCCCAGGTTAATAATGCAATTGTTGCGACTACCATGGTGCAGGGATCATCAACTTGGAATCAGTATTGCACTGCCGCACTTAATTGCGGTTCCGGTTCAACTGTATACGGTAATAGTCAGGCACTCTCAAGTCAGGGTCTTGAAGTTCAGGCGCACTATGACGTGAATGAGAAAGTGGCTACTGATGCAACATTCACACACACGAATACCGTTTTAACTTGGATTGGATCAGGAGTGTCTGCAACTACCAATCCATTAGGATCACAGCTTGGTGGTGTACCTCAAAATATGGGTACTTTTGGAGCTACGTATTACCCATTTTCCAAGACTAGCTTAAACGCTTCAGTTCGCTATGTTGGAAATTCTTGGATGGATACGCAACATCAATTGCCAGTGCCAGCTTATGCAACCGTTGGTTTGAGGGCTAACTATGAAGTAACTCCTGGAACGACGGTATTTTTAAGCGCTGTTAACTTGCTAAACCGTAATTACATTACCTATACAGCGGGTACATCGCAAACCAGTTATATTGTTGGTCAACCACAAACTATTACAGTTGGAGCTCGTGTAGTTTTCTAATGATGAATTTGTTTAGTCACCTCCCATTGAATACTTTTGCTAACAAAGCAATTCTTTTTTGCGCCATTAGTTTGGGGGCGGTTGGTCAAACATTGGCACAGATGGATCATTCCAGTCATATGATGGCTGGAATGACAAAACCATCTGCTTGTGAAGGGGCGGGACTGGAGTGCGCTAATGCAGCCACTCCTTTTTTAACTCCAGACGGTAAATTGTATTTAACTTGGACGGGCGGCGGGGCTGTTTCAGTTGCGCAGTCGTCTGATCTTGGTAAAACGTTTAGTACTCCAATAAGAATTGCCGAGCACGGTAAATCTCTTGATACGGGTGGCGATGCTAGGCCTCAGATTGTTGTCAAAGATGAGCATATATTTGTAACGTATGCTTTTTTTAAAGATACGCATTGGAACGCCCAAATAAATAAGGTTTATTCGGATGACGGTGGAAAAACATTCTCGGCTCCTGTGTCCATAGTAAAAGACAGTTCAAGTCAGCGCTTTCCTTCAATGCTTTTAGAGCCCAATGGAAATATTTTCCTGAGTTGGATTGATAAGCGTGTAGTTGCTGCTTCAAAAAATACGCCTAATGAAATGCTGGGTGGTTCGATTGCTTATTCGTTTAGTGGGGATGGTGGAGTTCATTTCTCACCCGAGAAAATAGCCAACAAAGACAGTTGTGAGTGTTGCCGCATTGGTTCAAGTCTCGACTCCAAGGGTGGACTAGCCTTTGTGTATAGAGCTATTTTCCCAGGTGGTATTCGTGACCATGCAAGTCAATACATTGACGGCAATAAAAAGCTTGGCCCAATCGAGCGTGTTTCTCTTGATGACTGGAGGTCGGATGTCTGTCCCCACCAAGGTCCGACGATTGCCATATCAGATGCCGGTACTTTTCATGTTGCATGGTTTACTTTGGCGGCTAAAAGACAGGGAGTCTTCTATGCCAATTCACATAATCAGGGAGCCAGCTATTCTGAACCCGAGCGAGTGGGTCATGCAGACGGCAATGTTTCTAGACCATACCTTCTGGCTATTGGCAGTAATGTCTGGCTTGTTTGGAAAGAGTTTGATGGTACAAAAACGACTGTCAATATGAAAGTCTCACAAGATGATGGTAATACCTGGACTGAATCTAAAGTTCTGGCCGAAACATCAGCTTACTCAGATCATCCTCTGTTAATTAGGGTTAATAAAGAGGTTTACCTATCCTGGCTTACGAGGGATGAGGGATATAGATTGACCAAAATTGGGGTCGCTCAATGAAAAAGTCCCTATTTATATTCGGCATTTTTTGTACTATCGTTTTTAGTAATCTTGCTTTTGCTCAAGCGGTAACGTTAAAACCATATCAAAAAGGTGATTGGGCATCACTTACAAAGTCAGCAAATGGGCAGCCACTCGCTATTCACATCTGGGGTGTAACTTGTGCTCCTTGTATGAAAGAGATGCCTAAATGGGGAAAATTCCTAACTAAAAATAAGAGCGATAGGGTTATTTTTCTTCAGGTTGATGATGTTCCAGTTAGTGTGATTGAAAAAATGCTCGTTAGAGCAAATCTTGCGCAGGCAAATAATTATTGCCTTGCTACCTCTTTTGATGAATATTTGCGCTATGAGATAGATCCTAAATGGAGGGGGGAAACTCCAATCACCATTTTGATTGACCGGAGCGATAAAGTGGAGCGCGTAGTTGGGCCAATTGATTTTTCAGATTTAAAGAAATGGTTCAATAGATAAATTTATAAGAATTCATTCTCAACATCCGACGAAAATTATTTACTACGCCATCAAAGAGAGTGATAGCCAAAGGATTCCCAATACTCATAAAGGAGAATGTCGTGGATCGCAGAGAGATGTTATTGGGGGTTTTTAGCCGCATTAACCGCGACCGCCAATTCCTCGGTTCAAGATCATTCCATGATGGGTATTGGCGAGTAGAGCCTCTATTGAGTTTGGCTAAAATAAATTTTCTTATGCATCCAAGTTATAAATAAGCCTGCCTGCAAAATGATTGCTATCGAACCATTAATTATGAGTGCTTTTTTTACTCCTATAGAGTCAACCAAAATCCCTGTAATGAAGGCGCCAAGGCCAATACCACCTCTTGATGCAAGTAGGAACAAGCTAATTGCTTGACCCCTTATTAGCTCAGGAGCATGGGTTTGTAGTAAGGTATTAACTGAAATATTGGTAACAATCATTGAGAAGCCAGCAATAGCCATCAAAAGGGGTAACAGGTTATTAAAGGGATTAAAACCTATGAGTACAAGTGATGTGCCAAAGCCAATTGCAAAAATAGAGGCAATCATTCGACGGTCACGAGTGGGCTTTATAAACACAAGGCAAGCTGCCCCAATAACTGCGCCAAATCCAAATGAACTCATGGCGACACTAAATTCAAGTGCATTACCTAAAAATACACTTTTTACTAAGACGGATGAAAAAGTAATCAGTGGTCCGCAAAGAATCCCCGAAAAAAGAACGGTGATTAGTCCACCACGTAAATAGGGCATCTTGACTACTTCAAGTACCCCTGTAAACAGCTTTCGGTCATACTCATTTTTATCATGTGGCTTCGGAATTCTTTTGGGGAGTACCCATAGCGCCACCAATATAAAGGGGATATATGAGATTGCGCTAACAGCAAAACAACCAATTGCGCCAATACTTACTAGTAAAATTCCAGCAATAGCCGGCCCGATGATGCGAGTCAGATTAAATTGAGCGGCATTTAAAGCAAGCCCAGTCGGAATTTTGTCTTTAGAAACAATACTTGAAACAATGGTTTGAAAAGAGGGCATGGATAATGCATCTGTAATTCCGATAATGAGCGATAGGGCAACTACCATCCAAGGTCGAACACTATTTTCTAATAGGAGCCCCACCAATAAAATCGGACAAAGCATCTGAATAAACTGAAGATTTGCAATAATATTCCGACGATCACCCCTATCAGCCAGAACCCCGCCAAGCAAAGTAAACGCCCAAACAGGAGCGCCTAAAGCTAGGCCATCTAAACCCAAGATAAAAGGAGATGCCCCTAAGCTAAGAAGAAGCCAAGGCTGCGCTACCTGTTGGGTCCAGGTGCCAATATTGGATAAAAAATTAGCAAACCAGAATGTCCCAAAACGCTTAGTTTTTAAGAGCTGGAGGGAGCTTACAAATGGCCCTTGAGATTCATTCTCCGTTGGCATTTCATTCTTTCTGAAAGATCAATTGATGATACGCCTTGTAGCGTATTTAAATGACTGCAGGCAGGGGCTAAAAGTTACCCCTCTATATTTTCGTTATCTTGGATTGTTTGCCTTGGGGTGTTAAGGGTCGTTGCTAGATTTAATAAATTTCAGGTCGCCCAAACCCAATTCTGAAATTAAGCTAACAAGTGTCACGTAACGAGACGCTTGTAATGAACAATCTATCACTCTTATTTTCTAGCTCTACCACCGAACCCGAGCCACTAAAACTACTTGATGGCCTTCTCACCCTCTATAAAAGACCTAATAGCCACCAATGGCAATGTCGTTTTAAGCTTGCTACAGGTGCTTGGCATTGCGCCAGTACTGGTTCAGACCAAGTAGCTGAAGCCACGACCCAAGCCATAGCTATATACGAAACAGTTAAGGTCAAACTAGCCAGCGATTTAGCCATTAAGACCCGGACTTTTCGCCAATTGGCCACACAAGAGCTAGCGGCTGCTGCCAGAGTAGTGCAGGCCAATCCCAATAAGCACACTCATGTGGATTACATCCATATCTATACCAAGTATCTAATCCCGTTCTTTGGTAATTATCAAATCAATGACATTACCCAGGAGATGGTAGATGACTATGTGGCTTGGCGAATATCCAAGATGGGTAAAAATCCAAAGACCTATACACAAAGACGCCACGCGGGT
>Ga0364894_10467_pt1 | contig 15763 bp, 15 predicted proteins | sample ExccelJu500001D4_FD_206942 | JGI IMG/M metagenome (GOLD analysis project Ga0364894, IMG submission 206942) | Enriched cells from Trout Bog Lake Hypolimnion, Wisconsin, USA - BchlTB.July16.5000.01.D4 | ecosystem: Environmental > Aquatic > Freshwater > Lake > Hypolimnion/Profundal zone | place: USA...
AGCGCAAAATGTGCCGATGCGTCACTATGCTTTAGGGGAAAAATATGCCCTTGAGGGCGCATGGCCCTCTGCAATTGAACAGCTGAAGATTGCACGAAGCAGCGGCGGCTCTGATTTTTACCAGGCATCCACGATTGATGCTAGGTTACGTGATATGCAAAGACGATATCAAGAGGAAATGAAAGACTTGGGCAAGAAAGCGCCAGTACCGCTTTAAGACTTTTTGGGGTTTTTAATAAACTCAAAGCGTGCACTGAGCTCTTCAAAGCCGATGGGATCCAAAGGGAGTGTTGCGCCATTCCAAGCCCAAGAACCTTTGAAGCTACAAGCATCTTGATGGACTTTAGCAAAGCCAGAAAATAAGTCTAAATCATGATCATGCAGAAGTGCCACGCTCAAACGATCTGCCTGGGTAAAGTGATTGCTGTTCGAATCATCGCAACAATTTTGACTAATTAAGCCAGTGATGTATACATTGCCGAATTCATCGCAAAGTGCGCCCTCTGCCTGGATACTGCTTTGACATTGTGTTTGCAGAATAAAGGCATCTTCATGCGGAATGAGACGCGCTATCCATGGGGTGGCATCCAGTGTGATGTACACACGTTGAGGACCATTTTGAAAAAAGTACTGCCCCATAGAATCACGCGCATAGTTCCTGGCAATGAATTCATTTAAAGCTGAATGCACGATTGGAGATCCTGGCAATCTATGTTGCTGCGCATATTCATCGCGCATACGCCATTGTCCTCGGCGGTCTAGTGCCAGCCAGCCAAAGCACTGCGGTACATTGGGCCACTTAACAAGAGAACGTAATACCTGTTCATCCATGATTGTGGATTAATGTAGGCCGTGAGGTGTGGAGGGTGCGTTGAAGGTTTCTTCGGTAGAGCGGCTTGCGTGTAGATGGGCAATGCGCCAGCCTTGACTATCTTGCAATAAAACCAAAGTGATGTTCAGAAAAAAAGCAGCTTCAATTTGATCAACACGCAAGTGCACTGCTTCAGTTGTATCGTAAACGGCAGCACCTAAAACAGAGTGACTGATGCAAGCAATGGGTTCCAAAAAAAGCGCTTGTTTAGCAAGTAGCCTTTCAAGACCCTCCCTAATCTCTGCATGACCACTGAGACGATGGCCTTCTGGTAATACGCAAGTAATCGAGTCATCATCAAGCCAGATAGCTAATGCACCAGCAATATCTTGACGCTTTAGGGCATCCCGCCAAGCCTCTACAACTTCATCTGCATTATGAAAGAGTCTAGCTAGTTTTGACATGGCGTAATCTTTGGATTTAAGGGTTAGCGAAGCAAAGAAATGGTATGAAGGACATTTTCGGGGGTGATGTCGTTTAAACATTTGAGATGCCCTAATGGACACTCTCGTTTATGGCATGGACTGCATGGTAGATTAAGCCACATGATTTTTGCCCTATCTGAAAGAGGGGGCGTATGTTGCGGATCGCTCGAACCAAAAATGGCTACTTGTGGGATGTGTAGCGCGGCGCCAATATGCATCAGGCCAGAATCATTGCTAACGAGTGTCTGGCATAAGCCGATTAAAGCAATCGCTTCATCAAGAGAAGTACTGCCGCACCAGTTATGTATCTGTGGATATCCATTAGCACCCTGAATAATTTTCTCCCCAAGGCTGTAATCCGCTTTGCTGCCTAATAAGACAATCTGCGCATTTGGATTTTTAGCAATGACAGCCTGCGCTAGTTTTGCAAAGTGCCCTGTCGGCCAGCGTTTGCTCGGCCCATACTCGGCCCCCGGACAAAAAACATAGAGAGACTCGTTATTGATATTGGCTGCTGTCAATTTAGCTTGTACTGCACCCTTGGCATCATGAGAGATGGTGAGGATGGGATTTGGGGCTGCAGTTACTGGAGCTTGATCTAATTCCAGTAAAGATGCCAGAGCGCAATAGTGCTCCACCATGGGCGGACGATTTACTTTGCTGGGGTTTTCTAGGGCGAAGTTAATGAGACCAAAACGCATCTCGCCTCGATAGCCAAAGCGAAATGGAATATTAGCAAGCCAAGGAATCAGCGCAGATTTAAGGCTGTTGGGTAATATAAAGCAAGCCGAATAATTTTGAGTCTGCAGTTCTCTAGCCAATTTTTTACGCATCGACCATTGCAGTTGTTTGTGCTCCAGCCGTGCTTCAATGACTTGATTCACTTGTGCGCACGTGCGGTAAATGGGAGCAACCCAAGTGCTAGCTAAAACATCAATTTGAGACTGGGGGTATTGCGCTTTGAGCTTGGCTAGTAATGGTTGGGACATGACTGCATCACCAATCCAATTAGGGGCGATGATCAGAATACGGTTCATGTGAGGTATCCCGATGCAGCACCCACGTCTGCGTGGGTGCTTAACAAGGTTTAATGTCCGTGCGGCTCAGTGCCTGGGATGAGTTTGTAATGAGCGCCACAATAGGGGCACTTAGCCTTACCTGTTTCAGTGATATCTAAAAACACCCTTGGATGTGAATTCCAGGCCGGTGTTTTATTGGTAGGACAGTGCAAAGGCAAGTCCTTGCCATCAATCATTATTACTTGTGCTTCGCTCATTTTCTGCTTCCTTAATACTTAAAAGAACGTTTTATGTATTACTTGACGTAGGTAAGCCATGACTTGTATTTGTCATTCTTGCCATAGACTGCTGAAAAATAAGTTTCCTGAATTTTTGCAGTAATAGGACCCTTTTTGCCGTCTCCAATAGTGCGATCATCCAGCTCACGAATGGGTGTTACCTCGGCAGCGGTACCGGTAAAGAAAGCTTCATCAGCGGAATAAATCTCATCGCGTGTGAGGCGCTTCTCACGCAGCTCAAAGCCAAGATCTCTCACGATTTGAATAATCGAGTCACGGGTAATGCCATCCAAGCAAGAGGCTAGATCAGGGGTATAGACAATGCCATCACGCACCATGAAAATATTTTCACCAGAACCTTCGGATACATAACCTTCGGTATCGAGCAATAACGCTTCATCGTAGCCATTGGCGGTCACTTCTTGGTTGGCCAAAATGGAGTTAATGTAATAGCCAGATGCCTTAGCGCGTACTAATGATGAGTTAACAAAGTGACGAGTAAAAGAGGAGGTTTTAACGCGAATACCTTTATTTAGGCCATCTTCACCAAGGTAAGCGCCCCATTCCCAAGCAGCAATCGAAGTATGGATGCTATTGCCTTTAGGGGAAATACCTAATTTTTGGGAGCCGATAAAGACAATTGGGCGGATATAGCAAGATTCCAGATTATTGCTATTAACAACATCAATAATTCCCTTGCTTACCTCTTCTTTGGAGAAGGGCATCTGCATTTGGAAAATCTTTGTACCGTTAAATAAGCGCTTGACATGCTCTGGCAGGCGGAAAATGGCGGTTCCTTGGGGAGTTTTATAGGCCCGAATGCCCTCAAATACGCCCATTCCGTAGTGGAGACTGTGGGTTAGCACATGGATAGTGGCCTCACGCCAGGGAATCAGTTTCCCATCGGACCAAATAAAGCCATCGCGGTCAGACATCGACATTTTCTTATACCTTCTGTATCTGATAAATCGGGTTAATTGGGGCGCGCTTAAGGGGCGGGGTTTAGCCCCTAGGCTCCAGATGCGTCTCAGTCTTTATTGTAGAACAGGCAGGGTAAGTCCTTTGGAGCTTGTTAGCCCAGGACGATTTAGAATGGAGCATTCCCTGTAAACCACCTTATTTATCTAAATTCATGCCGGAATCCTTATATAAAGTAAAACGCTTAAGCGAATTGGCCCAATCAGGCCTTTTAAAGGGAAAACGGGTCTTCATTCGTGCCGATCTGAATGTCCCGCAGGATGATTTGGGCAATATCACTGAAGATACCCGCATTCGGGCTTCCATGCCTGCGGTACAGATGTGTTTGGACGCCGGCGCAGCTGTCATGGTTACTTCGCATTTGGGTCGTCCAACCGAGGGTGAATTTAAACCTGAAGATAGTTTGGCGCCAGTTGCCGACCGAATAGCTACCCTACTAAACCGTAAGGTGCCATTAATTAGTGACTGGGTAGACGGTGGTTTCGAGCTCCATCCTGGTGACCTAGTGCTGCTGGAGAACTGCCGTTTAAATGTGGGCGAGAAGAAAAACTCGGATGAGCTCTCTAAAAAAATAGCCGCTTTATGTGATGTCTACGTGAATGACGCTTTTGGAACCGCTCACCGTGCTGAAGCAACCACCAATGGTGTTGCTAAATATGCTCCAATCGCTTGTGCAGGACCCTTGATGGCAGCCGAGTTGGATGCTTTGAGTCGCGCACTAGCTAGCCCCAAACGTCCCTTGGTGGCGATTGTGGCGGGATCAAAAGTATCCTCTAAGCTAACTATCCTCAAGGCCTTGGCTGACAAAGTCGATGAGTTGATTGTGGGTGGCGGTATTGCTAATACCTTTATGTTGGCGAAGGGCTTGCCAATTGGCAAGTCATTGGCAGAGCCTGATTTAGTGAATGAGGCTAAAGAAATCATGGACATCATGGAAAAGCGCGGTGCACATGTACCCATTCCGGAAGATGTCGTAGTAGCTAATGAACTATCCCCGCTGGCCCGTGCTAATCGCGTTGCTGCAGATCAAGTTGCCGACGATGACATGATTTTGGATATTGGTCCAAAGACCGCAGCGCGTTTGTCCATCATGTTGGCCCATGCTGGCACGATTGTATGGAATGGACCTCTGGGGGTATTTGAAATTGACCAATTTGGTGGCGGCACAAAAATGCTTGCGGCTGCAATTGCCCATTCCCCCGCATTTTCAATTGCCGGTGGTGGCGATACCCTGGCAGCCATTGCAAAATACGGTATTGCTAATCAAGTAGATTACATCTCCACAGGTGGTGGCGCTTTCTTGGAATTTTTGGAAGGTAAAACCTTACCTGCTTTTGCGGTACTTGCTGAAAGAGCAAAAGACTAAACATGCTAAGAGCTACCAAAATCATTGCTACTTTAGGGCCTGCTTCTGAAAAGCCTGAAGTACTGCGCGAGATGATTCGTGCGGGAGTGGATGTGGTGCGCATGAATTTCTCACACGGTACGGTAGCTGACCATCAAGCACGCCATGATTTGGTGCGGGCTATTTCGGCTGAAGTAGGCAAAGAGGTCGGCATTATGGCTGATCTGCAGGGACCCAAAATCCGCGTAGGTAAATTCGCTGATAACAAAATTGTTCTCAAAGAGGGTGAATCATTCATCTTGGATGTGCACTGTCAGCTTGGTGACCAATCTCGCGTGGGGCTTGATTACAAAGAGTTGCCAGGCGATGTTCATCCAGGCGATCGTCTCTTGTTAAATGATGGCTTAGTGGTTTTGACTGTAGAGAAGGTGCTGGGTGGGGAAATCTTTACCCGGGTTGAGCAAGGTGGCCCGCTTTCCAATAACAAAGGCATTAATCGTGCTGGTGGTGGTTTAACTGCGCCTGCATTAACGGAAAAAGATATCGCGGATCTCGATGCTGCGATTGCGATGGGTGTTGATTTCTTAGCCATAAGTTTTCCAAAAGATGGCGCGGATATGGCTTATGCCCGCAAGCTGGCTGATGCGGCGAGTGCTAAGTATGGAGTCGGTAGGGTACGAACTATCGCAAAGGTAGAGCGTGCAGAAGCAATTGTGCCTGCAGCTTTAGAGAGCATCATTGCCGAGAGCGATGGCATTATGGTGGCTCGTGGAGATTTAGCAATTGAGGTTGGTAATGCGGCTGTACCGGCATTGCAAAAAAGAATGATTGCCTTAGCGCTCGAAGCCGATAAATTTACGATCACTGCCACCCAAATGATGGAGTCGATGATCAATGCGCCAGTGCCAACGCGCGCAGAGGTGAGCGATGTAGCCAATGCAGTATTGGATGGTACAGATGCTGTGATGCTATCTGCCGAGTCAGCTGCAGGTATGTATCCAGTGCAAACCATTAAAGCGATGGCAGAAATTTGTGTTGCGGCTGAACAATCAGATCGTGTACAACTAGATACTGACTTCTTGGATCAAACCTTTACTCGAATTGATCAAACCATTGCTTTGGGTGCTTTATTTACCGCACATCACTTAAATGCCACTGCCATTGCAGCACTCACAGATTCTGGTTCAACTCCTATTTGGATGAGTCGCCACAATATTCATTTACCAATCTTTGCTTTAACTTCAAAGATTTCTACCCAGCGTGCATTGAGTACGTATCGCAACGTTTTTCCAATTGGCCTGAATTACACCAAAGAACGCGATGCTGCCCTACAAGAAGTGGAATATTGTTTGAAGGCGATGGGTGCGGTGAAATCGGGTGATGTAGTGGTTTTAACGAGCGGCGAACCAATGGGTGAGCCTGGTGGCACCAATACACTCAAAATTATTCATGTGAAGTAAGTTTTATTTCCATTTCAACTTTTATTTATTAACCTAGAATTAAGAGAACAACATGGCATTAGTTTCCCTAAGACAGCTTTTAGATCACGCCGCAGAAAACGGTTACGGCTTACCCGCTTTTAACGTCAATAACTTGGAGCAAGTTACTGCGATTATGGAAGCTGCTAATGAGGTTGATTCCCCGGTGATTATGCAAGCCTCAGCTGGTGCACGTAAGTACGCTGGCGAAGCATTTTTACGTCATTTGATTTCTGCTGCGGTAGAGGCCTATCCTCATATTCCAGTAGTCATGCACCAAGACCATGGTCAAAGTCCGGCTGTTTGTATGGCTGCCATTAAGAGTGGCTTTACTAGCGTGATGATGGATGGTTCATTAGAAGCTGATGGCAAATCGGTTGCTAGTTATGAATACAACGTTGATGTATCCAAAGAGGTAGTGAAGTTTTCTCATTCCATTGGAGTTACTGTTGAGGCAGAGTTGGGCGTGCTGGGCTCTTTGGAAACAATGCAAGGCGATAAAGAGGATGGTCATGGTGCTGACGGCAAGATGACACGGGAACAATTGCTCACTGACGTTGAGCAAGCTGCAGATTTTGTTAAAGCGACTCAATGTGACGCCTTAGCCATTGCAATTGGTACTAGCCATGGCGCATATAAGTTCACCAAAAAGCCAACAGGCGATATTTTGGCAATTGATCGTATTAAAGAAATCCATGCACGTATTCCAAATACCCATTTGGTGATGCATGGCTCATCGAGCGTGCCACAAGAATTGCTTGCAGAAATTCGTGAGTTTGGCGGCGACATGAAAGAAACCTACGGTGTGCCCGTTGAAGAAATTCAAGAAGGCATCAAGAACGGCGTTCGTAAAATTAATATTGATACCGATATTCGTTTGGCAATGACTGGCGCAATTCGTCGATATCTTTTTGAGAACCCCAGCAAATTTGATCCACGTGATTATTTGAAGCCAGCTCGTGAAGCAGCCAAGCAAGTCTGCATCGCCCGCTTTGTTGCATTTGGTTCTGCTGGTCAAGCATCCAAAATTAAACCAATTTCTTTAGAGAAAATGGCTGAACTATATAAGAGCGGTAAATTAGCTCAGATTGTGAAGTGAGTTAAAAATGCCAGCTTTGTATGCTACGAGTATTCAATCACTGCCTTTGCTATCCAAAGGGAAGGTGCGTGATGTTTACGCCCTAGGTGATGATAAATTATTGATGATCACTACTGATCGTCTATCCGCTTTTGATGTTGTGATGGGTCAGCCGATTCCAGAGAAGGGTGTAGTGCTCAATCAAATGGCCAATTTTTGGTTTGATAAATTGGCCTCTGTCATTCCGAATCACCTTACCGGTATTGATCCTGCTAGTGTCGTTACTGCTGATGAAGTTTCTCAGGTGCAGGGTCGCGCTGTGGTTGCGAAACGTCTTAAGCCCATTCTGGTTGAGGCGGTTGTGCGCGGATACTTGGCTGGTAGCGGTTGGAAAGATTACAAGGAGACTGGCAAGGTCTGCGGCATTGCATTGCCTGATGGTTTGGAGAATGCACAAAAATTACCAGAGCCTATTTTTACTCCAGCTGCCAAAGCAGATGTAGGTGAGCATGATGAAAATATCTCTTTTGAGAAAGTGATTGAGCTCATTGGTGAAAAATTAGCCAATCAAATTCGTGAAGTGAGTATTCGTTTATACAAAGAGGCTTCTGAGTACGCTGCTACCCGCGGCATCATTATTGCTGATACGAAGTTTGAATTTGGCTTGGATGATCAGGGTCAGTTGGTCTTGATGGATGAGATCCTGACGGCGGATTCTTCACGTTTTTGGCCTGCGGAGACCTATTACGTAGGTTCAAACCCACCTTCTTACGATAAGCAATTTGTGCGCGATTGGCTTGAAACAGCTATGGTAGATGGCAAATTGTGGCCTAAAACAGCCCCAGCCCCAGAATTACCAAGCGAAGTGATCGAAAAGACCGCAGAGAAGTATCGCGAAGCCTTAACAAGGTTAACCAAGTCCTAATTCCTGGAGTCCTCAAAAGGCTGGGATAATAGGAGCTTATTGAGGAATTAAGGGTTTTTGGAGAGGCGCATGAGCAAGAAGCCATTAGTAGGAATAGTCATGGGTTCCAATTCAGATTGGGACACGATGCAACACGCAGCCCAAATGCTAGAGCAGTTTGGTGTGGCTCATGAGGCCAAAGTGGTGTCTGCACACCGCATGCCTGATGATATGTTTCGGTATGCAGAGCAAGCCCAAAGCAATGGCCTTCAGGCGATTATTGCCGGCGCAGGCGGTGCAGCCCATTTACCAGGCATGTTGGCAGCCAAAACCACCGTGCCGGTTTACGGAGTACCAGTGGCTAGTAAGTATTTGCGCGGTGAAGACTCCTTGCTCTCCATTGTTCAGATGCCCAAAGGTATTCCAGTGGCTACCTTTGCCATTGGTGAGGCTGGTGCTGCCAATGCTGCCTTGCATGTCATTGCTAACTTGGCTTTGCATGATGCCGATTTAGCAAAGCGCTTAGAGGATTTCCGTGCCAAGCAGTCAGATGCTGCACGCTCCATGAATTTGCCGGGATATTAAATAGATGTCAGATCGTATGGAACCCATTTTGCCGGGTTCGTATTTAGGAATTTTAGGTGGCGGTCAGTTGGGTCGGATGTTCACCCAAGCTGCACAAGCAATGGGCTACAAAGTCTGCGTATTAGATCCAGGTGCAGATAGTCCTGCCGGATCAATTGCTGAAAAATATATTCAAGCAAACTATACAGATAGGGCCGCTCTTCAAGAGATGGCATCTATTTGCCAATCCGTCAGCACCGAATTTGAAAACGTTCCCGCGCAAGCGCTCGATGAACTTGAAGCTCTGGGTGTATTTGTAGCACCGCGCAGCAGCTGCGTATCCTTGGCACAAAACCGGGTCGCCGAAAAGAAATTCTTGGCCACCTGGAAAGCTGAAACAAATATTGGCCCAGTGCCATATTTTGTGATTGAGCATGATGCTGATATTGCCAATGTGCCAGCAGATCTTTTCCCTGCCATTCTGAAGACTGCCCGTATGGGGTATGACGGTAAAGGCCAAGTCACAGTGCATGCAGCTCAAGAGTTAAGCTTGGCTTGGAATGAATTGGGTCGAGTGCCTTGCGTTCTTGAAAAGCGCATGGAATTGGATTTTGAAGTATCCGCCTTAGTAGTGCGTGGCTATGACGATGCAGTGGTGGCCTACCCTGTTTCTCAGAATATTCATCGCGATGGCATTTTGCATACTTCAACAGTACCAGCACCCTCGCTTAAGCCACAGCAAGAGAAAAAAATCATTGATGCTGCTAAGGCATTGATTCGCAAGATTGATTACGTCGGCGTGTTGTGCGTTGAGTTCTTTGTTTTAAAAGGTGGCGATATCGTGGCTAATGAAATTGCCCCGCGTCCGCATAACTCTGGCCACTACACCATGAATGCGTGTGTCACCAGTCAGTTTGAGCAACAAGTTCGAGCAATGGCTCGTTTACCTCTAGGCGATACGCGTTTATTGTCATCCGTTTCGATGCTCAATCTATTGGGCGATCTCTGGTTTGAAGGTAGCGAGGATAGGCCTATTGAACCGGCGTGGAATAAAGTCCTTGCCCATCCAGATGCCAAGTTGCATCTCTATGGCAAATCGGAGCCACGCATGGGAAGAAAAATGGGCCACATCAATTGCTTGGGTGAGTCGCTTAATCAGGCCCGCCAGAGCTGTGCCGCAGTTGCTGGCGAATTAGGAATTGAGCCCTAATTAAATGCCCACGGCACCACAAACAGCAGCAGTCATTGATGAAGCGGTGCAAACCTTGCGCCATGGTGGACTAGTCGCTTTTCCTACGGAAACAGTTTACGGCTTAGGTGCAGATGCGCAAAATCCAGAAGCGATTAAGAGGATATTCACCGCCAAAGGAAGGCCTTCTAACCATCCTTTAATTGTTCATTTAGCTGCTCCGGAAAAGTTCGACGTGGCGCAAGTAGATTGGGCTGCGCTAGTGAGTCCATGGGTACGCGATTTATCTGAAGAGGCGCTGCAATTAATTAGTGCTTATTGGCCCGGACCATTAACACTGGTCTTCAAAAAAGATAAACGTGTTTTATATGAATTAACGGGCGGTCAGGATACTGTGGCAATTAGGGCTCCTGCCCATCCTGTAGCGCAAGCGCTATTACGTCAATTTAAGGGTGGGGTGGTTGCTCCTTCAGCTAATCGATTTGGAAAAGTATCGCCCACCAGCGCTGCAGATGTTCGTAGTGAATTCGAGGGCATGTTAGATCTGATGATTTTGGATGGTGGCGACTGTGATGTTGGCATTGAGTCCACCATCATTGATCTATCTTCGGGTGAACATCCTGTTTTGCTCAGACCGGGTGTCATTACTCCACAAGCTATCTTTGAAAAGACAGGTATTCGGGTTTATAAACCTGGCGAGCTGGTTAAAGAAGATGAGACGGTCCAAGATAATGCATTGCCAAGAGTATCGGGCAGCTTGCGAGCCCACTATGCACCAAGTACACCCTTACGCATGTATGGCCCGGGGCGGGTGCTCGATGCTTTGAGCGAATTTACCGATACCAAATCAAGAGTGGCTGTAGCTGTTTGGGATTCTGAATCTTCGCTAAGTGAGGATGGTCATCCTTCGGTGAATTTTGAAGAAATTTTGGTGCCAAGCGATAGTGCGGCCTTTGCAAGCAAACTCTACCGGACATTACGTGATTTAGATGCTCAGGGATGGGACCTCATTTTGTTTCCTGAGCCACCTGCTGGCCAAGAGTGGGATGGCGTTCGTGATCGACTTCAACGCGCCTGTTTTGGTTCGGGCCCATCTTCCATGAGCCACGTCAGTAATTGATCATGTGCCTCAATGCCTTTCCAGGCATTGGGATGATTAATGAAGGATGTAACAAGGTACATCTTTCCAGACTTACTCGTGACATAACCTGAGATTGCCCGAACATCAGCAAGTGATCCGGTTTTAATATGCGCTTCCGGCTTTTTCTTGAGGTGTAAAAATTTGCGCAACTGCATCATGAGACGATTTTTCATCGTTCCATCTACCCCAGCGAGAGGCAGGCTGTTATAGAAAGTCTCAGCAACGGGAAGATTGCGTGCTGTGAGTAATAACTGATTCATGTGCGCCGCTGAAATGACTTCATTGCGAGATAAGCCCGACCCGTTTTCGATGATGAGTTCCGGAAAAGACAGACCTACTTTTTTGAGCCAACTTTGTATGACAATTTCACCATTCTCAGTGGTCGCAGGTTTGCCCATCTTCTCTAAGGCCAAGGTCAGCATCAGCTGACGGGCCATGACGTTATTGGAATATTTATTGATGTCCTGCACATCGTCCGACAGTACACTGCCTTCAAATTGCAGAAGTGGTCTTGCTGTAATGGGGACGGTGCCACTTTTGCCGCTGGGTTGCTGCACCCAAGTACCGCCTGCTAGTTCCCAGGCAGCAGCAAAGCCCTGCGTTAAAAATGTATTAGCATCAATAGCAACTACGTTATAGATTGCACTACTGCAGTTCGATGGAAATGCCCCCGAAAACGTAGCAGTCATGGCTTGGGTACTGTTAGGTGCTTCTGGCGTTAACTCAAAATGAATATCTTTTTTCCAGTTATCGCAAGTTTTATTAGTCAGGCGTAATTGGTTTTGAATTTTGAACTGCGCTAAAGCTGGTGTGTAGTTGATGTCAATAAAGTCAGCAGTTGATGATTTACCCAATTGAAATGAGAGCGTCCTAAAGGCATAGAGTAGAGGATCTGGAGTCACGTTATAGGCGCGCAATGATTCACCATCAATCGTGCCTGCTTCCATCACGCTTTGTGCGTATGCACTTCTATCGAATACTAAATTGCCATCGATTTTTTGGATTCCCAAATCTTGAAGATTTTTCATCATACGGGCGAGTTCTTCGGGAACTAGTTTTGGATCGCCCGTACCCTGTAAGTAAAGATTACCTTTCAGTGTGCCTTGGCTAATTTGCCCATCAGTAAATACATTTGTACGCCAACGGTACTGTGGTCCTAAGAGATCTAAGCCTGATAAGGTGGTCAGAATCTTCATAGTGGAGGCTGGATTCATGGCTTGGCTTGCGCGCCAGTCCAGCTTTGTTTTAGAGCCAAGCTTGCCCGGGCGACTGGACTCTACCTCCATGACAGAAATGCTAATGGCATCCTTAGGAATTTGATTCTTTTCTAGGCTGGCCGCAACATTTTTAGGAATGTATTGCAAAGCCGTGTCTTGTGAAACCAGCTCAGGGCCGGCTCCATAAGTAAGAGAGCTTAAAGCCAGCCAAAGACCAGTTAGAAAAAAATGGGATTTAAAGATTTCCATAAGTCATAGGATAAACCCCTGGCGTGAGTCTAGCTATTAAAGCGCGCTTGATATTGCCTGATGTTTTTATTTTCAGCCTCCAAGAGTTGCATGAAGCGAGCCACTCTTTCTTTTAGATTGCCTGGCTGGTCAAGTTTTTCGCAGCCTTCAATCAATCGCTTGGCACCCAAAAGCTGTCCACCACCTTTTACTTTATGAACCATGCTCTTAAATTGCATTTCATCTAATTTATCCCCAGTTGAGTCATCTGCTAGTTCAAGCAAAATATCATCATGTACCTTGATAATTTCATCTAAAACTAAAAGCACATGTTTTGGATTCTCTTTTAGCAAGCTAGCAAAGGCGTCAAAAGAATATTCCCCAACTTGGGCAAAGGTAGTACTTACCTTGCTAGTGAAGTATCGCCCCAACTCATTCTCAAGGGCGCTTAAGCTGAGTGGTTTAATGAGTACCCCATTCATGCCAGAAGATAAAAATTGATGGCGAGCCTCAAGCGCATAAATATCGGCAGTGACTCCGATAATCACGAGTTCATTTTGACCAAGGGCGCGGACTTGCTTTGCCAAATCAGATCCTTGCATACCTGGCATCGATTGATCCGTCAGCAAAATATCAAAACGCCTCTCCCTTAGCATTTGCAAAGCAAGTTGGGCATTTTCACAAACCTGCACTGCAATACCTAAAGCCTCCAATTGAAGTGAGAGTACTTGGCGGCTTGCAGGATGATCTTCCACAACGAGTGCTCTTAAGCCTGAATGGCCTGGCTGACCTTTGAAAAGACGTATCTGTGCTCTTGAGCGGCTATCTGGACTGGAGTTCGTCTTTAGAGCGGCTGTACAGGTTCTCGGAAAGGCCACTGAAAAATAAACGTTACTACCAAAGCCGGGAGCGCTTTCAAAATAGAGCTGGCTATTCATCGACTTGATTAAATGATTGGTGATCGTGAGTCCTAGTCCTGTGCCACGTTGTTGTTCATTTAAATTCACTTCGGCTTTAGAGGGTACTTGTTCAAAAGCTTGAAGGGCCTGTGCAATCTCTGCTTTTGCCATACCAATGCCCGTATCAAGCACTCTAAACTCGATGAGTTGACCTGCATGATCATCTGCTAACACAGTGATCGAGAAATACACCTCCCCCTCTTTTGTAAATTTGATGGCATTACTGATGAGGTTTTGCAAGATTTGGCGTAAACGCAAAGGGTCCATCATTAATACAGGAGCCAATCTGGGATCAATGATGGTGTTTAAGAGTAAATTTTGCTTAATGGCCGCGGTGGTAAATGCAGCATGAATATCATCAATTAAGTTTTTTAAACAATAGGGCTCTACATTAAGGGTAAGCTTGCCAGCCTCAATTTTGGAAAGATCCAAGACTTGATTGAGCATGCCAAGGAGGGATTCAGCGGAAGCATGAGCGCTTTTGAGCAAAGGGCGCTCGCTTGCTGGAAGCTTTTGATTATTAAGTAGCAATTCTTGCATTCCTAAAATGGCATTCATCGGCGTTCGAATTTCATGGCTCATAGTGGCCAAGAATGCTGACTTTGCAGCATTTGCCTTTTCCGCTAGTTCTTTAGATCGAATGAGTTTTTTGGTCTGATTTTGATGAACTAGTTGATTGTTGTGCAGACGCCATAAAACCCATATCCCGCAAGCAAGTAAAAAAAAGTTCAAGATCCATGGCGTGTTTACCTGCCACTGACTAAAGCGTGTGGGTAATGCTTGTGGGGCAACTGCAAAGAGTTGATCTAACTCTGCTGGATCAAGCCCTCTAGAGAATTGCTCTAGCACATCATGAAGTGGCTTAGCTTCATGGGCAATCAGCCAGCGGTAGGCTAAAGTATTGGCGTCTAAGTCATCATGCCTCCAAAATAAGGCTTGGGTTAAAGAGCCCAGCAACAATAGTTCCTGATAGACGGTAGGTGGATCGATAACAAAATGTACTTCGCCATTGGCAATCTGTGTAAATGCCTGGGCATCTGAGCTGCGCCACTTGGGATGGAATTCTTGTTGAGTAAACTGATTTAGTCTATCTAGGATGAGCTTAAAGCTGGTGGGCTCATGATTTTCATGAATGCTAAAGTACACAATCGGATTAGCATTGATCCATTCTTGTTCCTTCTGGCTAAGTGAGTGAGCAAGCGAGGTTTTACTCGCTAATGTAAAAAATACCATCACTCCAAGAATGAATCGATGCACGCGCATGATTAACTTTCGATGATGTGATTCATGCGGCAGAACAATATCAAATCAGCAATATTGTTAATCCCTAATTTATCAAATACCCTTGTTTTGTAAGTGGCAACTGTTTTATTGCTGATGTGTAGGATGTCAGAAATTTGTTGATTTGTATTGCCCTTGCCTAAATATTTCATTACCTGTAGCTCTCGATCGGAAATGAGGGCAAGCTTATCGTTATCACTCAAGGAGCTATTGCCATTCTTACCATGCGTAAAGAAGTTATAGCCTTGCGAAATGGCAACGCAAGCGGCTAGAATCACGTCCGCCCCAGCAGTCTTATTGACAAAACCATGCGCTCCCAGTGATCTGACTCTGCCACCATAGACAGCTTCATCCAAGCTAGATAAGACCAGAATACGAATGTCTGGGTACATTAAGCCAATGCGCCGAATGACATCAAAGCCATCTGTCTTTGGCATATCAATATCTAAAATCACCATATTCGGATTAAGCTCCTTAATGGATCTGAGACACTCCTCTCCATTCTGGGCTTGACCTGCTATTTCAAATAGCAATTGGTCTTGCAACATGCTTTTTAAAGCCATCAACATGGCTGGATGGTCATCTACCAACATCACGCGTTTTCTCATTACTTGTCTCCGTTTTGGTTTTTATGAGGGTGCAGCGAAAAAATGGCTTTAGCGATTCGACTATCGTTAATGTGTAAAGTTTGGTGGCGACTTACCGGAGGCATCATCAGACCCCCATAGCAATGATGAATTCCAAGAGCGCTTGCGTTTTCTAAATCAATCCGCAAGATGAGATTGCTTGCATAAATCTGAGCCGAGGA
>Ga0364894_10470_pt1 | contig 15670 bp, 13 predicted proteins | sample ExccelJu500001D4_FD_206942 | JGI IMG/M metagenome (GOLD analysis project Ga0364894, IMG submission 206942) | Enriched cells from Trout Bog Lake Hypolimnion, Wisconsin, USA - BchlTB.July16.5000.01.D4 | ecosystem: Environmental > Aquatic > Freshwater > Lake > Hypolimnion/Profundal zone | place: USA...
GTATTTAATCCGCTATCAGGCTAAAATCGTGGTCAAGAAATCAAGCCAAAATCATGTTCTAGAATCGAGATTCGCCGACCCTAACCCGCCGTTTACCGCCGTTTTTATATCCTGCCGCCTATACTCACTTCCACAAGGCATTTAACCTGTATATTTTTGGTATGTCAAATTAAATCAACAGAAAAAACTATATTCTATGGACCAGAATAATCCCCCCTCACCACGGCCAAGGCACAAAGAATGGACAGGCATTTTTTTAATAATAGTTGGCGGCGCAATGCTGGCGCATAAGCTGGACATAGGGCTGCCCGAATGGATTTTTACCTGGCCGATGCTGTTAATCGGCATCGGGCTTTTAAACGGGTTTCAGCATAATTTCAGAAACCCCACTTGGTTTATCCTGATTATAGTAGGCGGTGCTTTTTTAATTGACGAGCAATTTCATGAATTACGCTTGCAGGAACTGCTGTGGCCCGGCGTGCTGATATTGGTTGGCGTGATGTTTATTTTTAGAAGAAAGAATGATGCATTTGATAAACGCCATTGGAAAAGAAACATGAAGGAAAGCATTAAAGAAGGCTGGAAACAGGATTGGAAAAACGACTGGGAAAGCTGGAACCAGAAATATGACACCAATAAAGCATACGATGCTACAAAAACCGATGGGGAGTACATTGATTCTACCAACATATTTGGCGGCACAAAAAAAGTGGTTTTGTCAAAAAATTTTAGGGGCGGCGATATTACTTGCTTTTTTGGCGGGGCCGAGATTGACTTTAGCCAGGCCGATATGCAAAGCCCGGTAATATTAGATTTAACGATGGTTTTTGGCGGTGCTAAAATCACCGTCCCATCCCACTGGGATGTAAAAAACCAAGTAACACCCGTGTTTGGCAGCATTGAGGATAAGAGAACGGTGGTTGTTACCAGCTTTGACCCTAACAAAACACTTGTTTTAACCGGTGCCGCAGTTTTTGGCGGTATTGAAATAAGAAATTTCTAATCGCATGCAACCAAATGTAACTGTATTGCAAAAGCCTATAAGCAATGTTTGGCTGGGCTCGTTCCTAATTGCAGCGGGTTTGGTAGCGGCAGCCAAAAAGCTTGATTACGGCGTTCCAAGTTGGCTGGCAAGCTGGCCGGCCGCAATTATAGCCGGTGGATTGCTACTGGGTATTTACCACCGGTTTAGAACGGTGTTTTGGATGATACCGGTGTTTTGGGGTGCATACCTTATGGCTATGCAGCAAATGCCCTCCCTAAATTTAAGCAAATATGTGGGCGCTGCTTCTTTTATTTTGGCCGGTGTAATACTAATAGCCGTAAGGTCAAACCGGTCTGGATTCTCCAAAAAACAATCTCTTATCGGGCCTGTAAAAAAAGAGTCGTTTGTAACCGCAAATAGTTTTTTGTGCAATACCAAACGATATGTTAAGAGCCAGGATTTTAAAGGGGCGGATGCCACAAGCATACTGGGCAACACCCTTATAGATTTACGGGAAGCCAACATACAGGACACCGCTTACATTGATGTAACCGCGGTATTGGGCAACACCAAAATTCTAATACCAGAAAACTGGGTAATGCGCAACAACATAACCGCAGTTTTGGGGGATGTTAGGCATAAAAACATCCGCAATAGCCCGGTTGTAGAAGACGGCAAGGTAATAGTGCTTGACGGTACGGCCATATTAGGCAACATAGCCATTATAAGCTGCTAGTTGGCAGAAGGAGGATAAAGATGAGTGTTAGTTAATACAGCAAGAATTGATAAATGGTCTGGTATTAATTAGTTGAAATTTACCAATACAACCCCTTTATAAACAAAATTATTATTACTAAAATTTAAGCTATGAAATGGTACCTTGCTAAACTTGTTTACCGCATACTTTGCGGCGATGGTAACCATACACCACAATTTGACGAACAACTGCGCCTTGTTAAGGCCGATGACGACCTGCATGCTTTTCAAAAAGCAAGGCTTATTGGCGAGCGGGAGCAGGATAATTTTTTAAACAATATTAAAAAGCCGGTGCATTGGAGGTTTATTGATGTTAGCGAAGTGCATATACTAAACGACTTGGCAGACGGCGCCGAAATGTACAGCCGCATAAGGGAAGAGGAAGATGCCGATATTTATATTATGCTTGTGCAGCTAAGGGCTAAGCACTTAATGGAAACCAGCATGCACCAGTCAATAAGGTTAAACTAACAATACTTTGGGTAACACAACAACATCTGTTAAAAGCCTATTGCGTATTAATATAGTATGGTGGGCTGTATGTGCCACCATAAGGGCCGCAATATTGCTACAGCAAAATGTTACCTATACACAGGCTATTGCAGACGGCTTTATTACGTTTGGCCTGCTGGGGGGATGCTGCATTTTTATCATAAATAACATGCGCTATTACCTGCCAAAACAGGAAAAATATTATTACGTGCTTATTATAAGCCTTGCCATAAGTGTTCTTTGCCTTTTTGTGTCCAAATTACTGGTTAAATTATTTTTTGGCAACGACACCCATTTTATGAAGGTGTTTGAAGATGCCATAGGCATACGCTTTGGCATATCGTTTTTATTGGTGGGCTGTATGAGCATGGTGGGTTTATTGTGGTATACGCAGGAAGAACAACAATTGATGAATGAAAGAAAAATTGACGCGGAAAAGATGACCAAAGAAGCAGAATTGTTTAAATTGAGGCAGCAGTTGCAGCCGCATTTTTTATTTAACAGCCTAAATTCTATCAGCGCCCTAACGGGCATGCAGCCGGAGAAAGCAAGGCACATGATACAGCAGTTGTCGGATTTTTTAAGGGGCACCTTGCGCAAAGACGAACACCAATGGAGTACCTTAAAAGAGGAGCTAGAGTATTTGGCATTATACCTCGATATAGAAAAGGTACGTTTTGGCCACCGTTTGCAAACGAGCATCGAAACCGATGAGGGCGCTTTGCAAATGAAACTGCCATCGCTGTTGTTGCAACCTGTTGTGGAAAATGCCATTAAATTTGGGCTGTACGACACCGTGGATGATGTATGCATACATATACAGGCAAGGGTTGTTAAAAACATGCTGGAGGTAACCGTGCAAAACCCGTTTGACCCCGAGACCTCGCAACCATTACAAGGCACCGGTTTTGGGCTTGCAAGCATAAAAAGGCGGCTATTCTTGTTGTTCGCGAGGCACGACCTGTTGCAAACAAAAACCGAGGGCAATTCATTTATCACAAACATCAGCATACCACAGCTTACCTAAAAATAGCAGTTATGAAAGTAGTTATAATAGATGACGAGCCATTGGCAAGGATGATGGTAAAAGAATATTTGGCAGCATACCCCGGCATGGAGGTTGTACAGGAATGCAATGATGGTTTTGCAGGGGTAAAAGCCATTCAACAATACCAGCCAGACCTAGTTTTTTTGGATATACAGATGCCGAAAATAAACGGCTTTGAAATGCTGGAACTGATTGAAAACCCACCCGCCGTAATTTTCGCCACGGCCTTTGAGGAGTTTGCAATAAAGGCATTTGAAACGCATGCGGTAGATTACCTGCTGAAGCCTTTTAGCAAAGAGCGGTTTGATAAAGCCATGCAGAAATTTTTGCAGTTACAAAAAGCCAAGCCAGAACAAACACAGGCTTTGTTGGATGCTGTAAGTGCTTCTTCCCCCATACAAGCCAGCCGGATAGTGCTGAAGGACGGCGGCAAAATTAAAATCATTCCCATACCATCCATACATTACTTTGAGGCAGCGGACGATTATGTAAAAATACATACGCAGGAAGGTGCGTTTCTTAAAAAGAAAACGATGCAGCATTTTGAGGATGTACTACAACAAAATTTTGTACGTGTACACCGCTCGTACATCATCAATACACAACTCATCACCCGCATTGACCCGTATGAAAAAGACAGCCATCTGGTTTTATTAAGCACCGGCGCAAGGCTACCGGTAAGCAAGGCGGGGTATGCAAAATTGAAGGAAGTTTTGGGGATATAAAGATGGACGAATCACTCCGCCAATGGGAAAGAAACGCTAAAAGTAGTACCCTTGTCCACCTCGCTGGTTACGCTTAGGATGCCGTTGTTTTGGTCAACAAATTCCTTAACTATCATTAAGCCTATGCCGGTGCCTTTTTCTTTGGCTGTGCCATAGCTTGTTATGGCAGCACCAAAACTTTTAAACAGTTTCTCCTGTTTCTCTTGGGTCATACCAACCCCGGTATCTTTAATGTGTATGGAAACGCTGTTTTTTATTTGGGTAAAATAGATACTGATGTTGCCACCCTTGGGTGTAAATTTAATGGCGTTGTTAAGCAGGTTTTGTACAATTATCCTAAATTGGTTTTCATCCGCCAGCAGCGGTACACCATCTGTGCCATTGTACAAAATGCCTATATTTTTTTTATCTGCAATAAGTTCAAATACGGCCAGTATTTCCTGTAATATAATATCCGGTTCAACTTTGTGTATTTCCGCAGCTATGCCTTTACGCTGGGTAATGGCCCAAGTTAGCAGGTTATTCAACATTTGATTGGATACGGTTAATTGTTTGCCGAGACTTTCTAACAAAAACTTTTGCTGCTCATCAGTCAGCTCATTTTCATTTACAAACTGCAATGTTTGCTCCAATGACGACATAGGCCCGCGCAAATCATGGCTTACCACCGAAAAAAGCTGGTCTTTCATGTGGTTTAAACGACTGATGCTTTCATTTTTCACCACCAGTTCGCTGTTCAATTTCAGTTTTGCACGATAGTTTCTCAGTAATAATACAATTGCGATAATTAATGTTACCGCAAAAGCGCTAATAATAATGTTCAATATTAGTGTTAGCCTAACCTTTTCCTGTATTAACTTATTTTCCTTTTCAAGGGCTGCATTGGCGGCTTCCTTTGCCTGTAATTTAAAATAGTTTTCCACCTGTTGCTTGGCTTCGGCATATAAGCTGTCTTTATAAATCTGGTCTAACACCTGGTAATGGTATGCATTTGTAAAATCGCCTGCGGCGGCCTGGCTTTTTGCCAGTATAACCAACGCTTGTTCGGCATCCCATTTGGCATTCATATCCTTGGCGGCTTCAAATGCTTTTTTGGCATACAAAACTGCCGACACATATTGTCCGAGGGCATAATAAATTTCAGCCAGCCCCTGGCAGGCAAAAGAGGTTTCCCATTTATCAGAATATACATGATAATTCAGCACCTTTTGGTAGTACTCAATACCCTTTGCATAATTCTTTCCGTGAAACTCCGTTTTGCCCAAACGGTTGTAGGCCATCGCCGTAATATGGTGGTCTTCTGTGGAAGGGTCAATGGCAATAGCCGCACTAAGAAAATCAACGGCTTTTGGCAAATCACGGGTTTCATCATAACATATCCCCAGGTCAAACAGGTTTTTGGCCATTTGTAGGCTGTCCTTTATGCTGGTTTCAATAGCTAGTGCCTTTGTAAATTGCTTTATTGCTTTTTCAAATTCCTCATGGCCAAGGTAAACCAACCCTATATTGCATATCGCCACACCCATATCAAGGCTGTCTTGTATAGTTTCGCTTAGCTTAAGGGCCTTATCGGAAATCACCAAGGATGAATCATAGCTACCCCGCACATAGTACCCCTTGCCAATGTTATTCATAGCCCTTACCTGCCCCGCCGTATATTGTTGTTTTTGCGCCAAAGCCAGGGCTATATTGCTATAATATAAACCGCTGTCGGGGTTATCGTATATGTATTTAGTGCTTAAATTGTTAAGCATATCAACCGTTGAATGCATTGATTGGTAACCCGCTTTATTTTTCAGGGTATTCCACTGGCCAACCAACGAGGGGATTGACTGTGAATGCGCTGCAACAGCAACAAGGCAGCAAAAAATGGCCGGGAAACAAATTAGCTTTATAGTTTCCCGCATTGAAGAGATGGAAGTAACGGATTTTTTAATACCTGTCATTTAAGCAATTAGGTTCTAATGGATAAACCTACAAATTTTTATATATGAAACGTAATAAAACTTGCCCAAAAAGGTATAAATGGTAGTTTTGGGCGCGGTTGGCGCGCCAGTGGGCATAGTCTACGTGCCATGAACGCCCGGTTGTTAGCCAAAATGTAGTTAGCACTTTGGCCGTATATACAAATTAACGCGAGTTCGACATCAGCCTATCAAAATTTTACCACTTTCGATCTAAGAAAAGCAATCAGTGGAAATTATGACCCCTAGTGTCAAAAGTTTATAGCATTTTTAAAACAACTTCTATCACATACGACCCCAACAGGGTCGAACCCAATTATTTTCCATCTTTTGCTATAAACATGTGACCATATGGGTCAAGATAAAATGATTATCAAATACTTATGCTAAAAACAAGGATAATCTTACGTCGAACTCCAGTTAAATTACAGCCCCTTGTCACCTATACGCCTGCATACCGGCTACCACTTTATTGGAAAAGTCAAAAAGCGTCAAATTCTCCCAACTGGATCCGTTTGTGGCGGTTGGCCCTTTAAATGCTACCCAATCAGGTGCCCAATAACAAAAACCTATACCCAGTTTGTTGGGTACGGCATTAAGTACGGTTTTAAGCTGTTGCAAATATTGCAACTGCCCCTGCTGGGTGGCGGGGTAAGCGGGTATCAACTGGCTGTTTTCCCCAACGTTGTTGTTTGTATAATCGTTCCATTGCAATGTCCACGGGTAGGCTGTTTCTGCAATAAATATCTTTTTATTAAAGGTGGTGGCAAGCTGGTTAAGCTGCCCGCCAATATAACCAAGGTCTTTCTCGCTCCACCAAGGGTAATATGAAAGTCCAATAATGTCGTAAGGCACATTTTGCTGGTTCATGCCGGTAAAAAAGCTTGCCGCACCATCCACCTCGGCATAATGCAACATGATGGCTATTTTGTTGTCCGTGTCGGCAGCTTTTATGCCTGCAATACCACTTTTTACCAATGCGGCAAAGTTTACCCAATTGGCATCAGTAGTACCGCTCACCTGGCCTGTAGGCCAAAGCATGCCCGCGTTTATTTCGTTGCCAACTTGTACTATGGCAGGCAGGGTATTTTGCGCTTTTAATAAGGCAATAACCCGCTGGGTATATGCAGTTATAGAATCTTCCAAAACGGTAAGGCCAAGGCCAGCCCATACTGCTGGTGTGGCCTGGTGGCTGGGATCGGCCCAGGTATCGGAAAAATGAAAATCAAGTAAAATTTGCAAACCGGCTTGCTGTATGCTTTTACAAAATGCAAGCACTTCCGTCAATGATGAGTGCACATCGGCAGGCTGGCACCATAACCGTACCCTTACCAGGTTACAACCGTACTCTTTAAAAATATCCAAGGCGGGTTTTGCGCCTGTGCTGTCATAAAACGTTGTGCCTGCGGCTTGTATTTCTGGCAAAAAAGAAAGGTCGGCACCCCTCCAAACTATGGCCGGTGTAGTATCGGTAACTGGCGGGGTTACGACTGTGCCACCCTGGCCGGAGCCGCTTTTGTTGCAAGCAACAAAAATAACAGCCAAGCAAAACAAGTATATAAAATTTTTCATGTCTATACAAAGATACCACGCAACATAATAAAACTGTGCCGTTTTTAGCCCACCCAAAAAATAGTATAATATTACAGGCCCAACACCTTAAAAAATTACAGCAGTTTAACTTTTCGAATAACTTTTGCCGGGCAAACGCACATTTTAAAACGATTATGTACATTGCAGCGCATTGCTTCGCGGCCCCTTATAAAACAACAGCCCGCAAACATTACGGCATGAAAAGATTTATTTTTACAGCCATAACAACCATGTTTTTTTTAACAGCCTGCCACCACAAAAGCACGCAGGAGAAAAAAACCTATATACGTAACACGGCTATTAACATACATAATGCTTACAATAATCTATTTTTAGACAGTGCTGCATTAGAGAAATTTATTACCCATAAAAATGTGGGTGAAAATGATGCCGATGTACTACGCAGCTTTTATTACCACAGAAATTTTGAATTTGCCTGGTTTGCCCGTTACCGTATAACCGAACAGGGCAGGGCATTTTGGAACCTTGCGAGCTATAATACAACCTCGTTTAAAGACAGCATAGCATTCAGCAAAATTTTAAGCAAGCGGCTGCCCGACATTACTGCGGAAGACACGGTATGGGCAAGTGCAAAGGATACCTTTTTTGTTAGCACCGAGCTTATGCTTACGGAAGCGTTTATCCATTATATGGCAAAGCAGGGCAAGCCTTTGGCCGCCGAACAACTAGAGCAATATTTGCCTGCCAAAAAGCAGGATGTGATGGAAGCCACGCTACGCCAAATAACCAGTAACGAAGCAGCCGGGTTGAACAATGATGCAGAGCTGGCTTACAAACAGTTAAGAAAGGTGTTGGAAAAATACTATGCCATTGCAAAAAAAGGCGGATGGCAAACAGTGGGCTTTACCGGTAAAAAATTAAAAAAAGGAGTGACTGACCCCGCAATAGCAGGCATTAAAAACAGGCTGAAAATTACCGGAGAATATGATGTAAATGATAACTCCCCTTTTTATGACACATTGTTGTATACTGCCGTTAAAAAAGTGCAAGCCGCCTACGGCTACATACCGGATGGCACCATAACCGACTCGCTTTTAAAAGATTTAAATGTGCCTGTTCAAAAAAGGGTTCAACAGTTATTGGTAAACCTCAACAGGCTGAGATGGATGCCCGAAGCAGTAAAAGGAAGGTTGATAACTGCCAATATCCCTGAATATACACTGCATGTTTTCGACAACAAAACCAAGGTTTTTGATATGGATGTGGTGGTAGGTAAACAAAGTTCAGCAACAGTAGTTTTCACAGGCAACCTTAACGAAATAGTGTTCAGCCCATATTGGAATATACCCACCAGTATTATTAAAAAAGAAATTGTACCTAAAATGCAGGAGGACACCGGATACCTGTTAAGACAAAACATGGAAATAAAAGGGTACAAAAACGGGCTGCCAATCGTGAGGCAGTTACCCGGTGCCAACAATTCATTGGGCAGGGTAAAATTTTTGTTCAATAATTCCTACAACATTTATTTTCACGATACGCCTTCAAAAGACTTGTTCAGCAGGCGGAAACGGGCTTTCAGCCACGGTTGCATTAGGCTTAGCGACCCTGTAAAAATGGCGGGCTACCTGCTGGATAACAATAAGGACTGGACCCCCGAAAAAATAACCGCCGCCATGAACAGCCCCATTGAAATATATGCCCCCCTTAAACACAGCGTGCCGGTTATAATTACCTATTATACAGCTTGGGCAAGTGACAACGGCGAACTTAATTTAAGGGATGACATCTACGGCCATGATGCCGAAACAGCAGAAAAAATGTTTACCGCAGCGCAGTAATCGCTTATTTAAAACTGGTTGTACCAGTTGGGCAAATTATCAAAACAGATTAGGAACAATCTGCCTCTGCCGTTTTATCGTAAATATTACTTAAAATTCCCGCTTAAATCATCCAGAAAAATTATGGGTACTATTTTTACTATGTAATAAAGTGCATACGCCAACCACATTTATTACAACCATATAGCTTTAAGACAGCCAACATTAAATGAACAAAATATTTATACTAAGCCTATTATTGTTAAGCACAGTTTATTGCAAGGCCCAAACTACAGGATCTGACAGTGCGGCAAATAATATGCCCGCCACTACCGAATACAAAAAACAGAAGGATGCCATTGATATAATTTACCGCATTGTGGGGAAAGACCCATCCAAAAGAGTGGACACAACCAAATTAAAACAGGGCAAAGTATATTTTTCAGGTTCCCCGGCACCCGCATACCAAACCCAAACTGGCCTTGAGGCCGTGCTGACCGGCAGTTTTGCGTTCTACAACGGCAACCCTTTAACTACGAAAATATCGTCAGTATATGTGGATTTTAATTACACACAAAAAAGCCAGTTGCTGTTACCCATAGAGTCGAACATTTGGTCAAAAGATAATAAATACGACTTTATTGGCGACTGGCGCTATTTAAAATACCCAGAACAGATTTACGGTATTGGGGGCCATACAACCGAGCAGGAGGCATATACAGTTGACTATGACTATTTGAGGTTTTACCAATATGTATTAAGAAAAATAAGTAATAATTTTTATGGCGGTATCGGGGTACAGGTTGACCGCCACTTTAAAATAAAAGAAGACAGTGTGGCACCGGGCCGGGTTACCGACTTTGAAAAATACGGGTTCGCTAAAACATCTACGTCCTCCGGCATCTCGGCCAATTTTTTATACAGCGATGTGGCCAACACACTCAACCCTTCCGGCGGAAGTTTTTACGCCAATGTAATTCTTCGGCAAAATTTTACCTTTTTAGGCAGTGACGAAAATTGGAATTCAGCATTGATTGATATTAGAAAATATTTTTCACTCGGCCCCAAAGGCAATGTGCTGGCCCTTTGGACGTATGACTGGTTGACCCTTAGTGGCAACCCACCCTACCTGGACCTACCAAGCAACGGGTGGGATACCTATAGCAACACCGGGCGCGGCTATATACAAAGCAGGTTTGCTGGCAAAAAGATGCTTTATGTTGAATCTGAATACCGGTTTGGCATTTCAAAAAATGGCTTGTTGGGAGGAGTGGTTTTTGCCAACGCAGAATCTTTCACCGAGCTTAATAATAAATTCGAAGTTTTGGAACCCGGGGCGGGCGCGGGCATCAGGGTTAAGTTTAATAAATTTTCGCGCACCAATGTAGCCGTTGATTATGGCTTCGGCAAAAATGGTTCCCACGGTGTATTTATTAACCTAGGCGAGGTATTTTAACACTTCAATCTTTGTTTGTACCCTAAAATAGTTGCTATTTAAAAAGCAACCCATACTCGATTTTTTCAAAGCCAAGTAACAATTTAAAATCACGATGCTGCAAATATTATTCGGCACAGGTTTTATAAACGGGGCATGTGCTTTGCATTACCGCAGGCATGAAATCAACACCAATCTTGCTTGTCACTTTTTGTTTAATGTTTGTTGCCTGCAACAACAATAGGGAAGCAAACAATCAGAGCACTCGGGCTAAAGAACTTAAAAGGAACACATCCATTACAACTGCAAACGCTTATAACGATCTTTTTTTAGACAGCGCTGCCTTGGAAGGCTTTATCGCCAAGCAAAACTTACAGGATAGTATTGCAACCCGTATGCGGGCTTTTTATTTTGACAGAAATTTTGAATTTGCATGGTTTGCCACAGATGGCATAACCGAACAGGGTCGGGGCTTTTGGAATCTTGTTAGTTATTCAGTTACCTCGCTTAAAGACAGCAGCGCTTTTAGTAAAGCTTTAAACAAACGCATGCCCGATATAACTGCCAAAGACACACTTGTTGTTAGTGCAACCGATACAGCATTTGTTACCACTGAGTTGATGCTTACGGAAGCATTTATGCGGTATACTGCCCAAAACAGCAACATTAGTAATGAAGAACTGCAACGCTACATACCTGCAAAAAAAGACAATGCCATGCAGGCGGCTGAAAACATCATTAAAACCGACGATGAACCAGGCATGAATAAGGACGCGGGTGATGCATACACGTTATTAAAAGGCCAACTGAAAAAATACATTGCCATTGCAAAAAAAGGAGGTTGGCAAAATATTGCATTTACTAAGAAAAAATACAAGTTAGGTATTAACGCACCAGTTGTTGCAGTGATAAAAAGGCGCTTGCTGGCCACGGGGCAATACCCCGGCACAGATACATCTACAATATTCAACAGCGATTTGGACACGGCTGTTAAAAGCCTGCAAGTAAGCCTTGGCTATACACCCAACGGTATTATAACAGACTCTCTTTTGAAAGATTTGAACGTGCCGGTTGAAAAAAGGGTACAACAGATATTAGTAAACTTAAATCGATTTCGATGGATGCCCGAGGAAGCACCCGGAAGGCTTATTATAACCAATATACCCGAGTATGAATTGCATGTATTTGAAGATAAAAAGAAAATGTTTGATATGGATGTTGTGGTAGGCAAAGATGGGGCAGGCACAGTTATTTTTACCGGCAATTTGACCGAGATTGTTTTTAGCCCTTATTGGAACATACCGCCAAGCATTACCAAAAAGGAAATAGTACCAAAAATGAATGCCGATAAGGGTTATATGGCGAGAGAGCGTTTGGAGATTACAGGCCACTCCAACGGCTTACCGATAGTTAGGCAGTTGCCAGGGCCCAAAAATTCATTGGGCAGGGTTAAGTTCCTGTTCCACAATTCTTACAACATTTATTTTCATGACACCCCGCAAAAAAGTTTGTTTAACAAAGATAAAAGGGCCTACAGCCATGGTTGTATCCGTTTGGCCGACCCGGTAAAAATGGCCAATTACCTGTTGGAGGACAGCCAGAAATGGACACCAGAAACAATTTTGCAAGCAATGAACAGTGGCAAGGAAAAATATGTATCACTAAAACACAGCGTACCGGTTATTATAGCTTATTATACAGCATGGGTTGATGAAACGGGCAGGCTTAACCTAAGGGACGATATTTACCAGCATGATGAAGAGACCGCACATAAAATGTTTACTGACCCCAAATAAAAAAAATTTCCCCGCCTCTACAATTGGCGGGGAAATTTTTACACAGTAATGGGAATATAGTTTATTAAGCTGTAGCACCGTTTTTAAGTATAGCGGAATGATTTATATAATATTCATCTGGGCTGTACATAAAAAGACAACTGCCGTCTTTTATTTTTTCTATAATGGGCTTGTACAATTTGGAAGGTACCGCAGGGCAGCCTTCGCTGCGGCCAATATACCCTTGGCGTCTTATAAAATCTTCACTAACATACGCCGCACAATGCATAACAATACCACGGTTTAGGGCATTATCATTTATACCCTGCTCCTCACCTTCCAGCCTTAACGAATAACCATGTTTGCCTTTATACGTACCAGAGGTAACATAAAAACCAAGACTACTTTTAAAGCTGTTCATTTTATTGGAGAAATCACTGGCAACAACTTTACCTGAATTTCTGCCATGCGAAACATAGGTATTAAACAACACGCTGCAAGTTTTAAGGTCAATCACAAACAGTCTTTTGATGTTAGAAGGCAGGGTAAAATCAATAATAGACAATACGCCGTCGTTTTTTATTTTTCCTTCGTTAACAAGGTAGTCGTAACCTTGCAAAGCATAATCAAATGCCTGTCTTGATAGTCCGGCAACGCTTAGCCGCATACTGTCATATAAGCCCACATGCTTACCAGTAATTACATTCAAGGCTATACCTGTTTTAACGGAATCGCCAGTTGCATTAAAGTTTGCCGAAGGCCGGGTAGGATTAAACCCAGTAAAAGAAAAAAGAGCAGTTATTGCTGCTATACCCAACACGCATGCAGATTTCTTCATTGTCAATCTCATCATTATTTTTTTTATGTTAAAAAAACAGCGGTGGTTTAGAAAGGGGATGCCGGGTGAAAGGCTATATGCTTTGAAAGAATACAAATTTGAGTGTTATTTTACTTACAACCGCTTAAAAGAAGCTTTAAGATGCGAATAATACGTTAAGAGTTGCCTTTACAATGGCCTATATCATCGGTTCCTACCAAGAAATTTTAGGAACTTCAATGGGATATCCATCAGCTCAAATGGAATTGGCAAATCAATTATTAAAGATATTGATTAGGATTCGGCCACCCCCCATCTCCTAAATGCAGAGAGCCCCGCTCCTTTACACAAGGAGCAGGGCCAGCTTATTTTAACTTAATAATTATGGTTTTTTTGCATCCTTTACAGGGTCTTTTACACCCTGTATCTTAAGTTCCTTCTTATCGGCATTCATATCCTTCCTGTCAATATTTACTTCTTTTTGCTTGTGAGAGGCTTTCCTAAATTTGCCGTGTACAATCAGCTTGTTTCTCTGCCTTCTTTCGGCACGAACTTCTTTGGCATCTTTCTTTATGTCTTTTTGATTTTTCTCTACTGCGGTTTGGGCCATTGCACCTGCCGATAAAACTGTTGCTATCAAAATAAATAATAACTTCTTCATGTATGTAATTTTACTTTTTAAAAAATATCCGTTTCAGTTGTATACAACGCAAATACCGAACCGTTATTTGTATGGGGATTTTATTTAACACTATTACATTGTTTCAACAATGGCAAATTGATTAAATGTTAAAGTGCACGGCAAGCTCCCCCTACTATTGCGCACAAAATAAACATCAATTGTGTAGTATCTTTTCCGCTACATGTTTGCCGCTAACCAACGCCGCCTCCACTGTACCAGGGTGTTCTCCGTTATACAAACCTTCCCCCGCAAAAAACAAGGTGTTATTAATGGGCGCGTTTATTATTTGTAATGCTTGCGCCGTTAAAGGTTTGGCATAACTGTATGCACCCATTGAAAACTGGTTGGCAGGCCAATTAAACGCCTTGCTAGCAACCAGTTCTGTTTTAAGCTGTGTTACACTTATACCAAAAACGGTGGATAACGACTGTAAGCTCCTCTCCAGCAAAGTAGTCTCCTCTTCCAAAACCAACGCATCCGCTTTTGGGCCTCCCAGCCAACCGATTATTATTGGCGCGTTATCAGGGGCCTGTGTCCACCAAGTGGGTATAAACCCACTGCAAAACAAAAAGCCAAGGTTGGCCTTTTGGTCATTCCAAAAAGCCGTTTTAAACTCAAGCACAATCTTAATTACGCCGCCATAACCAATATTTCTAAAAGCATTTATATGGCTGTTGATAGCCGGAGTAAAGCCGATGTGCGCCTTTGCTTGATTGTTCTGCATTAAGCTTACCGGTACGGTAACAATAACTTTTGTTGCATGGTACTCCAGCCCCTTATCAGTTGTAACTGTAACACTATCTTGCGCCCATTCAACACTTTTCACCATGTTGCCTGTATAAATTTCCACCCCATTTTTAATACACTCGGCTGCCATAAAGCTTATCATCCGGCCATAGCCCCCTTTTATACGGTATTGGTCATCCCAGCCGGCGCCCCATTCGTCGCGTAAAAAAAATGCGCTAACTTTTACCGGGTCGGCAACATCATAACCTTCCGCATAACCACGGGCACGCTCGCAAAGCTTGGCATATTTTTCACCGCTGTAGTTTTTCTGCAAAAAGTCCTCAAGAGTAGTGTCTTCCGTTAGTTCATGCATACGCTGCATCATGTTTGCCCAGCCGCTGGGCATGGTGTCCCGCTCAACCCATTTACCGTTACGCGACGTAAACATTTCACCACCCGTTTCAAGTAGCTCAATACCTGCGTCCTTCAGCAATTGCAATGTAAGGGGTAAATTGCCGTGTATAAATTCTGCGCCTGCTTCAACTGGTTGGGTAAACCCTGCGTTGTCTATGGTGTGTATCCTGCCGCCTAACCGGTTATCACCTTCCAGTATTATTACATGGTTGCTTACCGATAACTCTTTGGCGGCCATTAAACCTGCCGCACCAGCCCCTATAATGATGATTGATTGCACTTAATTTAATTTAAAACAAAATTACCCTGCAACAGGTTTAAACCCGTTATGAAAAACTTTATTTATTCCCGAAAAGGTTTTGCTTATTATAAAAAAAATTGCCGGCAATGCTATTTTGCCGGCAATCTCAAATAAATTGGATGTCTTTGCTTCCTTTTATCAGGGACAGTATCAGTTGGAGTTACCCTTTATCCAAT
>Ga0364894_10483_pt1 | contig 15300 bp, 13 predicted proteins | sample ExccelJu500001D4_FD_206942 | JGI IMG/M metagenome (GOLD analysis project Ga0364894, IMG submission 206942) | Enriched cells from Trout Bog Lake Hypolimnion, Wisconsin, USA - BchlTB.July16.5000.01.D4 | ecosystem: Environmental > Aquatic > Freshwater > Lake > Hypolimnion/Profundal zone | place: USA...
ATTTAACTCAATGGCCCAAACCATTGTGCAACTCAATGCGCCACTTGAGATTCGTGGCAGAGTGATTGGCTTATTTAATATGTCAGCACTGGGTATGCGTGCAGGTGCTGGTATTACTGTTGGCCTATTAGGCGGCATGATTGGAATTCATTGGTCACTGGCGGTTTCAGCAACATGCCTGATCGCCGTGTCCAGCACGCTCTATTGGCGCTTTAAGCACAAATTTTAGAGCTCGAAAAACTGCCCTACTTCGAGTTTTAACTCTTTTGCAAGTTCAGCACCATTCACTTTGGCTGCAGCCCCCTTCGCCTTCAGAACCTCTATCTGACCGCCATGACAGCTCACAAAGAAAGAGTCCAAAGTAATTTGAGTAACCTCCCCAGGCTTGCCTTTCACAGCCCCGTAGGTGGCCGCAACATGCTTATGGCAGTCATAAATCTGCACCTTTTGCTCGCCAAACTTGGTCCAAGCACCAGGCGCTGGATTGCAGGCCCTAATCAAGTTGTAGATCTGGCTAATGTGAGTTGCCCAATGAATTTTGGCAGCGTTAGCATCAAACCAACCCTCATAATTTGCCAGTGATTCATCTTGCACGAGCTCTTGGTGTTTGCCAGCAACCACTAAATCAGCAGCCTCAAGCAAGGCTTGAACGCCCAAGGGAAATAGATGATCAAAATAGACTTTTCCAAGCGTGTCATCTGGGCCAATGGAGACCTCTTTCTGCAAGATCACCTCACCCTCATCCAAGCCATCGGAAGGACGGAAGATCGTTAAGCCAGTCTTCTCTTCGCCCAAGGCGATCGCCCAGTTAATGGCACTGGGACCACGATATTTTGGCAGCAAAGAGGGGTGATACTGAATCGTGCCATGAGGCGGCAGCTTTGCCAATTCCTGAGGCACAAATTGCAGCACATAAGCCATGACGCAAATATCCGCTTTGCTATCAATCATTGCTTGAGCAGCATCCGCTCCTTTTAGAGAAGCAAACTGCAAAGGGGTAATACCCCTAGCTATGGCAGCCGCTTTAAGCGCCTCAGGCTTGGATGATTTGGGGTTATCAGGTGGGCAGAAAACAGCTACCACTTCATCACCGCGATCCAAAAAAGCTTCGAGAGTTGCCTTACCAAAATCCGCACTACCAATCAATGCAACCCGCATATTAGATAACCTTATCGTGACGCAGAGAAATCAATTCATCCGTTGTAAATCCAAGCTCACTGAGAATTTCATCAGTGTGCTCACCCAGCAGTGGTGAGCGTGTTACTTCAGTTTCACTATCTGACATCTTAATTGGATTGCCAACCGTTAAATACTTGCCACGAATCGGATGATCTACTTCAACAATCGTCCCTGTATCACGCAATGACTGCTCTTTTGCAATCTCTTTCATCGATAGAATCGGGCCGCATGGAACGTCATATTTATTCAGAATATCCATTACTTCGAACTTGGAAAGCGTCATCGTCCACTTTTCAATCTCAGCAAAAATCTCCATCAAGTGCGGCAAACGCGCCATTGGCGAGGCAAAACGTACATCAGTAATCCAGTCTTCACGACCTATTACTTTGCAAATTGCCTCCCACACTGGAGCCTGCACCACCACATAAATATATGAGTTTGGATCAGTTTCCCAGCCCTTGCACTTCAAAATCCAGCCCGGCTGACCACCACCCGAGGCATTGCCAGCACGAGGCACTGACTCACCAAAGGTGCCATTCGGATACTGTGGATATTCTTTCATCGTACCGTTGCGCTCAAGGCGCTGCTGATCACGCAACTTCACGCGACACAAGTTCAATACAGAATCTTGCATAGCTGCTAACACTTTTTGGCCGCGGCCAGAATGTGTGCGTTGGTAAAGTGCAGTAACGATACCCAATGCCAAATGCAAGCCGGTACCACTATCACCAATTTGTGCGCCGGTGACCATGGGTGGGCCATCATCAAAACCAGTTGTAGATGCAGAACCGCCCGCACATTGCGCGACGTTTTCATAAACCTTGCAGTCCTCGTATGGACCAGGGCCAAAACCCTTAACCGAAGCCATGATCATTTTTGGATTGAGCTCTTGAATGCGCTCCCAAGAAAAACCCATACGATCTAATGCACCCGGTGCAAAATTCTCAACCAGTACATCACATTCTTTAATTAAACGCTCCAAGATTTCTTTACCGCGCTGTGTTTTGGTATTTACGGTAATAGAACGCTTATTGTGATTGAGCATCGTGAAATACAAACTATCGGCATCCGGAATGTCACGTAATTGACTACGGGTAGCATCGCCCTCGCCTGACTTCTCTACCTTGATTACATCAGCGCCAAACCAAGCCAACAATTGCGTACAGGTTGGTCCCGATTGAACGTGCGTAAAGTCGAGGATTTTGACCCCCTCTAGTGCTTTTGCCATGGTTTAAGTCCTAATAAGATTGAAATTTTTAATTAAGTCAATTTTACCAGCGGCAAATCTCAAAATAACATGGATGCCCTGTTTTTGGGCATAACCTAGGGAGAATCCTATGTAGGGTTTACAAGGCAAGAAAGGCGGGTTTTCATGAATTTCTTGGTAGTTCGAGGGCTTGAAATGCCTGCAAAATAGAAAAAGGCGCTCACTAGGAGCGCCTTTTGTGCAGCACTAAGAAATCGTGCTTACTAAGGACAGTAATTAAACCGCTTTAGCTTCGTGCAACTTGGCAATTTCTTCTTTGCCATAGCCAAGGTCAGCCAATACTTCATCAGTATGCTCACCCAAGACTGGTGAAGGGCCAACTTCAATTTCCAAATCGGAGAACTTGATTGGGCTACCAATGGTCAAATATTTGCCACGTACTTTGTGGTCAACTTCAACAATCGAGCCACTCTTACGCAAGTCTGGTGAATTAGCCAACTCTTTCATTGACAATACAGGGGCGCAAGGAATATCAAACTTACGCAAGATATCTACCGCCTCATATTTAGTCTTGTCTTTGAGCCAATCTTCAATAGTTGCAAAGATGTCAAAAATCTTATCCTGACGAGCTTCTGCAGTCATGTAAGCTGGATCTGTAGCCCACTCTGGCTTACCAATCGCTCTAGTGATTGGCTCCCAAGCATGACCTTGAATTGTGAAGTAAATGTAGGCGTTTGGATCAGTTTCCCAACCTTTACATTTGAGAACCCAACCTGGTTGACCGCCACCGCCAGCATTACCACCACGTGGCACTACATCAGAGAATGAGCCGTGTGGGTATTGTGGGTACTCTTCGAGGTAACCAATTTTGTCCAAACGCTGTTGATCGCGCAACTTCACGCGGCACAAGTTCAAGACGGCATCTTGCATTGAGCAAGATACTTTTTGACCCTTACCGGTTTTTTGACGCTGCATCAATGCAGTCAAAATACCAATCGCCAAGTGCATACCTGTATTGCTATCGCCCAATGCAGCAGCAGAAACAGTAGGAGGACCATCCCAGAAGCCAGTTGTGGAAGCAGCGCCACCAGCACATTGCGCTACGTTTTCATATACCTTTAAATCTTCATATGAATGACCATCGCTAAAGCCCTTTACTGAGGCCATGATCATTTTTGGGTTCAATTCTTGAATACGCTTCCAAGAAAATCCCATGCGATCCAAGGCGCCTGGGCCAAAGTTCTCAACCATGACGTCGGAAGTCTTGATCATTTTTTCTAATACTTCTTTACCTTCGGCAGTCTTTGTATCCAAAGTTAAAGAGCGCTTATTACCGTTCAACATGGTGAAGTACAAAGCATCAGCACCAGGAATATCACGCAACTGGCTACGTGTTACGTCACCAGAACCAGGACGCTCCACTTTGATCACGTCAGCACCATACCAAGCCAACAATTGAGTACACGCAGGACCTGCTTGCACGTGTGTGAAATCGATAATACGAATACCTTCTAATGGTTTAGTCATTGTTGTTTCTCCTTGAATTTGTGTAACAAATATAGTTAAGCTTTAGCTGCAGCAGTTGATGGGTTTAAGTTAGTTAAACGCCCACTTTCTGTGCCGGCTGTTTCATCAATCACTGCGTTAATCAAAGCAGGCTTGCCAGCTGCAATAGCTTCAGTTAATGCAGCTTCCAATTCTGCGGGTGTAGTTACATAGTAGCCAACACCACCAAATGCCTCAATCATCTTGTCGTAACGAGCATCTTTCACAAATACAGTTGGCGCAACATCAGCTCCGCCGGTTGGGTTCACGTCAGTACCGCGATATACGCCGTTGTTGTTAAAGACGATAGTAGTAATTGGCAAGTTGTAGCGACAAACTGTTTCTAATTCCATACCACTAAAACCAAAAGCACTATCACCCTCAACTGCAATGGTTGGCAAGCCACTAGTTACAGCAGCACCAATAGCGTAGCCCATACCAATACCCATAATGCCCCATGTGCCAGAGTCAAAACGTTTACGTGGTTTGTACATATCCACAATTGCGCGGCAGAAGTCGAGCGTATTTGCACCTTCGTTTACCAAATTAATATCTGGGTTCTTTTTAACAACATCACGAATCACGCGCAAAGCGCCATGGAAGTTCATTGGTGAGACTTCCTTAGCAAGCGTCTCAGCCATCTTCGCCAAGTTCTTATCTTTTTTCTCAGCAATCGCCTTTAACCATTCAGCGCTTGGCTTTGGAACAGCCGCTATGCCTTTTAATAATTCACCAACACAGGATCCAATATCACCAATTAATGGCGCATCGATTTGTACGTTACTGTCGACTTCGTTTGCTTGGATATCAATCTGAATAAATTTCTTCGGCTCTTTACCCCAAGTCTTGCCCTTGCCATGCGCCAATAACCAGTTCAAGCGAGCGCCAACGAGCAATACGGCATCCGCTTCAGCCAATACATAAGAGCGCGCTGCTGAAGCAGATTGTGGGTGGTTGTCAGGCAATAAACCCTTAGCCATCGACATTGGTAAATATGGAATGCCTGATTTTTCAATCAAGTCACGCACTTGTTGATCCGCTTGAGCATAAGCAGCGCCTTTGCCCAAGAGAATCAATGGACGCTTAGCGCCCTTTAAAACATTGAGCGCACGCTCAACTGCATCAGGAGCAGGAATTTGACGTGGTACTGGATCGATTACTTTGAAGATAGACTTTTTAGCCTCTTCGACAGGCATGGTTTGACTGAGCAATTGTGCTGGCAAGTCTAAGTAAACACCTCCTGGACGACCAGAAACTGCCGCACGAATTGCGCGCGCAAAACCGATGCCGATATCTTCGATGTGATTAATACGATAAGCAGCCTTAGCGTAAGGCTTGGCAGCATTGAGCTGATCCATCTCTTCGTAGTCACCTTGTTGCAAGTCAACGATTTCGCGCTCACTGGAGCCGCTAATCAAAATCATTGGGAAGCAATTGACTGTTGCATTTGCTAATGCTGTTAAGCCATTCAAAAAACCAGGCGCAGAAACAGTCATGCAAATACCAGGCTTTTGCGTCATGTAGCCAGCAATCGCAGCGGCATTACCGGCGTGCTGCTCATGACGGAAGCCGATAAAGCGCAAACCTTCAGCTTGAGCCAAACGGCACAAATCGGTAATTGGAATACCAACTAAGCCAAAAATATTTTCAATGTCATTTGCTTTGAGGGCTTCGATCACTAAGTGAAAGCCGTCGGTTAACTGTGGGGATTGATTATCTGTTGTCATAGGAATTCATTAGGTTGTTAGTATTTCCAGGGGAATTTAAATGCTCCCGCCCAGACTGAGATGAATCTTAGGCCTGAGGTAAAGCTTCATCATTGACTTTGGTCAACTTCCCCCGAAATGAGGGGGCGGCAGGGAAAAAACTTAGATGAAAAGTTCGGCGTGCTTGGTTTTGAGTCTACTTAAAGTCTCAGGTGACAGATTTAAGTAAGCGGCCAACTCTTTTTTCGGCAACAAGTCGAAGAGTGGCTCATACTTTCTCAAGAAACGCTCCACCCGACCCGGGGCATCAAGCATATGAAGAGTGATGGTATGCGCCATGATTTCGCTCATGAGGCGCATTACTTCAAATTCAAAACTTTCTTTTAAAGCGGGGTGTTGCTCGAGAAATTCAGCCCATTTTTTAAGCGGCATACGAGCTACGCGCGCTTTAGTAACCGAAGCAATACTGTATGGGGCGGCCGTCTTGAGGCGCCAAGCGGCATAGCTTGTCTCAATGTCCTTTTCGATCGCAAATCGCAAAATCATTTCTTTTGCGTCTGGACTGGAAACAATGCGCTTGAGGATGCCATCTAGAACAAAGTATTGCTCCATTTGATGGTCACCTTGATGGAGCAGGATTTCAGATTTCTTTAAATCCGAAATCTCTAAACAGCGTTCTAAGTCGGCCATGGATTCAGCGTCCAGGCTTTTTAAAACCGAGTTTTGGCTCAGCTGCAAGCGAATCAGGTTTTTTTCGGGGTGCTTATCTAATACTGTCATGAATCCTCAATCCTAGAGGCTCTATTGTAGGCTTTTTCAGGGTAAAACCTGTGAAAGAGTCATAAAAAACCCGCTGTCTATTCAGCTAGAATAGCGGGGTCGTGGTGCTTTATTGCAGTGCAATAAAGTTAAACGGGAAACACAAAACGTGTGCTGCCCCCGCAACGGTAAGTAAATGCGCCCTTAAGCTCCAATTTTGGGTGTCAGGAGTCTGAATGAGCCACTGTGCGCGTCAATTGCATGGGAAGGCCAGATTCTGAGATTTACTAGCCCGGATACCGGCCAAGACAGGTGGAATTTTTGCGGACGGGGAACTTTCGCACGCCGATGAAGCGCCCCTGCGCCCAATTGACGTCTATACCCCTGCCTGTGAAATTCTGTTCGGCCCAGCTTACGGGGAAGTTAGCTTGGCGATTCGAAGGCAGAAGGTTCAATATGAAACAGCAGTTCAGCATCAAAATGTGCGCACTACTTTGTGGTGCGGTAATTTGCATCCCATCCATCAATTCGTTTGCTCAAAGTTCCGCAAACGTTTCGGTAGCAACAGCTCCCAACCCTATGGATCCTGTGCTCGTCACCGCCAATCGAGCCCCAACTTTGGCAACTAATGTATTGGCGGACTACGACTACATAGGCCGTGAGGAAATTGAACAAGCTGGGCAAACCAGTTTAGTAGATTTACTCCAAAGACAAAGAGGAGTCCAAATAACTAATGGGTCGGGTGGCTCCGGAAACTCAGGAGCATCCGTGTTTCTTCGCGGAACATCTAATTCACAAAGCATTGTATTAATAGATGGTGTTCGATCAGACTCCGCCTTTAATGGGGGTCCCACATGGGAATCCATACCCCTGCCCTTAATTGATCATATCGAGATCGTCTTTGGCCCGCAAAGTAGTCTGTATGGTGCTGATGCCATTGGCGGTGTAGTGCAGATCTTTACCAAGGATGGCAATGGGCCCGCCAAGGTAAGTGCATCTACTGGATATGGCACCTATGGAACCAGCGTTAGTAGCGCTAGCATTTATGGCTCGACTGATGGCGATCAAAAAATTCGTTATTCATTGGGGGTTAGTGAGTCACTATCAACAGGCTTTAATAGCGTTGCTAGCAATAATCCGTTTGCACTAACGGCCATGAAAACAGGTTATGTACAAAATGGTGTTACCGGAAAGCTTTCACAAGAATGGGCTCAGGGGCAAACATTTGGATTTCAGATGATGCAAAGTCGTATGAACTCACAGGTACCCCAATTTAATACCCTCGACTACTACAATAATGCTAGCTGGTACTCCGGCATGGTCTCTGGAGCCCCAGGTCCGCAACAAGCCCAAAATACGATTTCACAAATTGGGATTTACACGCTGTTTTCAAAAAATCAAATCACTGATATCTGGAAAAGCTCTTTACAAGCATCGATTTCAAATAACAACGGACAATCCATTCAAGACGCAACGCCATATAGCCCCGCCTATAGCCCATACATTAATACCAGTCAAAATTTATACACATGGCAAAACGACATTAGCTTAGGCAGCGATCTTTTGCAGATTTTGGGTGAAAGAAGAACTCAAAGCGTGAATTCACTGCAATATAACTCTGTTGCTGATTACAACTTTAATAATGGAATAAGCTCAACAACAGGGCCATCTACAGGCTTTAGTCAGACGAGGGACACCAATTCAATAGCAGCATCATATCAACTCAAACGAGGCGATAATCTAGCAAATATCTCTATTCGTAATGACAGTATTTCAGCCTACGGCCCTCAAACAACAGGGGCAATTTCTTATGGTTATTTTTTCACCAAAGAATGGCGAGTAAACATTAATTACGGCACTGGCTTCAGAGCGCCAAGCTTCAATGACCTGTATTACCCAGGATACGGAAATCCCAACCTTCTTCCAGAGAAAAGTAAAAATACTGAAATAGGGATTCACTACGACACAAGCAACTTTGAGGCTCATTTAGTTGGCTACGACAACAGCATCAGTAACATGATTCAATCAGGCCTGGTTGGGTGCACGGCACAAGCCATTCAATTTCTTGGCGGCTGCGCTAATAATGTCGGATACGCCCATATCACTGGCATATCTTTTGGGGGGATGGCAAAAGTAAGCAACTTCACATTAAAAGGATCGATTGATCAAGAAAATCCGGAAAATGTTACCGCTGACACCACTCTGTATAAAAGAGCGCGCACCTTTGGGAATGCCTCAGCAGAATATGCATATCAGAAGTTGATTGCTGGATTTGGCGGCACTTTCTCGGGGCAAAGACAAGACCTACCTGGATTTGATGCCACAACTTTTGCGCCTTATAACGGACAAATGGGTGGCTACTCTATATTTAACCTATATACAAGTTATGAATTTGAAAAAGATTGGACTGTATTTGCCCGCTGGAACAATATTTTCGATAAGCAATATCAATTAACCTATGGTTACAACACCATGGGCTCCAATGTCTTCGTGGGAATTCGCTACGCAATGAAGTAAACCCCTAAGGACCCCTATTGAGGGGTCCTACCCCGAAGAAAAACATAGTCCAATGTTGCCAGGGGGTTCAGACCTACTGCTGAGAGCTTTTCCTAAGGCTACAATGCCAATATGATCGAGCAAACCCCTCATTCCCCAAACGAGGTAACTATGGATAACTTAAGTGCTGCCATTGCGCGCGTGGCTGAAAAAATTGCCCTGGCCACTGAAGCGGTTAAAAAACTCAATCTAGATCGAACTCAACTCGAGAACAAAATTGAAGATGCGCAAAAACGCATACAACATATTTTGAGTCGCCTGCCAGAACAAAGCGATGGCCGCCAGCTGAACTTACTCGGCGAAGCGGTTGCCCCAACCAATCCAGAGGATGACAATGAGCCAACAACGCATTGAGGTAACTCTCGCCGGTCAAAAAATTACCTTGGCCACTAGCGCCGAGCATGAACCGCTGTTGCGCGCTGCCTGCACTTTAGTGGATGAACAAATCAAACTTGCTATCAATGGCGGCAATCGCAGTATTGAACGCGCCAGTATGATGGCCGCCCTTAAAATTGCAGGCGATCTCATTACCTTGCAAGCAAGCGCACAACCTTCGCAAGATCAAAGCACTACCAATCTCAACTCTGAAGAAATCTCTCGTCTTCATGATGAGATTCGCTCGCTAGAAGATCAGGTGGATACTTTGATGCAAACCCTTTCCCTGCCTGGTTCGCCAAGGCCAATAGTTCCTTGAACCGATGCGCAAGCATCAGGAACGATCTTTACCTTGTGGGCGTGAGCGTTTTGATGTCTTACAGTGGCAGCCTCGAGCTGTTCACTCCCTGAGACTCTTAATGCACCCGAAGCAGAGTAGCCGTTCCACCTTGAACCTTAGGGTTCAGGATGACGGCCTAGCGGCCAAGGCGGGGAATTCATGTACCTAAGTGATATCGCTTTACTTCTACTGTGCGGTAGCATCTCTGGCTTTCTGGCTGGCTTATTAGGCATTGGTGGTGGGATGATCTTGGTTCCCTTCATGATTTTGGTCTTCAATCACTTGGGGTTTCAGCAAGAACTGATTGTTCATATGGCCATTGCCACTGGTATGGCAACCATCCTCTTTACAACCTCTTCCGCCATTTGGGCGCACCATAAACACAGCTCGATTGATTGGAAGCTGGTTGCCGCATTAAGCCCTGGCATGGTGGTTGGCGGCCTGGTTGGAGGTAGCAAAATTTTTGAGGCCATCAACACTTCTTGGCTATCTCTATTTTTCGCTATGTTTATCGTTTACTCTTCAGTACAGATGATTTTGAATAAAAAACCTACTGCCGGACGTAATTTGCCTGGTCCGATTGGTTTATTTTTATTTGGACTGTGTGTGGGTATGCTCGCCAGCTTGGTGGGCGCAGGTGGTGCATTTATTACCGTACCGTTTATGCTCTGGTGCAATGTGAAGCCCCATACGGCAATGGCAAGTTCATCGGGGTTAGGTTTTCCGATAGCAGCTGCGGCGACTGTAGGATACATGTATGGAAGCTGGGGTCTGCCAAATTTACCCGCAGGTTCTCTAGGGTATGTTTACGCGCCAGCAGTTGCGTGCATTGTTATTGTCAGCATCTTTACGGCGCCCATCGGTGCAAAGATGGCTAGAAAATTAGATGTAGTGCAACTAAAACGGATTTTTGGCGTAATGCTATTTTGCCTTGCTGCCTTCATGTTTAATGAAAGCCGCAAGGCCTTTGGCTTTTAGTTGGTGTACTGCTGACGCAAGATATTTTTCTGTACCTTACCCATTGCGTTGCGCGGCAAATCTGCCACGATTTCTAAACGCTTTGGAATTTTGAAATTAGCAATTTGCGTTTTCAAGGTAGCAATCATCGCTTGGGCATCCAATTTTGCCCCCGCCTTAGGAACTACAACAGCCATCACCGCTTCGCCAAAATCAGGATGCGGAATACCAATTACAGCGCTTTCATCCACGCCATCCATATCATCAATAAAGCTCTCGATTTCTTTTGGATAGACGTTGTAGCCGCCTGAAATAATCAAATCCTTACTACGGCCAACAATGCACAGGTAATCTTTGGGTGCTTTGCCGCCATTGGCATCGCCACCCCAGCGACCAACATCGCCGGTTTTAAACCAACCATCCTTAGTAAATTCTTCGGCAGTTTTTTCTGGCATGCGCCAGTAACCTGCAAATACATTCGGGCCTTTGACTTGAACGTTACCAATCTCATCGACTCCACATGGCTTATTGTTTTCATTGACCACACGTACTTTGACGCCTGGTAATGGCAAGCCAACTGAACCGCCCACGCGCTTACCCTTATAGGGATTGGAGACCAACATCACAGTCTCACTCATGCCGTAGCGCTCCAGAATGGACTGACCAGTGCGCTCAATAAATGAGTTAAATGTTTCAGTCAATAAAGGTGCCGAACCAGAAACAAAGAGACGCATATTGCGAGTCACTTCTTTAGTAAAGCCCTTATCAGCCAATAAACGTACGTAGAAAGTGGGGACACCCATCATCACAGTGGATTTAGGCATGTAATGAATTAACTGTGCTGTATCTAGGCGTGGCAACCAAATCATCTTGCTACCATTGATCAGGGCGCCATGAGCAGCCACAAACAATCCGTGCACATGAAAAATAGGTAGGGCATGTAGCAATACATCGCCTTTTTTCCAACCCCAGAACTTCTGCAAAACCTTGGCATTGCTGCTCAGGTTCTTATGGGTCAACATCGCACCTTTACTACGTCCGGTTGTGCCGGAGGTGTAGAGGATGGCGGCCAAATCATCTTCTTTTACTGTTGCCGTCTTGAATCTGTCGCTTTGGGCAGCAGCACGCTCCAACAATGTACCGGTACGGTTCTCATCCAAGGTGAAGACATGCTGAGTACCTGCCTTGAACGCTGTCTTAGAAACCCATGAGAAGTTCTTGCTACTACAGACCACCACAGCCGGCTCCGCATTCTCAAGGAAGTACCCAATCTCAGCAGCCTGGTAAGCCGTATTCAATGGAAGATATACATACCCCGCGCGAATCGTAGCGAGATAAAGAAAAAGGGCCTCTGGCGATTTTTCAACTTGTACCGCTACACGCGAACCCTTGGGTAATTTAAGGCTTTTGAGTAAATTAGCCATCTTTGCAGTGGCACACTCCAAATCACTCCAAGAGTAATAAAGGCCATCATGTGTCTCGAGGGCGCATGACTGTTTATCTTTTGGAAAACCTTTTTCCAAGATTGAATACAAATTCATAAATACATTCCTTAAATACTGATTTTTTATACCAATGGAGGTCCCATTACCCAGTCAGATAGACCTGTAGCAATTTCGGGGAAGATGCATAGAAGAATTACAGAAAAAATCATGATGGCCACAAATGGCATCACACCGTAAATAATTTCTTTCAAAGTTATGTCGGGGGCAATATTTTTAATCACAAAAATATTCAGTCCTACCGGAGGATGTATCAGGCCAGTCTCCATGATGATGGTCATCACCACTCCAAACCAAACCAAATCAAATCCTGCAGCACGCAGCGGGGGCAAGAAAATCGGGGACGTCATCAAAATGATGGAGACTGGAGGCAAGAAAAAGCCCAAGAAGATCACCATCAGCAGCACTGCAGTCAGCAAAATCCAGCGCGAAGTGTGTAAATCAACAATCGCTTGGGCGGCTGATTGGCTCAAGTGCAAATAACTCATGACGTTGGCGAACAACAAAGACATGCCAATAATGAACATCAACATTGCTGACTCACGAATACTGACATCTAACAATGGATACAGATCTTTGAAACGCCACATGCGATAAATAACGGCAATAAGCAGGAATGCAAAAACTGCGCCCAGTCCGGCTGTCTCTGCAGGGGTAGCATAACCACCATACAGAGCCACCATGACACCAATCAACAAAATTAAGAACGGCAAAACGCGTGGCAATGCGCTAATTTTTTGTTGCATGGTGTATGTCTGACGCTCCAAGATGGGGGCAGATGGAGCACCAACGTTATAAGCCTCATAAGCACGGGCATATTCTTTTTTGTAACGATAGATAGTGTATGCAGCAAAAAAGATCACCAACATGACGCCTGGTCCAATCGCAGCCAGGAATAACCTACCCAATGATTGCTCTGATGCAACTGAATACAAAATCATGGTGATAGATGGGGGCAACAAAATACCTAAGGTGCCTCCAGCAGCAATGATCCCCGCTGCAAAACCTGGGGAGTAACCCCGCTTACGCATCTCCGGGATGCCAGCACTACCAATTGCTGAGCAAGTAGCAGGACTTGATCCGGCCATTGCCGCAAACAAAGCACATGCAAACACGTTTGCCACACCCAAACCACCAGGTATCTTACCCATCCACACATGGAGAGCGTCGTACAAATCTTTACCAGCCCTGGAGCGTCCAATAGCCGCACCCTTCAAGATAAAGAGCGGAATAGACATTAAGGTGATGCTAGACATCTCCTCATATACATTCAATGCCACCGTATCCAAAGAGGATGCAGGCATAAAGAAGTACATAAAAATAATTGCAACAATACCCAAGGCAAATGCGATGGATATTCCTGAAAACATAATCAGGAGTGTTACAAGGCCAAACAAAATACCAATAGTTAATACAGACATGCTCAGTGACCTCCGCCAACTAGGTCAGAGACAACTGGTTTTCTGACAAATATTTGTAAAAAAATTTGGAAGGTCAATAAACACATCCCCGCAAACATCATTGAGTATGGAATCCAAAGGGAAGGCGCCCAGGTGGAATTCGTCACCTGCCCATCAACCCAAGCTTCAACTAGCAAATCCCAAGTCTTGATGGAAAAGAATCCAAAGAAAAGGCAGGAGATCACATCAATGATGACTCCCCTGACCTGATTGACTGGGTGAGGCAATAAACCTTCTATTGCTGAAATACCAATATGCCCCCGCTTTTCTTGCACATAAGAGCTGCAAAGAAAAGTGACGCCTACCAAACAAAATAATGCTGCTTCATCCTGCCAATCGTTGGCTGCATGAAAGAGCCCGCGGGATAAGACGCTGTAGCTCAAAATCAGGGCCGAAACCATCAGGGCCACTGATCCCAAAAGCATTAAAAACTTATTTAACACCGACATCCATCGGTCAAGCAGGATAAAGAGCTTCATATTATGAGATTGCTTCGGCAGAACGCATCATTGCTGCGCAGGTTTCATTACGGTCAGAAAATTCCTTCCATGCAGATACTTTTGCGATAGCCTTCCATTTATCGACAGCAGCGGCATCAATGTCATAGACCTTGTTACCCGCTTTTGCAAACGCAACAGCGCAATCAATATCATCCAACTTAGCCTGCTGTGTACCGTACTTCTCCATATCTGCACCGACAGACATGATGATGTCGCGCTGGTTCTGCGGCAATGAATCAAAGACCATCTTAGACATTAGTAACGGCTCCAACATATACCAGTAGGATTTGTTCTTTGCGCTGGTGTAATTTTTTGTAAGCTCGGCCAATTTGAATGACATCAGACTGGCAGATGAGGTGTAAGCAGCCTCCAAAGAACCGGCTTGAACAGCCTGGTAGACCTCGCTTGAAGGAATGGATGTCATCACTGAACCGCCGGCAGCTTTGAGCATGGCATCAAATTCACGGCTACCGCCACGCACTTTCACGCCCTTGATGTCGTCTGGAACAATAATCGGGCCGGTCTTGGTAGCTACGCCACCAGCTTGCCACACCCAACTCACAATCACAATCCCTTTGGACTCAAGCACCTTAGTGAGGATTTTGCCTACCTCAGCATTTTTCCAACGCGCACCCTGCTCATAGCTGGTAACTAAGGCAGGCATCAAACCAATATTGGCTTCGACCACTTCGCCGCCTGCATAAGGCATAGGATAAAAAGAGAAATCCAGTGCGCCCTTACGTAGCGCGCTAAATTGCGCATTTGTCTTCATCAGGGAAGACTGTGGATAGACCTCAAACTTTAATGCTCCGCCGGTCTTTTTTTGAACTTCTTCTGCAAATTTTTTGCAAAGACGGTCGCGGAAATCAGTTCCACTTGGAAACTGATGCGAAATTTTTAAACTGCGTGCATTTGCCTGCGCCCAAGTAGGCAGGTTATACATAGACAAAGAGGCGCCAGCGGCACCTAGTAGCATTTGACGGCGAAATTCACTTATTTCTTTAGTATCTGACATGGCGATCTCCTAAAACTTTTTTTATTAAATTCAATCTTATGTGGATAAAGATTGTTTATTTGCTACTTCTGGCATTTTAAACACTTATGACCAGCACCTCTTTGGGTGCTATTTGGCCATTAAACGCGCTACTGCTTTTGAGTAAACGATTTCCCCATTGGAAAAACGCTCATGATTCTCCTCTACTGCACTTAAGTCA
>Ga0364894_10168_pt2 | contig 15191 bp, 11 predicted proteins | sample ExccelJu500001D4_FD_206942 | JGI IMG/M metagenome (GOLD analysis project Ga0364894, IMG submission 206942) | Enriched cells from Trout Bog Lake Hypolimnion, Wisconsin, USA - BchlTB.July16.5000.01.D4 | ecosystem: Environmental > Aquatic > Freshwater > Lake > Hypolimnion/Profundal zone | place: USA...
CATTTCAGCAACCGCCCCTCCTTCCATGGAGGCTTTCGACTTTTGAAATATGAGTTGAAAAGCGGGCTTTGTTGAATCGGTGCTTTTTTGAATGGATAGAATACCATCGAGTTTACCTTTGTTGAGCTCATCTTTTAACATGGCCTGGGTATAGCCTTTTTCGAGTTTAAGTTGTGGGATTGAACTGACCACCTGGTACAAAGTACCGGTGGTATCACTTTCGGGTGTAAGGCCTACATTCACCGAAATACTCCCCCCACCGATAAACCCAAAACCGAGTATAAAAAAAACAGGCAGGGCAAACGAAAATGCAACAGTTGAGGGGTTACGAAAAATGCTTCGTAAACTGGCTTGTGTTACGGCCAACATGGCCCGCACCTGGCTATATGATTTTGAATCGCTCATTTTTAGTTTTTGCTGAATTATCGGGTAATTTGATTTGTGTTATGAATCACGCCATTCGCGACCGGTGAGGTCAAGAAAAACATCTTCAAGGTTGGCCTGCTTAACTTCTTTTTTGCGTTTAAATCCGCGGGCCACCAATTTATCAATCAGGTTACCCGGGGTATCCAGGGCAATAAACTGGCCGGCTTCCATTACTGCAACGCGGTCGCATAATTCTTCGGCTTCATCCATGTAATGCGTGGTAATAACAACGGTTGTTCCGTTATCGCGAATTTGCCTGATCAGGTCCCATAAGTTTCTTCTCGATTGGGGATCAAGTCCGGTGGTTGGCTCATCTAAAAAAATAACCTTCGGGCTGTTAATCAAAGTAGTGCACAAAGAAAAACGCTGCTTTTGCCCACCTGACAGGTCTTTGAATTTGGCCTTCGCCTTATCCTCCAAACCAACCATAGCCAGCATCTTCATTTTGTCGATACTGACATTATACAAACCACTAAAAAGATCTAACAATTCGAGTAATTTGAGACTAGGGTAATAGCCAGCCGCCTGCAACTGAACGCCAATAATTTTTTTGATATCATTTTGGTCCTTATCCACGTTCAGTCCATCAATCATTACTTCGCCGCCGCTTTTGTCGCGAAGTGTTTCCAAAATCTCGAGTGTGGTCGTTTTTCCGGCCCCGTTTGGCCCCAGCAGGCCAAAAATTTCGCCTGTCAAAACGTCAAAGCTAATTCCGTTTACGGCTGTAAAATCGCTGTATTGTTTAAAAAGGTTTTTAACGGAAAGGATAACAGGAGCGTTTGAATTCATGGGTACAGGATAATGGGCAAATGTATAACAGGATTTGGTAGAAACAACGACTATCTGCCCCGGCGCTAAAGAACGTCGACTGACTTAAATATAATTTGGCAATAAAATAACTACAAAAATGGACACCTTAAAAATTGTGTTCGGAATTAAAAACAACAACACCACGCTACCTAGTAAAGAAAAAATTCCTATTATTGTAAAGGCACCCCTCTAACGTTCTGTTAAATGCCAGTGCTTGCAACGCTTTTGTAATGAAGGGACATCTTAAAAGGATGATATCCGTCTTAAAGTTTGAATGCTTATTTTCAAACGGTCAAAGTGCGTTTTTTTAATGGCCTATTGCTTTTTAAATCATTATTCGTTATATTAAACTTTCGATTTTATAAAAACATAGTTTACATGGTGAAAAAATTGTACTACCCGGGGTTTAAGCTGCTAACAATTGTTACAATGCTTGCAGGTTTTGTATTGGAAATTCAGGCACAAGCCCCGCCTCAGGCGATGAATTATCAGGCGGTCTTACGTGATCAGGCAGGCAACATTCGTCCAAACACGCAGATCTGCGTTCGGTTTACGATAGACCAGGGAGTTAATCCCGGAGTACCTGTATACAGGGAAACGGTACCACTACAGCCCAAAACTAATGAACTGGGTATATTTACCTGGCAGGTTGGCACAGGAACTCCGGATATAGGAAGTTTTTCAAGTATTGTATGGTCCAGTGGTGACAAATATATGGAGGTGGAGATGGATGTTAGTGGTTCATGTACCGACCCTGCTACTGCGAATTGGACAAACATGGGTTCAACGCAATTAATTAGCGTTCCCTACGCCCTTTATGCGGGCGTGGCAGGTAACGGAGGTGGAGGGGCCACAGGTCCAACAGGCCCAACGGGTAGCGCAGGTACACCGGGAGCTCAGGGAGCAACGGGGCAAGGAGGTGTTACTGGTCCACGCGGTATTACCGGTGCACAAGGTCCTACAGGGGTTACGGGTGCTGAAGGCCTGACAGGCCCAACAGGATTACAAGGAATACAAGGTATTACAGGAGCTACCGGGCCTACCGGCCCAATGGGGGCAACCGGCTTTACCGGTAATATAGGAATAACCGGTGCTGTTGGAGCCACGGGCCCTACAGGAGCTACCGGCATACAAGGCCTTTTAGGCCCTACCGGAAGTATAGGATTGACCGGGGCCACGGGTGCACAGGGAATACAGGGCATTACTGGTGCTACAGGTAATACCGGTAGCATTGGTTTAACAGGAAGCACCGGAGCCATTGGATTTACAGGAGCTACTGGTGCCACAGGCGACACCGGAGTAATTGGGCCGATAGGATTGACAGGTAGCACCGGGGCCACCGGCCCTACTGGATTACAGGGTGTAACCGGCGATACCGGTGTTATAGGCCCCATGGGTCTTACTGGTAGTACAGGTCCAATTGGATTGCAGGGTGCCACTGGTTTGCAAGGTATAACCGGTGCAACAGGAGACACAGGCGTTGTTGGGCCGACTGGACCGATAGGTTTGACCGGAGCTACAGGTGCGCAGGGTATTCAAGGTATAACGGGTAGCACAGGAGTTACGGGTTCTATTGGTTTAACCGGGGCAACTGGTGCGCAAGGAAGTACAGGTGCGCAAGGCATTCAGGGTATTACAGGAAGCACAGGCGCTACGGGTTCTATTGGCCTTACAGGGGCCACTGGAGCACAAGGAAGTACCGGAGCACAAGGTATTCAAGGAATAACGGGTAGTACCGGAGTCACAGGCTCCATAGGATTAACAGGTGCTACCGGTGCGACAGGAAGTACAGGGGCACAGGGCATTCAGGGTATTACCGGGGCAACTGGAGTAACAGGTACTACAGGTGCAACGGGAGCCACAGGCACAACGGGAGCGACCGGAGTAACAGGTGCAACGGGAGCCACCGGAGCCACGGGAGCGACCGGTAGTACAGGCGCCACAGGTAGTACCGGCTCAACAGGCATTGGGGCTACTGGGGCTACAGGGGCTACAGGTCCTGGCGGAGCAGGCAGCGTAGGAGCAACCGGCTCAACAGGTGTTACCGGAGCCACAGGAGCTACCGGAGCCACAGGAATTACCGGCACAACCGGTGCAACAGGTATTACAGGTGCAACAGGCACCGGGGTTACCGGTGCAACAGGCGCTACGGGCGCTAATGGTACCAATGGCTCGAATGGTGCAACCGGAGCAACCGGGGCAACCGGAGCTTTAGGAACGGCAGGAGGCAATTTATCAGGCAGCTATCCAAACCCTACGGTAGTGGCCATACAAGGATCTCCGGTTTCAGCAACTGCTCCTTCTTCCGGCCAGGCATTAGTATGGAACGGAACTAATTACGTACCTACAACGATAGGCACCGCAGGATGGCAGTTAACAGGTAATGCAGGAACAACACCAGGTACTAATTTTATAGGAACGACTGATGCGGAAAACCTGGAGTTTAAAGTAGGGGGCTATGAATCGGGTCTTATAGATCAGAATTATCAACAAACATTTTTTGGCTACAAGGCCGGGCAACTGGTAACAACCACAACGCTAAGCAATTCTTATTTTGGGGCCTATGCGGGGCAAACTAATACTACCGGGGGAAATAATAGTGCGTTTGGAGCTCAGGCTTTATCGGGCAATGGTACAGGAACGGATAACACAGCTATGGGCTATAATGCTATTCAATCTTCAGGCTCAAGTGGAAATACAGCAATAGGCTCCAATGCCCTTGCAGGCACCAATACCAATGGCGCCGCAACAGCAATAGGTTTTGGGGCTCTTCAGTCAAACACCTCAGGTAGTGGCAATACTGCTGTAGGATATCAGGCTTTAAACTCAAACACTTCAGGTATTTGGAACACTGGTATGGGAGTTGCGGCATTGGTACATTCCACAACCGGAGGATACAACGTAGCTGTAGGTTATAACGCACTGTACTCAAATACTAATGGGGGAGGGGGCGTTGCTTTAGGAAGTCAAGCTTTGTTTAATAATGTTTCGGGTGCCGTTAATATTGCTGTAGGATCGCAGGCCATGTATTCCAACTATTTGTCAACCCGCAATATTGGAATAGGGGACTCAGCTTTATTTCATTTTGCCGGCCCAAGTACGCCATGGGGAGGTAACGTTGCAATTGGTGGCGGGGCCCTGGCTTATGTAACAACCGGTACGTATAATTCGGCGTTGGGAACCCAGGCAGGTAATGAGGTGGTGACAGGCAGCCAAAATACCTCAGTTGGTGGACTGAGCGGACCGACAGCCGATGTAAGTAACCAATCGGACCTTGGTTACCTTTCGGGTAACGGATCCGCTAATTGTGTTGTGTTGGGCAACAACTCTATACTGCATATATACTCTGTTCAAACAGTAATTACATCTGATGGAAGGGTTAAGAATAATGTTCAAAGCGATGTTCATGGACTTGATTTCATCATGCAATTGCATCCAGTAACTTATAATTATGATGTCCATAAAATGGATAAGTTGACAGGAGTTGATAGCAAAATCGCTCAATTAAATGCTGATGCCAGAAAGCAATACGAAAATGCTGCAGAAATTAAGGAGCATATCAGGTACTCAGGCTTCATTGCACAGGAGGTAGAATCGGCGGCTACGACCGTAGGCTACGACTTTAGCGGCATTGCCAAGCCCGACGGGGAAAATACTATTTACGGTTTATCCTATGCCGATTTTGTTGTGCCTTTGGTAAAAAGTGTGCAGGAGCAGCAAAATATGATTGACAACCAGAAAGCTTTAATTGACAAACTAACCTCTCGTTTAGATCAATTGCAAAAAGAAATAGAGCAATTAAAAACTAAGTAGTCAATATTTTTAGTGACCTAAAAAAGGAAAAATCTTTATGGTTCTTTCTTTTTTCATTAACGGCCAAGCCTGTTAAACTTAATCACCGTGTTTTGAAAAAATTGCAAATGGACTCAATTATAAAAAACTGCTCGGCCTCTGCCAATTCGTAATAAAAAGGTAGCCGGACCAAACAATCCGCAAACTTATCCGTATTTTCAAGTATTCTCCCATCATGCTTATTGCTATAAAAGGGGCTTTTATGAAGCGACAGGTAGTGAAAAACCGCGTAAATTCCTTTGTCCTTTAAATATGAGATAAGTTGAGTTCGTTGCTCCAAATTTTTGCATAAAATATAAAACAGATGAGCATTGTTAGTGGCATAATCAGGTACGACCGGTAATTTTACATAGCCTTGATTTTGCAGTGGTAGCAGCCTATCATAATAGATATCCCAAATTTCCTTTCTTTTCTTCTGGATATTATCCAAATGCTCTAACTGTGCAAATAAAAACGCGGCAATTATATCAGAAGGAAGAAACGAAGAGCCTATATCTACCCAACCGTACTTATTAACCTCTCCCCTAAAAAACTGACTGCGATTAGTGCCCTTTTCACGTATAATTTCTGCGCGGTCAATAAACCTTTCATCGTTAATAGCTAGCATACCGCCCTCGCCTGAAATGATATTTTTTGTTTCGTGAAAAGAAAAGGCGGCCAGATGACCGATGGAACCAAGCGGCCGGCCATTATAAAAACTGTCGATAGCCTGGGCAGCATCTTCAACTACAAACAAATTATATTTTTTAGCCAAAGCCATAATTTCGTCCATGTTGCAGGAAACACCGGCGTAATGCACCGGTACGATAACCCGGGTATTTGAAGTAATAAGTGGCTCAATCTTCCCAGGGTCCATATTGGGATTATCAAAATAACTATCGGCAAAAACAATTTTTGCCCCCCTCAGAACAAAAGCATTTGAAGTAGACACAAAAGTATAAGCCGGCATAATCACCTCATCGCCCGGTTTTATATCCAGTAAAATGGCGGCCATTTCGAGCGCATCCGTACACGAAGTGGTCAGCAATACTTTTTTGAAATTATACCGGGTTTCGAAATATGCATGGCATTTTTTTGTAAATAACCCATCGCCCGAAATTTTACCTGATAAAACCGCATCGCTGATGTATTGCAGTTCTTTGCCTGCAAAAAATGGTTTATTAAAGGGTATATCCATGTCAGCTTTATTTTTTTAAAACAATAACACAACTGGCACCATTACCAATCGCATTACCCGATTTGATTTTATTTACTTCCGCTGAGCCCAAAAAATCAAAAAGTTTAGTTACCAGCGGATTAGGTATATGCAAGCCGAATTCCGCCTTTATTATTTGTTCATCAGTTCGCCCCCCAAAAAGTTTATAAGGTATAGTCCGTATTAAATAAGTAGGTAAAACCAGGTAAGAAAAAAAGTAAGAAAAGTAGGTTATTGAAAATGGTGTTTTGCTAACCAGGCGGTTCATGCTGTCCAGGTCATAACGGCGCTGGTGTTTGCCGTAATCATCCACATCATTCCATAAATACTGGTGCGCCGGAACGGTAATGTACAAGTACGAATTGGGCGGCATTGAATTATAAAGAGAATTCAAAAACTGAACATCATCAGGTATATGTTCTAAAACGTCAAAAAGGCCAAAACCATTTACTTTATTTGAATTAAAATCAAACTCCTGAAAGGTGCAATTATATACCAGTTTCAAACCCCGCCTACTTGCGGCCTTGCAGGCGTTATAACCGGGTTCAATCAAAAAATATGCAGGTTCGGGAATCCTTTTTTTTAAAGATAGTATCTGAAAGCCGTTGCCGCCTCCAATATCGGCAAAACTGTTGCTAAAGGGATAGCGCTTTACGATTTCATATATCACATTATTTCTATGTAAAAACCAAAAACTTCCTTCATTTTCCAATATTTCACTGGTTTGGCTTCCCTTTTCAGGGTATTTAACCTGGTAGGCGTCATTTGAAGATACCCATATGCCATTATCATCAATACTAAAGCTCGCCATCAAATATTTTTTTTGTTCCAATAATTATTACCGCATACACGCAGAAGCGTAATTACGTTGCAACCTAAAACAATCAATTTCACATCAGGTAACATCAGCCGTAATTCAGCATTTCATCAATTAAATAAAGTGGCCTGTTTTTCACGACATCAAAAGTTTTGCCCACATATAGGCCAACAACACCCAGCGTAAAAATAGTTAGGCCCGATAAAAACCAGATGGATATCAAAAGGCTAGTATAACCCAGTGGAAGGTGGACACCCCAGAAGTATTGAATAATGTAATAAATAACAAAAAAAACCGAAACCAGTGATATAGATAGACCAACACTTGTAACAATTTTAAGCGGTTTATCTGAATAAGCTACTGAGATATTAACAGCCAGGTTAATAAGCTTATACCAATTATATGCACTTTGCCCAGCAAACCGCTTATCGTGATATACATCAATACTAGCGGATTTAAAGCCCACCCACCGGGCCATCGGAGAAAACGCCCTGAGGGGCTCTCTAATACGGTTCATGGCTTTAACTACTTTGCTACTATATATGCCGAAGTTTGAAATAGTACTATCTTGTTGTATACCTGATAAATAGGAATATATTTTATAAAAAAGAAATGCCGTAAATTTTTTATTGAATCCATCCTTACGCTTTACCCGGCGGGCAAAAACCAAGTCGTACCCCTCTAATGCTTTATTGTATAAATTTGGGATTTCTTCGGGCTGATCCTGCAAATCGCAATCCATAATAATAACCCAATCTCCACTGGCATGATCCATGCCGGCAGTAATTGCATGATGCTGACCAAAGTTGCGACTCAGTTTGATGGCTTTGATGCGTTTGTCGTTAGCCAGGTTATTAGCAATTTTTTCCCAACTGTTATCAGGACTACCATCCTCAACCAAAATAATTTCGAAATCCTCAGTTATTTGCTTTAGACTGCCGAAAAGTCGTATTAATAACTCATCCACAATATCTTCGGCAAGGTAAACCGGAGATATAACCGAGATAATCGGCCTATTAGTTGTTTTTTCAGGAGCCATCAAATTAAGTTCAGTTTCTTTTAAGCAAATTAACATAAGAAATTAAACATATATTATTTCTATTGTCTGTTACTATCGCAACAGATTTATGAATACCCGATTCCGTATTAACTAGCGGGAAACTAATACGGAATTTGTAATCCTCATTCAAATAAAGCGGTAGTAAAAATATATAGTTATATTTCATAAAAATAGTACCATTACCGGGATACTCCATACCATAATATTTAGTAAGCTCAGCGTTTGCAATAATCCCATGAGCTATACGCCCTTTTAATTTGTTTTTCATAGCAAAATCATCGTCAAAGTGAATCGGATTAAAATCACCAGTTGTCTCAGCAATTTTTTGAACATCATCCGCACTAATTACAAACTTATAAACATCAACGGGCCGCTTTGAATAATTCAACAATGAATTAATATGAAATGTATTATAAGATTTATCGAGGACAAATCCTTCACGTGTCCAAACTTTCTGAACTGCAAAGTTCTGTATTTGGGTAGAAACCTTCATGTTTTTGTATCCATTTCTCGTAAAATAGTTTTTGGTAAATCTTATTAAATCGCCGTAAATACCTTTACCTGATTCATTTGGAAGCACTCCGTATAAGACGCCTTCGCAAACTTGTAACTTACCGTCATAACTGCATGTAGCAAAACCTACCAATTCATTACCTCTTTTCACGAGCCATGAAATGCAATTACCTTCTTCCCCTTTAGAAGTAAAATCTCTTACCCATTCCTGATACCCAGCAAGTATATTTTCCTTATCCAGGTAGTTGTTAGAATTATAGTGGTTGGTATATCCGGCAAATATAATTTTTACCATATTATCAACCGTTTCAAAATCTTTATCAGTTATGACGTAAAACTGTAAGTCGTTATTCTTGAGGGCTGTTTCTTTATTGGCCTGCAAATCGGCAATATAATAAACCAACGTATCTGCGCAAAGAAATTCAAATCCCAGGCGCTCAAGCTTATCCTGTTCAGCCAGATTCTCGGAAGGTATCCTAAGAATGAGGATATCAACCATATTTTTTACAATAATATCCCGAAGCACTCTAGCATCGATATGCTCAACAAGGCCCCGATAAATATTCATTTGGAAGCGACTACTTTCCTTGGGAGAATAAGCTATAGTACTCATGTTGATTTAATATTACTATTTAAAAACTAATTCTGAAAAAGTCTCATATCCTTCAACCTACTATTTAAGACATACACCCTTTCACATTTAATAGTGTTTACCAATTGATAGTTTTTTGAAACAAAATTATTTAAGACTGGGAAAAACTCGTGCCTAAAGGTAGCTGTATCATCGTAATAAAACGAACCCGGAGCCACTGCATCCAAAAATATAACCGGCTTGTTCCGCTCCATTTCGGCAACATATCCTGCAAGATAGGGATTATTTCTTTTTGTGCTATCTATTGCAAAATAGAACGGTGGGAGTATCGGCCCATAGTTGCCCTGCACCAGTCCGGTTTGGACAAAATAAAAAGGCGACCATCCCCAAATAGACATTTTCTCATTTGGATGAGAATATTTAAGGATGTCCTGGGCAACTTCTGATAGCTTATAATTGCCGCCGCCCTCGACAAAATATACTGCGCGTGGTTCATACCGTAAACCCGGAAAGCTGCAGCCAATTAAAATGATTAAATAACCAATATAAAACCTGCTTTGCGAAAACGCATAGCCATTGGAATCTGCCAATTCTCCAATAGCAATACCTACCCATGCCGTGAATGGAACAATGAATAACAGCAGGTAATGATGAAACTTGTTGCCGGGAAAAACTACGGTATAATATGCCGTGGCAAGTACGAGAGTAGCATATACTATTTTCCTGCTCTTAATTAGACCGGCTATATTGCGTCGGTTGCTTAAGAAATAAATCAAGGTTACGAAGGCAACGCTAGAGAGAACATAAAACAGCATTTCCTTACAATCCTTAAGTAGTTCAACTAGCAAAATAATTTTCCCTAAACCAGTTACGTGCCCTTTCAACAATCCCGTATTGACGTAAAGCAATTGGCCTGATACATTATCACGCCAAAAGCCCGCCAAAGCATCGTATTTTATGACATACAGAGCCGCCACCAAGGTTGGCAACAGTGCTGAAAGTATTAAAAGTATCAGAGCCGGTGCTTTTTGCCAGATATCTTCTTGGGGGTTAATCATTATTTCTGTCATAGCCAGTATACCTATCACAAAGCCTAAATACACGGCCTGAGTTTTACTATACGGCAATAAGCCGAGAAAAAAACCCAAGAGAATTATTTTTACTCTCGAGACTCCCATGGTTCGCATTGTAAAAAGGAGATAAAGTCCGATAGCTGTCAGGAGCATGGGAACGTGTTCGCTATTATAAGCAACCATATCATGATGGTTAGCACTGGCAAAAAAGATAGTAAAAGGCAGAGTAATTACACTGGCAATTTGGTATGAATAAAGCCGTGCCAATGTTTTCCATACAAAGTAAATTGAAAGAATTACACAGAGAAGGCCGAAAATGCGGATAGAGGTATAATTCAAACCATCTGCAAAAATATTCATCAGGCACAAAGGCAGCGCGATTAGAGGGCCATGAGATTGACCAACATCCTTCCACCATACCCCTCCGTTATAGAAGGAGGCGGCTGCAGCTATATAATGAGCTTCGTCAGGATTTTGTTCAGGTGCAATTAGATTAGGAATCCTGAATAAAACCAGACTTACAGCCATTAACAAAAAGAACACATTCGGATTACCGATTATTTGTACAATAAGCCTTTTTTTATCTGAGTATTGAGCTGACCTGCCCATGTAAAAAGTGGATAAAACACCCAAAAAAACAAAGACACAAAATAAAATCCGCCAGAGTTTGAAAATCAACGCCGGATTGTGCTTAACAACATGATAAATGGCTAAACAAATTTCTCCCGGATAATTTATGTTATGCATAGACGTTTTATAGTTACCGAAAAAAACTGTGCAATTTAAACTAAAATAAATGCATAGCAATTTCAGGTTTGCACGGAGGAACTTCCTAAAAACTGTATCACAAATTTAGCAATATTCTGTTACTGGTCAACAAAATAAGCTGCCAGGTACAGGAGGTTAGTTAAAATTACCTTCAATTACTTATGGCCATGTAACCATACCCGGCTTCCCGTTTTTTAAAATTTAGCTTAGGCAAAAACTGGTTCTTAAAGATGGCATCGGTATCTGAGGCTATAACATAATAACCACTATTGAGTTTATTGTTGGCGAAATCGATCTTTTCACTTGTCAATAACCACGATTCTATGGGTACAAATTTGGTAGGCATCTCATAATGCCCCCTGTAGTAAAGATAAAAATCAATATTCCTTCCATACGTCATAAAATAAATTTGCCTGTTGCCATGAGTCAGGTTTGCAATTGTCGCCAAATCGAAATCAGACGGAATGTCATCCTTTACACGAAAATGCCCCCGTCGCATATTGTGTATTTCAACCCGAAGACTTGCCAAATAATCGCGCGTGTCCCAACCAAAATTACATGCATGCTCAACCGTTAATACAAATAAAATAAAATAAACAGGTGCCAACGCTATCGCTTTTTCACCCGGTTTCATTATCCCTTGTTTGGAAAAAAGTTGCAACAAAATATCACTTGTTAATACCACTACAAAAAGGAGAATACCTGAAATGTTGATAATATTATTTTCATGACTTCTGCCAAAAAAATATATGGAGTTACCTACAAAGAGGAACATAACAAACACCGAAGTTTGCCAATACCTTTTATTAAACTCATCCTTAAAAAGAAGCAAAAGGACAAAGCAGAAAGTGAATATTGCACCAAAATACCAATAAGCCGAATCCTGCTGCATGGGCAGCATACCTAATTGAAAGCGTTGATAAAGCAACAGGCTTTCGCTAACCACTTTACCGGTAACAAGCCAATAGGTAAAAATACCTGCAAGTGCCAAAAAGAAATTGGGAGCATACATTTTCACCCACTCGTATAAGGTATTTAAAAATAATAAACCACGACCGTTAACATGATTATCATAAATTTGGAAACATAGTAAGAAGACTGTCGTTATGAAAAATATGGTGAAATATATCTCTCCAAAACCGTTATGTAAAACCATCAATAAAAGCAGGCTTAAACCCAATTTTATATCAGATAGTCCCCATTTGAAACAAATTGCAACCAGCAGCAGCCACCAGTCAAGCCGTATTGCCGTTACCTGCGGTGTAGTGGTTATATCACTCTCGTTCATAAAAAAACGCACCAATACAAGAAGCATAAACAAATAAACCGCCAGGTTCTTATGAACAAAGATTTTTCGGCCAATTGCAAAAACCGCAATCATGAAAAAGAACATACCTGCCTGTATCACTAACCGAAAATCATTGGTGCCGCCACCAAGTTTGAGAACGAACCAGGCCGGAATACTGGGTAAAAAGTCATATTGAAAATATGCAGCCGTTAATTTTCCGGATTGGATTACTTTAAGTGCCGGAGCCAATACATATGCGTAATCAGAATAGGAAATTTTACCTATAGGACAGAAACATATTAATATCAAAATTCCTACAAAAGCTAAATAACCGGCAACATTGTTTTTATAAAAAAGCCATCTGAAGAATCCAACACCAAAAATAAACGTGGCAAAAATTTTGGCGCTATTTACAAATTGGTGATTATGAAATAACTGAAAAAGGATATTGCCAATAAAATGAACCTCTTTAAGGAAGACAAGCCCTAGTATAAACCCAACCCCCATCAAAACTTTTGATGATATCCTGGACCTGTAAAGCAAGTAGCCGGCTGGTCCAACAATCAGAAAAATTAAAAATAATACGTTTTTCTCAATCCCGTCGTGTTCATTCCGCATTTCAGGGGCACTGTGTGGGTCTACCAGAGTTCTGATCATTTCGTCGCTGGGCCGGTTAATATGCGTTATTTGCTCGTGGAAAGCAATGAAGCCCAGATAGCAAAGTAAAAAGGGAATACCCGCAATAAGTATTATCCGAAGGAGGGTTTGGTAGATTGACTCATTATTGCGCTCACTATTCATTAATTCGGCCATACATGCACGCTTTACTTCTGCTTAAAGGTCCAATTTAATAAAAGGGGATAAACATTGGGGCGGAATTAACCACATCAAGAATTTTAAGTTAAAATAAAGAAACGCCCGGATAAAAAAGCTTCAGTTCAACACAACAACATCAGACTGTCTCGCTTCGTTAAGAATTTACACCCAGTTATTTTTAGGCAACGTAAAAAATATCCTGGTTCCCTTTGGTGTTTCGTCATCTATCCAGATGGCTCCGCTGTGGTTTTCTACAATTTTTTTGGAGATTGACAGACCCATACCAATTCCCTCGTATTGTCCGCTATGTCCGCGCTTAAACAGGCTAAATAATTTACGTTTATCATTATCCTGAACACCAATACCATTATCTTTTACCGAGAAAAGGTAATCGTTTTGCCGTGGTTCGGCATTTATTACTACCACCGGTTTGCCTTCGCTATTAAATTTAAGTGAGTTGGCAACAAGTTGTTGAAAAAGGCTTACCAGCTGCATGCGGTTGCCTTTAACATGTGGCATTGCCGATTCAATTTTTACTTCAGCCCTGCTGTTCTTTATGTTTTCGCGCAGATTTTCGAGCACTAACTCCAGAATTATATTTAAATCCTGTTTTGCAAAATCCTTTTGTCCTTCCTCTACCTGTGCATACTTCAACATGCCTTCAAGCATATTTTGCAACTTCTTTACACCGGAAACAGCAAAATCCATAAACTCTTTTGTTTCCGAATTAACCTGTCCTTTTAATCTCAATTCTACCAACTGAATATAACTGGCAATAGTACGCAGCGGCTCGCGCAAATCATGCGAAACCGCAAATGCAAATTCGCGGAGCTCTTCGTTTGAGCGTTGCAATTTATGTGCTTGCTGCTCCAGCTTATTATTAGCTTCAATCAACTCATTCGAACTCAGATCCATGGAGCGCTCAATAAGCTGGCGCTCTCTTTCGTAAAAATCATAGGTATGGCTAACCGTATCTAAAAGCTCTACCATCTCGGCCGGAAGATCTTCAGCGTTGCCAAATTTTTTCTGAATTTGCTTTAATAAAAGCTTATTATACTTCACGTCTATTGTGGTCATATTTCTGAAAATGCCGTAATGGTCATAGTTTGGTTATGTAATTCGCACTTGGGGGATTTCATTAAAGGCGATATTTCGCCATACGAATAGAAACCGGTCATTTTTGTATTGTCGCCTAATATACTTCTCACACTTTCAACCTCCTCATCCACTCTTTGGTCTAACACTAATTTTCGGCCCACACAACTAATCAATATTGCCAGTTCAGGCTGCATACCCTTAAACGGTGTAAAGGTATTTGCAGCTGCTCCCGATGCGGCGTCAATAAGCCTGTCGAAGTTGGCTTTCATCAGGCGGGCAAAAGAGCCCTCGGGTATATCGCCGGCAAAAGTCATGCTATGGTCGGTTTCATTTACCGATAATACGGTGCGCACAAAAGGCTCGCTATCGTCTTCTAACTTAACCGACAAGGGGAATAGTAATGCCGTTCCCGGTAGTCCCGCCGCCAGGTCGCCCAAATATTGTTTATACAAATCGAGGGCCGATTTGCCTTCAAGCTCATAAAGTATGTTTGACTTTGATTTGGTAACTTTTCTGAAAGGACCGAACGAATCCCAGCCACCGTTGCTTCCGTGCCCAACAATTAAGTTTTCACCATATAATCCAATTGCCACAAGATTTCCGGCAACGATATTTGAATTAAGGCCCACTAAAGTTTTTTGGAAACGCGGACCATCGCCGGCTAAACCACCTGAAATAGAAACCTTGTCTGAAACCACATCATTCATGCCCCGCACCAACTCACTTCCATTCACCAGTTGACCATCGGCCAAGACAATAATATGGCGCAAATTACCTTGCTGAAGCGATTCAACCAGGTGCTTGCCTGCACTGTAGCTATCCTTAAAGCTTTCGATATTAATGAGGTTGCTTTTTACCTCGGTTTTCTCAAATTCAATAGCCG
>Ga0364894_10506_pt1 | contig 14686 bp, 12 predicted proteins | sample ExccelJu500001D4_FD_206942 | JGI IMG/M metagenome (GOLD analysis project Ga0364894, IMG submission 206942) | Enriched cells from Trout Bog Lake Hypolimnion, Wisconsin, USA - BchlTB.July16.5000.01.D4 | ecosystem: Environmental > Aquatic > Freshwater > Lake > Hypolimnion/Profundal zone | place: USA...
TTAGTTTTTTTACTGTTCTTTCTGCGGGAGAAAAGGTCTCTGCTAAATTCAACCGTTAGTTTAGCCGCCTGGGCTTTGGCTTTACTCACCTACGAATCATGCTGGGTATTGCCTTTAATAGCCGCTGTTTTATCAAAAGCGGATGGGTCAAAGCCTTTTTCAGAGAAAGTTAAACGATATTATGGGGTGGCAGTAATTTTTGTGCTGTATCTCATCGCAAGGGTTATTATAAACCATGCATTGGTTGGCGACTATGAGGGGGCTAATTTTTTGCAGTTACATGCGGGGGTGCTTTGGGGCAACTATTTTAAATTGGCAGCCATGGCTTTTACCGCCAATACCGACAGCCATATTGTGCTGCTGGTGGGCTTTTTTGCAAGCTTTGCAGTATTGGCGGTATTGTTTTTCAAGTTTTTTTCGTTGCCCGGTTTAAAACTATTGGGTTGTTTTATTATATCCTTGTTGCCCTATTTATCCCTGGGCATTGACACGCACGGCACAGAAGGGGAAAGGTTTCTCTACCTGCCCTCCGTATTTGCAGTTTTATTAACGGTTGTTGTACTTGGCAGGCTGCAAAACAAGTTCCTGTTATATGGGTGGCTGGGCTTTACCGTTTTTTTGTATTCGGCCCAGTTATATTTTACGGCAACTAACTATAGGTTTGCGGGCAATGTTGTAAAGCAAACATTAACAGCCATCGCGGACGAGCCGGCCGGCAGTAACATCTCCATAGAAGGGCTGCCCAAAAGCCAGCACGGCGCGCTTATTTTAGCCAACGGCCTGCAGGATGCACAGGCGCTTTATTTATCACCACAAAATGGTATTTCCATAAATATAATATCCTGGCGGTATGAATTAAACCCTTTGCAAGTGCCTTACAAAACGGTTGTACTCCATAAGGTGCCAGGCGCATCGGTAACAAAATATGTATTTACTGATTCGGCGTTGTTGATTTACCGATAAAACGCTGCCTCGCAATTACCGAAAGACTACCGATGAACATCGCAAGGCTTATCAGCATGCAGAAGCCCAGCCACCTATCCTCATAATAAAATATTACGTGGTTGGCCCCTTTGGCAATTTTAACCGACATAAAGGTTATGGCGGTGGTGGCGATTGGCACTTTTTGCCCATTTATTACAGCATGCCAAAAGCGGTAATTGTTTTGTAAAAAAACCAATGTGTCATTCTGTGGCGCATCTACATCCATCTCAATAAATGCAGATTTGAAATGCTGAACAGTGATGTGGGTATTGGCAGTATCGCCTTTTTTTACAAACAAATACGGATGCCTAGAGACTTCGTCTACCATCTGTTGGTTACCGAAATATTGGCTGGTGGAAGCAAAGTAGGAAGGGTAGTCCGTAAGCTTAGTTGTGCCAATCAGTTTATTGTAATATGTAATATCGCCCACCAAGCCCGTTGTTTTGGCATCAAGGGTATCTATTTTATTAACAGTAACAAGCGGCGGTACCGGTATGCCAGTAGGGGAGGTGTTATACACCGCCTGTATTGATTTTAAGGTTAGTTGCCCTACCCCGGTTACCGGCAAGTAGATGATGCAGTTGATGACAACATCAAACAATATAATTGCAAACAACCAGTTGGAACTGCTTTTTTTAACGGCCACCAAGCTAAGCACACACACTAATAGTGTTAAAGCGGTACTGATGGTTAAGAACCAAGGGAACGGCCCCGCCAGAAAACCTTTTACTTTTTGTGCAACTGGTACTTGCTGCTTTAATATGTTTAAAAAAGGAGCAATATCAAGACTATTAGTAGTTACAAGGAATATTAAAATACCTGTGCAAGCTATAACCAAAACCCATAACGCCGTTTTAAACCGGCGCGTAAATGCCTTGTCGCCAGTCATCAATTGCTCAAGCCCAAACCCTGCTATTATGCTGAAGCATAGTATACTGAATACCCTGTATTCGCCGTTGTACCTAACATATTGCAAAAGTGGCAGCCTACTGAATAGTAGCGCTTTTAAGGCTCCGCCGGCACTTAATAATAACATCAACAAGGCTGTAATTATTAATACCCTTACATACAACTGCTTAGTTTTCAGGCTTACCACTACACTAATAAAACCCACCACGCCAAAAAAGCCGTTACGCATGGCCACATCAGTGCAAAAAATGCGGCTGGTTGTTACCGTTGAAAAGGGGAAAATAAAAGATAGCCAAGCCTGAAATGTAAAACCGGCTTGTGTTGACAACGCTTGTTGGGCAGGGCCATTTCTGGCATAAACAGGCAAAATACTGACATAGCTATAGATAGCTGGCAGATAAAGCAATAGCAACAGGCCTAACGATATAGCCAGGGAAACAATGATTTTTTTTGCACTTGACTTAAATGCAGGCGAGCACAAAAACAACAATACTATAAGTGCGGATAAAAAATAAATGAATGCTATCGGGATGGCTGGATGACCACCTGCAAAAATAAAATAGCAGGCTAATGAGAACAGAAAACTGTTTTTAAAGCAAGGCGCATTAAATAGCTGCAGCAAGGTGTGTAATGCCAATGGCAAAAAGGCCGCTGCGGTTAAGAAATTTATATATTGAAGGCAACCTGTATAAAAGCCGGAACACATATACATGGCCGCGATAACAATAGCCGTTTTTGTATTAAACTTGAAAAAACGGCCAAGCCTAAGCATGAAGATACCCCCCACATAAATGTAAAATAGCACCTCAGCTGTGAGTGCATAGGCATTGTAGCCGATTAATGCAAACAGCCAAGTGATGGGGTTGTAAAAAGCAAAACCCATATCGGCGTATACCGGCAAGCCATAATTGATGTATGGGTTCCAAAGGGGCATATGGCCGCTGCGGATGCTTTCGGTAAGAAAAAATTTATTGGGGAAGTTGTCGCTGAAGGCATCATTCTTCATCCCGAAGTAAAAAGTGGTAACCGGCAGGTAAGCAATTAACAAAACCAGCAACAGTATTGCGTATGGCTTTAAGCTTTCTAGGCGGTTTCGCATGGGTTAGCGGTGGTTGTTTTGTAACATCAGCATGCGGGTTACGTATTTGCCAACCAAATCAAATTCAATATTAACTATGCTACCGATATGTATGTGTTTAATGCCAGTGTGGTTGTAAGTATAGGGTATAATGGCTACTGAAAAGGCATTGTTGGTTACATTAAACACTGTTAGGCTGGTGCCGTTTAGGGCAATGGAGCCTTTTTCAATAACCAAGGCTGCAAAATCTTCCGGAAATTGAAACCGGTATTCCCAGCTGCCTTCCAAATCTTTACGGTCAATGCAGGTTGCGGTGGTATCCACATGGCCTTGTACAATATGCCCGTCAAGCCGGCCGTTCATTTGCATGCAGCGCTCAATATTAACCTCCCCGCCGGTTACCCATGTGCCGAGGTTTGATTTTTTTAATGTTTCGTCAATGGCGGTAACCTGGTGGCTGCCATCTGTAATAGCCTCAACGGTTAGGCAAACACCGTCGTGGCTAACACTTTGGTCTATTTTTAACTCTGTTGAAAGGGGGCTGCTAATCCAAAAGGTTTTGTTGCTGCCGGTAACCGATATTGCCTTTATCTTGCCTGTGGTTTCTATAATGCCTGTAAACATAGTTGTGCAATTTAGTGCAATTTCGTAATTTACCCAGTGTGGTCACCTCAATGCCGTTTGGGTTTGGTCTTTTTCTTTCTTTGTATAGTCCTAAGGACTACTTCGGAAAAAGAAAAGAATGGCAATATTTCTTTTCATTTGCCTTTTTTACATAACATCCACCACTTTATGGGTGGTTGTGCTTGGTTATTATTAACGTATTAAAAATTTATTCTGCAAAGGGCTCTAAGCCGGTTGCATTGTAAAACCGCAGAAATATATTTTTGTATTTGGCAGTTTGCAAATAATGCTTATTTTTGCGCCTCAAAATTCCTTAAAGGGGGTATATATAATATGCTTATAATTGACTCAAAAGATTGCGAAAATATCGACAAGGCGCTTAAAAAGTACAAGAAAAAATTTGAAAAGAGTAAAGTGCTTTTGCAGTTGAGGGAACGCCAAAGTTTCACCAAACCTTCTGTTAAACGCAGGATGGAAGTGTTGAAAGCGGTTTACAAACAGCAGGTAGCAAGCGGTAAAATAGAAATTTAGTTAGTTTTCTAATTATAATATTAGTAGCCAGTAAGTGTTAACTTTATGGCTACTTTTTTATGCCTGATACACAACAGCCACAGATACACCAATTTTTACAATACCTGCGTTTTGAAAAACGCAGTTCCCCAAACACTGTCATTTCCTACCAAAACGATCTTGAGCAGTTTTTCGCTTTCCTGGCAAGCCAGTTTGATGCGCCGCCGGTTACGGCAATTACGGCTGCTTTCGTGCGTAGTTGGTTAGCCGAGCTTAAAGGGGATAAGCTGACGGGTAAAAGCATAAATCGTAAAATATCATCCCTCAAGTCTTTTTTTAAATTTATGGTTAAGCAGGGCGTAATACAGCAAACGCCCATGACGGTGATTGTTAGCCCTAAAACCAGCAAGCGGCTACCCGCCTTTGTGGCGGATAAGGATATTAAAACCTTATTTGACGACGACGGCACCAAAAAGTTATTTGAGGATACCTGGGAAGGAAAGATGGAAAAGCTTATTCTTTTACTGTTTTACAGCACGGGTATGCGCCTTAGCGAATTGGTAAACCTGCAGGAGGGGCAGCTTGATGTGCACAACAGCCACATAAAAGTACTGGGAAAGGGCAATAAGGAGAGGATAATACCGCTGGACAAAAAATTGGTGCAGGAGCTGCAGGATTACATCGCAAACAAGCCGGAAAGCCTGCCCGGTATAAAAAATATATTTGTAAATAAAAAGGGTAAGCCTTTGTATGCCAGGTACATATATAGCATGGTGCATCAAAAGCTTGCCGAGGTAACCACCATTGATAAAAAAAGCCCCCACGTGCTGCGGCACACCTTTGCCACCCACCTTACCAACAATGGGGCCGACCTTAATGCGGTAAAGGAGTTATTGGGGCACAGCAGCCTTGCCGCCACACAGATATACACACACAACACTATCGAGAAACTGAAGGACATACATAAAAAGGCGCACCCAAAGGCCTGATCCGCGTTAAGAAATAATAAATTTTTAAGGTTAAAATTGAATAACATCATTGATTTTTCAATTCAAATGGAGTAATTTCATCTTCGCAATAAAACGGAGGACTGAAAGAAATTAAATTAGTTCTTTTATTATTTCACTTCTAAAAAGCGATTTTTTATGAATGTAAACATCCAGACTGTGCATTTTGACGCAGACTTGAAATTGGTGGACTATGTAAACAGGAAGTTGCAGAAAATAACCACCTTTCACGACAGGGTTATCAAGGTAGATGTTTTTTTAAAGCTTGATAACGTGGTACACAATATCAAGGACAAAATTGCAGAGATTAGGGTAGATGTTCCGCGACACAGTTTTTTTGTAAAAGTTTCCTCTAAGTCGTTTGAAGAGTCTTTTGACAATGCTTTTGAATCACTTGTAAACCAAATTAAAAGAAAGAAGCAAAAATTAGCAGCATAAAAAAATCATCGCCCTGCAATATTGCAGGGCTTTTTTTGTTATTAACAACATGCATACAATAAAATTCATTTTGCCAATAATTGCGGTTTTATGCTGGGTTTCGTGCAAAAATGGCAATATCGGGGCCTTAAAGGGCTTTATTTTTGAAAGAAAAGCTTTGCCGGGAAATAAACTTTTTGTGGCTTATTGCTACAAGAAAGGTGCCGGTATTGTGAAAGACAGTTGTGTGATTGATAACCGTATAATTTCGCAGGACTCAATAAACATAGGGGTTTTAACGGATAACGCGTTTAACGAAAACGCAAAATAGGTATGATAGTACGTTGAATTTTTATGCCGATGCGTATGGCAGCGAAATACTATTTTTCCCAACTCCAATAAAATAATCCACACAAAATTTTGCCGAATTAAGAATTCTCTTACCTTTGCCATCCCTAAAAACGGGGTAGCTCTTTGTTCAGTATCACTTTAGCATAGTAACAAATAATATTTTATTAGTAACGCTGCTAAAGCGGGCATTGTAAAATGCCACTGCGGCCCGGCTGCTGTATCCCCCATCGGGATTCTTATAGCCAGCGGGGCGTTGGTTTTGGAAAAGAAAATCAGGGTGGCGGTAATTATAAGCAAAGGGTGGTAATATGCCACTTTAGCTCAGTTGGTAGAGCAACTGATTTGTAATCAGTAGGTCGTTGGTTCGACTCCGACAAGTGGCTCAGAAAAACAGGCCATCAGTTTACAGGTGATGGTTTGGCGTATAGGATATAGGTAATTTGGGTAGATGGCCGAGTGGCTAAAGGCGACAGACTGTAAATCTGTTCTCTCACGAGTACGGAGGTTCGAATCCTTCTCTACCCACAGTTCTTTGTTAATTTGAAAATTAGCTAATTTGAAAATTTGAAAATGCAAAACCATGTTAATGGAATTTTCAAATTTTCAAATCCTCAAATTTTCAAATTGTTCTGCGGAAGTAGCTCATTTGGTAGAGCGATAGCCTTCCAAGCTATAGGCAGCGAGTTCGAGCCTCGTCTTCCGCTCTCATTGGGTCATAGGTCAATAAGTCATTAGGTCATATAGGGATATTGACTCATTCAAAATGACTCAATGACAATTGACTCAATGACTTGTAAAAAGCCGTTGTGGCTCAGTGGTAGAGCACTTCCTTGGTAAGGAAGAGGTCATGAGTTCAATTCTCATCAACGGCTCCACCGGTAAAACGAAAGAAAACGTTTTGCTGTAGTAGAAAAGAATATGTTCACGGCCGCGATGGGTGAATGAATTACAAAAGATGAAGAGTGAAACGTAATCCCGTACAAGCGCGGGACCGGCAACATAAACAAACATTTTAAAAACACAACTTAAAAACCGATAAGATGGCTAAAGAGACCTTTAACAGGGACAAACCTCACGTAAACGTTGGTACCATTGGTCACGTAGACCACGGTAAAACAACATTGACTGCCGCTATTACTACCATTCTTGCAAAGAAAGGCCTTGCGACAGCTAAAAAATATGACGAAATTGATGGTGCACCAGAAGAAAAAGAACGCGGTATTACCATTAATACAGCACACGTAGAATACCAGACAGCAACGCGCCACTATGCACACGTTGACTGTCCAGGCCACGCCGACTATGTTAAAAACATGATTACAGGTGCTGCCCAAATGGATGGCGCTATACTGGTTGTTGCTGCAACAGACGGCCCAATGCCACAAACTAGGGAACACATCCTTCTGGCCCGCCAGGTAGGTGTACCCCGTATGGTGGTTTTCATGAACAAGGTTGACCTTGTTGATGATCCTGAATTGTTGGAACTGGTTGAAATGGAAATTCGTGAACTGTTGACTAAAAACGGTTTCGACGGAGACAACACCCCAGTTATACAAGGTTCTGCAACTGGCGCTTTGGCCGGTGATGCAAAATGGCTTGGTGCAATTGACCAATTGATGGATGCTGTTGATACTTACATTCCTCTGCCTCCGCGCCCAATAGATATGGACTTCCTGATGAGCGTTGAAGACGTTTTCTCTATCACAGGTCGTGGTACTGTTGCTACTGGTCGTATCGAGCGCGGTGTAATTAAAGTTGGTGAACCAGTTGAATTGGTTGGTTTAATTCCAGAACCATTGGTTTCTACCGTTACAGGTGTGGAAATGTTCAAGAAATTACTTGACCGTGGTGAAGCTGGTGACAACGCAGGTTTATTGCTACGTGGTATTGAAAAGAGCCAAATCCGTCGTGGTATGGTTATTTGTAAGCCTAAGAGCATTACCCCGCATACTGAATTCCAATGCGAAGTTTACGTACTTAGCAAGGAAGAAGGTGGCCGTCACACACCGTTCTTTAACAAATACCGTCCTCAGTTCTACTTCCGTACAACTGACGTAACAGGTGAAGTTAAATTACCAGAAGGAACTGAAATGGTTATGCCTGGTGATAACGTAAGGTTGATTGTTACGCTTATCGCACCAATCGCGATGGAAAAAGGTTTGAAGTTTGCGATTCGTGAAGGTGGCCGTACAGTTGGTGCTGGTCAGGTTACTGAAGTAATAAAATAAACCCCCATCCCCTAAAGGGGTGTGAGTAAAGTATAAAGTAACTATATTTGCAAAGTACCTGAACTGAAAGGTTCGGGTACTTCGTTTCTAATCAAGTTCTTCCTTGTCCCTCTTTAGTCCGAAAGGACTTCAATGAAGGCGATAAGGGTATACGGGCCTAGTTCAATGGTAGAATAGCGGTCTCCAAAACCGTTGATAGTGGTTCGAATCCTCTGGCCCGTGCAAGAAGAAAATTTGAAAATGAAATAATTTGAAAATTTGAAAATGAATTAATTCGAATTGTATTTAATTTTCAAATTTTCAAATTTTCAAATTTTCAAATTTGTTTGTTTTCAAATTTTCAAATTTCTCAATAATGAACAAGGTATCTAGCTACTTTAAAGATTCATACCAGGAACTGTTGGAGAAGGTAACCTGGCCTACTTGGGGTCAGTTACAACAATCAACAGTTATTGTGCTTGTAGCCACCATTTTAATTATGGCATGCGTTGGGTTGATGGACGGTGCCAGCGCCATGGTGTTAAAGTTTGTTTATTCATTTTTTAAGTAAGTAAGCCATGGAAGACGTATTGGTGCCGCAGAAAGAAAGCAAATGGTATGTGTTGCGTGTAGTAAGCGGCAAGGAAAGGAAGGTTAAAGAATATTTGGATAAAGATATATCCCGTAGCGGATGGACAGAGGTGATAAAGCAGGTTTTTTTACCTATGGAGAAAGTGTATAAAGTGCAGAACGGTAAAAAAGTTATGCGCGAAAAAAACTATTACCCTGGGTATGTAATGCTGGAAGTGGCGGATGGTAAACTTACTGATGATATAATATTGCATGTTAGCAACATTAGCAATGTAATGCATTTTCTTACGGATGGTAAGGGTTCTAAAGGTAACATCATCTCCCTACGTAAGGCTGAAGTAAATAAAATGCTTGGTAAGGTTGATGAGATGAACGACCAAGGCGTTACCATGAGCGAGCCTTTTATTATTGGCGAAACCATTAAAATCATCGAAGGGCCGTTTAACGACTTTAATGGTGTTATTGAAGAGGTGAATGATGAAAAGAAGAAGTTGAAGGTTAGCGTTAAAATATTTGGTAGGTCAACACCAGTTGAATTGAACTACATGCAAGTAGAGAAATTGGCTTAGCCTTTTTAATACAAAGATTTACGAAGAAGCCGCCAGTACACTACTGGCGGCTTCCTCTTTTATAGCATGTGTTGTAGATAAACTTTAAACTGCGACATTTTTAACATCTACATACTTAAGCTTAGTATAAAATGGATATTCACATAATGTTTCTTAACCTAACCCAAGCCTTTAGGCCAATGTCATTTAGTTAGCAAAAAATGATTTGGATGGGGTTATTTCTACTTCTTGTTTTTAGCTCTGGAAGAGCTTCGTGTTTATAGAAATCAATGTCTGATACCTCGTCGGATCCGGATGGGGCCACGTAATATTCGCGCTGGTCTGCCATTTGGTGGTACGTGGCTCCGTCCGGAGCCAAATCTCCACTGACGGCGGGATGCTATAAACACGATGTCCGCCGCGGCGGACAGTTGCTTAACTAAAGGCTTGGGTTAGGTTAAGAAGCCCTTTTTATACCCCAAATGATTTATCCTTTCATGTGAACAGATACTAAATTGTTAATTTAATATCTGTTCACAGTATATCAAGTATGCTGTAACGCTGACCATCCCTATTTTTTCAGTTACTCAATTGTTTTGTGTTGTACATAATTGCGCCATTTTTCAACCACTTGGCCAATGTCGGTAGGCAGGGGCGATTCAAAAAAAACATTCTCGCCGGTACGTGGGTGTTTAAAACCCAAAGTTTTGGCATGTAATGCGCAACGTGGGCAAACATTAAAGCAGTTATCTACAAACTGTTTGTATTTTGTATAAATGGTGCCCTTTAAAATTTTATCACCGCCGTACTCCCAGTCGTTAAATAAGGTGTGGCCAATATGCTTCATGTGTACCCTTATTTGGTGGGTGCGGCCTGTTTCCAGCACACATTCTACCAATGTAACGTAGTTAAAACGCTCTATTACCCTATAATGGGTTATGGCGTGTTTGCCCGTTTCCCCATCGGGGTAGGCATCAAACATTTTTCTATTCCGTTGGTGGCGGGCTATATGTGCATTTATGGTGCCCTCATCCTCCAAAACATCGCCCCATACAAGGGCAATATACCTTCTTGACACGGTATGGTTAAAAAACTGTTTCGCCAAACTGGCAGCAGCCAGTCCTGTTTTTGCGGCAACAAGCAAGCCGGTTGTATTTTTATCAATACGGTGTACAAGGCCGTAGCGTGGTAGTTTTTCTTCGTCTATTTGCGGGTTTTGTTGTAATAAATGGTAGGCAATACCGTTAAGCAGTGTGCCGGTGTAATTGCCAACCCCAGGGTGTACCACCATGTTGGCGGGTTTATTCAATACCAAAATATCATCATCTTCAAAAACAATATTCAGCGGGATTGGTTCAGCCTTGATCTCGGTGTAGTCGGGGTTAATTAAACTCATCAACAATACTTCGTCACCCGCCTTTACTTTATAGTTGCTTTTTACCGGTTTGCCATTTACGGTTAAAAAGCCTTCCTCAATGCCTTTTTGAATCTTGTTTCGGCTGGCATTTTCTATCCTAATTTGCAGCCATTTGTCAATGCGCATGGGTTCCTGCCCGCGGTCAATAGTAAACGACCTCCGCTCATACAACTCCTCCTGCCCCTCTTCCTGAATAATTTCCAAGTCTTCTTGCATAATCAGCAAAAGTAAGCATTGCTAGTGACAGTAATTAAATGGTCATTAGGTCTTTGAGTCATTAAGTCAATAGTCATTAATCGGAATTTGACAATAGGGATTTAAAATAACTGCTTGTCTGAGTTTACGCCTACAACCACAAATCCTATAATGACCAATGACTTAATGACCTATTGACTATTAAAACGGTATCCCAAGGTTTATGTAAGGCCTTATTTGTTTTGCCTGGTCGCAATACATGGCACTTATTTCCAGTGGGCCTAAGATAAAATTGTAGCCTAGGGTAACACTGTACCCACTTAAAAACTGCGGTTTGCTTGGGTTGCTGTCACTGCCAATAAAATTGTAATACAGGGCATTGGCCTTGGCTGTTAAGTACAGTGAATTATACATTTGGTACCTTAACCCTAACATGAGGCAGGCTATACTGCTTGAGTGTACCGTACCCTCATTTAAACCGGAAAATGTTATTTGGTTACGGAAAACACTGGTAAGCCCGCCTATGAAATAGTCGTTCAAAATATTTACATGCTGGTTAAAATTAATACCCGCCTGGCTATGTACCAGCATGGTGTATTTGTTGGCAACGGGAAGATAATATTCAAAGTTGAGCTTGGTGCGGATAAAGCTTTTAAAATTAAACCCGAGTGAATCGAAATTGGTTATCGCATGGCCGTCTTCCAAGTAGGTGAGCTCGGGTCTTTGGGAGTAAACATAACCGCCCTGTGCGTCAAATTTCATTCCCCTTTTTGGGTAAATGGCGTTGGTAAGGGTATTAAGCTTAATGAAAAGATAGGAGTTTACGAGGCTGGTATGCCCCTCCAACTCAAAGGAAGAAGTTATTTGTGGCTCGTAACCAAAGCTTTCAAAACGGGTGCCTAATCCCACAGAGTATTTGCGTTTTAATGCCCACTGTGCATGCATATCGGCTAAAAAATAATTCTGTTTGTATAGTCCGTCCTTATTATAGTTATTGTATGTGGTAAAATTCAACGTTTCGGCCTGCACTGTTGATGTTACGGATACAGCCTTGTACCGCCCAAAAAATTGTAGGTGCTCGGCCCGTATGTGCATGTTTTCGCCAACATTTACTGTTACCATGCTTCTTGAATAGGGCGTGAAAAAATTACGGGTGGTAAGGTTGCCAATAAGGCTTATGCCAGTAAAACTATTGTAGTTTATGCCAAGCTTTGCAAAAGTGTGCGGGTTTTCCTCTACATTAAAAATAATCCGGCAGCTTGAATCTGTAAGTGGTTCCAGTGAATATGTTATTTTATTAAAATAACGGGTGCCAAACGCCATGCGTATATGGTCTGAGAGGTCTTTGGCCTTATACCATTTGTTGTTTAAAAACTGCATGCGGTGTATAAAAAATTCCTGGGTCATTCTTGATAACCCGGTAATTGTATACTGTGTAATTTTTACCGAGTCCGGGGTTGGTAATAAATTTGATGTTAAAACCTCCGGGCCAAATACTGTATTTAAAGAATCTGCGAGTTTTTTAAGACGGGGGTAAATGGAGTCGCCCGTATGCGTGCCTTCATTGATGATTTCCGCTGCCGACCCAAAACTGCCCATGGTGTAGCCTTCCAAAGGCTGGTGAATGTATAAATCGCACATCGCTTCTTGTTTTTTTGCATCGGCATCATTTCTAAAAAAAGCCACTTGTTGCAAAACCTGGAAGATGTTGTTTATTTTATCTGCTGATAACAGGCTGCCGGCCACATTGCTGCCAATCACAAAATTGGCACCCATTTGTTTTACGTCCGAAACGGGAAAATTACGCACCACGCCGCCGTCAATCAATTTCCGCCCGTGGTAGTTAACTGCAGTAAATACCGACGGGATGGCCATGCTGGAACGAATGGCCGAGGTTATCTCCCCACTGTCCAGCGCCACGCCTTCTCCGGTTGCCACGTCTGCGGCGATGCATTTAAATGGCCTGGGTAGGTGCGAAAAGTCCTTTATTTTGTATACCGGAAAAAAAAGCTCCATAAATTTTATCCAAAGTTCCTGCGACTCTATCACGCCGTTTGGCAGCTTAAAGCTTCGGTCGGCCCAAGGCAGCTCTACGGCATATTTATCATACTCGTCCTTTTCTTCCATGATAAACGAGCGCAGCGAGGCTGAATTGCTGAGCAATAAGTCCCAGTCAATCTTGCGCGTAATTTTTTCAATGGTATCGGCACGGTAGCCTGCCGCATACAGTGCACCAATAATACTGCCCATGCTGGTGCCGGTAATATAATCTACTTTAAGGCCTGCCGAGTCTATGGCTTTTAATATGCCGATGTGGGCGAGGCCTTTTGCGCCGCCGCCACTTAGTACAACGCCAATTTTAGGCCGGGTTTGGGTATGGGCGCTAGTGGTGAACAATAATGCTAATGTAAAGGCAGTAATAAAGTATTTCATTGTCCAAAAATCTGGGTTCATTATGCTTGCATCGCTCTGTAACATTTTCTCTTTTGCGCAGTTATACTTTGAATGGCATAACTTTTTACTTTTCAAACACTCAATATTCTCTATGAGTCCTTTGGACAACACGCAATAATCAATATTCTCCCAGGGAGTCCTTTGTACAAGGTAAATACACGTGGGTTTTTCGACTTGAATATTGAGTGTTGTCCTAAGGACTCCATGGAGAACATTGATTATTGAATATTTAAAACGTAACGAATGATAAAATTAGAACCGTTTATAGTTATAGCGTAAAAGCGTCTCCTGTAAAATCACTTCAAGGTAAGTGTAAATTTTAGATGAAACTTAAAATGGTTTTGTAATATTGTTGCATGCAGCAAAGGCTTATCACAAACATACACCAGTTAATAAACGTTCGGTCACACAGTGTATTGCCCAGGGGTAGCGCTATGGCTGAACTACCGGTTTTGACAAATGCTTTTGTTTACATTGAGGGTGGTTTAATAGCCGGTTATGGGCGGATGGAAGCTGTGCAGGATTTTAGGAACGATGGAATTGAGGTAATTGATGCCAAAGGGGCAAGTATACTGCCTTGCTGGTGCGACAGCCATACCCATACCGTTTTTGCAGCCAGCCGGGAGGATGAGTTTGTTGATAAAATTAAAGGGCTTAGTTATGCGGAAATAGCAGCCAAGGGTGGTGGTATATTAAATTCCGCACGCAGGTTGAATGCCATGGGGGAAGACGAACTCTTTTATCTTGCATTAGAAAGGATATATGGATTGATGCGCCTTGGCACCGGGGCCATTGAAATAAAAAGCGGTTACGGGCTGAGTTTGGAGGGTGAATTGAAAATGTTGCGTGTTATAAAACGCTTAAGGGAAACTGTACCCATACCCGTGAAGGCCACTTTTTTGGGGGCGCATGCATTTCCACCAGAATATAAGAACGACCATGCGGGGTATATAAAGTTAATTACAAATGACATGCTGCCCGCCATAGCCCATGAAGGCTTGGCCGAATACATTGACGTGTTTTGCGAGCAGGGCTTTTTTTCGCCCGAGGAAACAACGGTTATCTGCAGGGCAGGGGCGAAATTTGGTTTAAAACCAAGGTTGCACGTAAACCAGTTAAACAGCATTGGCGGTATTGAAACCGGCATAGCATTGAACGCAGTGTCGTTAGACCACCTGGAAGTAATGACGGAGCGTGATATTGCCCTGTTCGCCAACAGTAACACCATTGCTACCCTGTTACCTTCCGCCGCATTTTTTTTAAGGATGCCGTATCAGCCTGCCCGTGCCATTATTGATGCAGGCTGTGCCGTTGCCCTGGCCAGCGATTACAACCCCGGCTCCTCCCCATCGGGCAATATGGGTTTTGTGGTGTCGCTTGCCTGCATACAAATG
>Ga0364894_10513_pt1 | contig 14505 bp, 4 predicted proteins | sample ExccelJu500001D4_FD_206942 | JGI IMG/M metagenome (GOLD analysis project Ga0364894, IMG submission 206942) | Enriched cells from Trout Bog Lake Hypolimnion, Wisconsin, USA - BchlTB.July16.5000.01.D4 | ecosystem: Environmental > Aquatic > Freshwater > Lake > Hypolimnion/Profundal zone | place: USA...
AGACTCGCCCAAGAAAGCAGCCCGTACCATAGCGCCACGGAAAAATGTACGCAGTTTTGAAGATACGAAACCCGAACGCGAAATTGCATTTGACAACAAGCCTGCAAAACAGGGTTACACTGCCAACAAAAGGGCTGTAATTAAGGCAAAAGGTGATGACGAAGATAAGAGGCCAGCTGGCAGTGGCAGCAAAAGGCAAATTGTTAGGCCGCTAAAAACAGGGGCTGGCGCGAGGCCGACGACAGAAGAAGCCCCCAAAACAACATCAGGTAAAAGAACTATTTCGCGCAAGCCTTCCCACGCAGGAACAGAACTGCAAATTGAAAGCGAGAAATTTGCAGCCGGCAGCCGAAAACCAGAAACCGGCAGCCAGAAACCGGCAACCGAGTTGATGCCCCTAAACAAATACATTGCCCACGCCGGTGTTTGCGGCAGGCGCGAGGCGGCCGACCTGGTAAAACATGGCAAGGTTAGCGTTAACGGCTCAATTATTTATGAGCCGGGCTTTAAAGTTACCGCTGCGGATAAAGTATTGGTAAAGGACAAGCAAGTGTTTTTGCAACACAACCCAGTGTACATATTGCTTAACAAACCCAAGGACTACCTTACTACCGCCAAAGACCCCGAGGGTAGGAAAACAGTTTTTGACATTGTGGCCAATGCTACAACAGAGAGGGTTTTCCCCGTGGGCCGTTTAGACCGTAACACGACAGGCGTATTGCTGCTTACCAATGATGGTGAACTGGCCCAAAAGCTTACACACCCATCTTTTGAAATAAAGAAAATATACGAGGTGAAGCTGGACCGCGACCTTACAAAAAAAGATTTTGAAGCGGTTGTGGAAGGTGTAACCCTTGAAGATGGTTTTGTGGCAGCAGACAGCCTTGCTTACGCTGATGCAAATGATAAAAGCATTGTAGGCATAGAGATACACAGCGGCCGTAACCGTATTGTGCGGCGCATATTTGAGCACCTTGGATATGATGTTAAGGGCCTTGACCGTGTGATGTTTGCCAACCTTACCAAGAAGAACGTTGACAGGGGTAAATACCGTTTTTTGAGTGAGAAAGAAGTACGGCTGCTTAAATTTATGAACCAAAGCTTTTTACGCAAAGGCAAGGAAAAAGAAGACGGCGAAGAATAGTTTTTTTGATAAAAATATCTACCCATTGGGGTACCGGGAGTTTCATGAACATTATATACGAAAACGAACAATTTATTGTTATTAACAAACCTGCGGGCATGCTGAGCATACCCGACAGGAAGCAAAGCGAACCATCGTTAAAAGACCTGCTGCAAGAAAAGTACGGTAATATTTATACGGTACACCGGCTTGACAAGGGCACCAGCGGCGTGATTGTTTTTGCAAAAGACGAGCCAACGCACAAGCAGCTTAGCCAGCTGTTTGAAGGCAGGGATGTATCAAAACACTACTTAGGTCTTGTACATGGGGCACTAACGGTGCCATCCGGTACCATTGAGGCACCCATAGCAGAACACCCTGCCAAGAACGGCAAAATGATTACGCATATAAAAGGTAAAACATCAATTACCGACTACGAAGTGCTGGAAAGCTTTAGGTTATTTTCCTGGGTTAAATTTCAAATACACACAGGCCGCACTCACCAAATTAGGGTACACATGCAGCACATTGGCAACAGTATTGTGTGCGACGAGCTTTATGGCGACCCTGCACCTGTTTTATTGTCAGATTTCAAGAAAGACTATAAGCTATCCAAACGGGAGGAAGAGGAACGCCCCATATTGGCGCGCCTTGGCCTACACTCATCGCACCTCTCTTTTGAATTGGACGGAGAAGTGTTTACTTTTGAAGCCGAACTGCCAAAAGACCTGAAAGCACTGTTGCAGCAGCTGAGGAAAAGAGGGTAGGGGGAAAGATACCGCAACAAACAAGGAAAATACTCAATATTCAATAAACAATAAGCAATAATCAATTTTCTCCGATGGAGTCCTTGGGACAAGTGAACACCCGCGTGTAATTGCCTTGTGCCAAGGACTCCATTGGAGAGTATTGTTTATTGAACATTGAATATAGAGTGTTTTGATTTCTTTTACTACACTCTTCAGGTTATTGGGGTTATTTCCCTCCTTTATACACCACCCCGTTCTTCATTACAAATAATACTTTACCCATGGCATGTATGTCTGCAACAGGGTCGCCCTCCACGGCAATGATGTCGGCAAATTTGCCTGTTTCGATAGAGCCTACTTTATCACCAACACCAATAAGGTCTGCCGCGCTAACAGTGGCGCTTTTAATGGCTTCCAGGGCTGGCATGCCTGCTTCGTTCATGTACACAAACTCCATCCAGTTTTTGCCGTGTTTATATACGCCCGCATCGGTACCGAAAGCAATTTTTACGCCTGCCTTGTAGGCTTTTGCAAACGTGTTTTGTATCAACGGCCCCACTGCCTGTGCCTTGCCAGCAATAACGGTGGGGAAGAAACCCGGTATTTTCGCAGAATCAGCCACTGATTTGCCGGCCGTTATGGTGGGTACAAAATAAGTGCCGTGGTCTTTCAATAATTGCATGGCCTCGTCATCCATATACGTGCCGTGTTCAATGGAAGCTACGCCCGCACTTACGGCGCGCTTTATGCCCTCCGCGCCATGAGCATGGGCGGCCACCTTAAGCCCGTAATCATTGGCGGTGGCAACAATGGCTTTCAGCTCATCATCATTCAGCTGTGCGCCTGTACCGTTCTTTTCCAAACTTAGTACGCCACCCGTTGCCAATATTTTAATAACATCCACGCCTTCTTTATACCGCATCCGCACTGCTTTAATACACTCGTCTACACCGTTTACCACGCCAACATTGGGGCCAGGGTCACCCATCAGGTCATCCCGTAAACCGTTGGTGGGGTCACCATGGCCACCGGTGCTGCCGAGTGCCTTGCCCGCTGTAAACACCCTTGGGCCAGGCACCAGCCCCTTATTGATGGCGTTACGTAAGGATATATTTACGCCGCTGCCACCTAAATCCCTCACGGTGGTAAAGCCTGCAAGCAAGGTGCTGTCGGCGTTGCCCATGGCTAAAAAGGCGTAATCTGCGGGGTTAAGCTTAAACTGTTTTTCAAAATCGTTCGGGCTTATTTCATCCTCCAAGTGCACATGGCAGTCAATAAGGCCGGGCATTACAGTAAGTTTTTTCAGGTCAACAACTTTATCGCCCTTGGTGGCGGAAACATACCCTTTTTCAACACCGGCAATTTTGTTGCCGTCAACAATTATGGACATTTCGGTTAACACCTGCAGGTTTTTTGGGTCAACCAGTTTGCCGCAGTAGATAATGGTTTTTTGTGCATACAGCCATTGGCTGCCGATTACAGCCATAAAAAGCAAAATTTTTCTCATGTGCTAGTTTTGTTTGGATGAAAGTATGAAAGAATAGTGATGATTGCAACAAAAGAACCCCTTGGCAAAAGCGGAAAATTAACTGCATTTTTATACCGGCAAACCCTTGGAATGACAGGAGGGCCTAATCAATGAACCTCGCGAATACCAAATCTAAGTCTCCATCTTTTTTCAAAGGCGAATCGTTGCAAAAATTAGGCTTATTGCCACGGATATGTTATTTTTGGAAGGCACCATAACTGCAACATGAAGCAAGCCCTTACTCTTTTTTTACTGTTTATCTGCCAACATTGTTTTTCACAATGCCCGTTTACCGTTACACTAAAAAATAATGGCAGTACTTGCTTGGGCCGTGATACCTTGGCGGTGAGCGCGCCAGGCAGCATCATTTCAAAAATTGTTTGGTATAATGGAAGTATCGTTGATACCACCTTAATGGCTATTACTGGTAATGGGTATAATCCAATGGGTATTACGGTAGCAGGTGGTAATGGCCAGGGCAGCGCGGCTAACCAACTAAATGCCCCTTATTCCGTTTTTGTGGATGCAAAGGGTTATATTTATATTGGTGATGACGGAAACCAACGTGTGCAAAAATTTCCTCCGGGTTCTTCCAGTGTCACAAACGGGGTAACAATAGCTGGTGGCAACGGTGTAGGCTCCAACGCAAATCAGTTTTATAATCCAGTTTCTATATTTGTTGATGGTAGCGGTAATTTATTTGCCGCAGACGAAGGTAATAACCGCGTCCAAAAATTTCTGCCAGGTTCGTTAACTGGTATAACGGTTGCTGGTGGCAATGGGGCTGGTGTTGGGTACAATCAATTCAATGGACCCTCATCTGTTTTTATTGATGCAGGTGGATACATATATGTTGTAGACCTGCTGAATGAACGGATAATGAAATTTCCGCCAGGTTCCACCAGCGCCACCAATGGTGTAGTGGTGGCCGGAGGCAATGGTCAAGGTTACGGGGGCAATCAATTCAACTATCCGGCATCTGTATATATTGACGCTTCGGGTTATATATATGTGGCAGATCAAATAAATAACCGCATACAAAAATTCCCCCCTAATTCAACCAGTGCAACGTATGGGGTTACAGTAGCTGGCGGCAATTCGTATGGATCCAAAGCCAACCAACTAAGTTCACCTTCTGCCGTTTTTGTTGACGCTTCGGGTTATATTTATGTGGCAGATGAATTAAATAACCGGGTACAAAAATTCCCACCCAATTCCTCAATCCTTACTAACGGCATAACAGTTGGGGGTGGCAATGGGGGCGGCTCGGGGGCTAACCAACTCTCTTACCCCCTTTCGGTAAACGTTGATTCGGAAGGAAATATTTATGTTGCCGATCCAGGAAACAACCGCATACAAAAATTTTCACCAACAACAACCATAGATACGGTACTGGTGCCTAAAACCCCCGGCACCTACACAGCCGTGGTTAGTGACAGCGCTGGTTGCACAGTAACCACCAATGCCATCACCATTTATCCAAACGTTACACCGGCAATAAGCATCAGCACGGTTGCAAATACGCTGCCACCGTGTACAAGCCAGTTGTTGGATACCGTGCAATTTACAGCTACCGCAACCAACGGCGGAACTGCCCCCGTTTACCAGTGGCAGGTAAACGGTACCAACGCAGGTACAAACAGCCCCACTTTTACATCGGCACTGGCTAATAACAGTGTGGTAGCCTGCATACTTACCAGTAACGCGCTTTGCGCCACAACACCAGTTGCAACATCCAACTTGGATACTGTTAGGTTTGTAACCTCAGCTTTAGCAATCCTAAAGAGTAAGGGTGGCGTTTGCTTGGGCGGGGATACACTTGTGGTAAGCGCGCCAGGCAGCACATTATCTAAAATTTTATGGTACAACGGCCAAACAATTGACACGGTGGTAAATGCTGGTTCCACGGCCATTGGCACCACCGTTGCAGGGGGTAATGGCGGGGGTACCAAAGGCAATCAATTGCAATACCCGACAGGCGTATACGTGGATGCCACCGGGAGCATATACATTGCCGATGCGGCTAATGAAAGGATACAAAAATTCCCAGCCGGTTCAAACAGCGCAACTATGGGTATTACGGCGGCTGGCGGTAATTTGGCGGGCAAAGCCGCCAACCAGTTTAATAACCCAAACAGCTTGTTTGTGGATGGCGGCGGCAATATATATGTGGCCGATGAGCAAAACCACCGCATTCAGGAGTTTCCGCCTTACTCAACCAGCGCCACGAACGGCAAAACGGTGGCAGGCGGCCAAGACTCCGGCAGTGCTGCTTATTTATTAAAATACCCATCGTCGGTGTATGTTGATGGCGCTGGTTATATTTATGTGGCCGACAACGGTAATAACCGCATACAAAAGTTTACGCCCGGCTATGCTTTTGCACAAACGGTGGCCGGTGGCAACGGGTATGGTGCTGCGGCAAACCAATTAAACTCACCCGCATCGGTGTTTGTAGACGGCCAGGGCAATGTTTATGTGGCCGATTTGGGCAATAACCGCATTCAAAAATTTCCGCCTGGTTCAAACAGCAGCACCAATGGTACCACCGTGGCAGGCGGCAACGGGCCGGGTACGGCGCCCAACCAATTATCCCTTCCGAGTAGCGTTTTTGTGGATGCGGCTGGCAACCTGTATGTTGCCGATAAAATAAATGGGCGTATCCAAAAATTCCCCCCTAATTCAACCAGTAGCACCTACGGAACCACCGTGGCCGGAGGCAATGGCCTGGGGCCGGCCACCAACCAACTGGATAACCCTGACGGACTGTTTGTTGATGCAAAAGGCAATATATACGTTGCCGACGATGCCAATAACCGCATACAAAAATTTACACCCGGCGGCATGTCTATTATTGATACTGTATTGGTACCCACGGCACCTGGTACCTATAATGCCGTGGTAACCAGTAATGACGGCTGTACTGACACTACCAATGCCATTACCGTTTACCCGCAAGTGGCAGCCATTATAAACATAAGTGCCATAGCCAATGCCCACCCGCCTTGCGCGCTTTTGGATACAGACACCCTTAAATTTACAGCTGTTACCGCCAATGCCGGGGCTGCGCCGGTTTACCAATGGCTGGTTAATGGCACCAAAGCCGGTACCAACAATGCGGCTTTTACCGCCAACCTGGCCAATGGCAGCAATGTACAATGCATACTAACCAGCAATGCGGTTTGTATAACAAACCCCACCGACACATCCAACACATATATTGTTGATTTGGGCGGCCCGCATACTTTTACCCTACAGAATAAGGGGAGTATATGCCTGGGTAATGATACCCTTTTAATAAACGGCCAAAACAGCCCGATTGCCAAAATAATTTGGTACAATGGCAGCAAGGCCGATACCACGGTAACTGCGCATGTTAAATATATTCCCAAAGCAGTAACGGTAGCCGGTGGTAACGGGGCTGGTAACACCGCCACCCAATTATTTTCACCAGCTTCGGCGTATGTGGACGATGATGGTAATTTATACGTGGCAGATGAGCAGAACGACCGCATTCAAAAATTTCTTCCGGGTTCTACCAGCGTAACGCCGGGCAGTACCATAGCGGGCGGTAATGGCCAGGGGAGTGCTGCCAACCAATTAAACAGCCCGCATTCTACGTTTTTAGATGCGGCCGGTAATATTTATATCGCAGATATTTATAATAACCGGGTGCAGAAATTCCCGCCCGGCTCAACCAGCGCAACCAATGGGGCTACGGCTGCAGGTGGCAATGGCAATGGGGATGCTGCCAACCAACTCAACGCCCCGGCAAGCGCCTTTGTGGATGGCGCCGGTAATCTTTACGTGGCAGACCAGGTGAACAACCGCATCCAGAAATTCCCGCCCGGCTCAACGGGCAGTACCCCCGGCATAACCGTTGCAGGCGGCAACGGCACGGGCAGCGCGGGTAACCAGTTTAATATACCTTATTCCGTTTGCGTTGATGGCGGCGGTAATATTTATGTGGCTGATGAGGTTAATGAGCGCATCCAGAAGTTTCCGCCCGGTTCGGACAGTAGCACGATGGGCACGACCGTGGCGGGTGGTAACGGCCAAGGCTCGGATGCCACCCATTTAAAAAGCCCTATTGCAGTATATGTTGACGGCAGCGGCGATATTTTTGTGGCCGACCTGGGCAATAACCGCATACAGGAGTTTTTACCCGGCAGTACCGCAGGTATAACGGTAGCCGGTGGCAATGGCAAAGGTGATGGGGATAACCAACTGAACGCACCCGTTGGCGTGTTTGTTAACGCGAGTGGCAATATTTTTGTGGCGGACCAGCAAAATAACCGCATCCAGAAATTTACTGTATACAAAGTGCTTACGGTTGATACTTTTTATACCCCTGCCGACCCGGGTACTTACACAGCGGTAGTGATTGACAGTGCCAGTTGTACCGATACTACCAATGCTATAATAATTTACCCTACCCCAAAAGCAAGCATTAATATTGGTGCAGATAAAACAACCATTTGTGCAGGCGGAGCCATCACTTTCACCGCCATTGCTACAAATGCAGGCAACACACCCAGCTACCAGTGGTTGGTAAATGGTATTGCCCACGGTACAAACGGCCCCGGTTATACAAACGCGTCTCTCAAGGACGGCGATGTGGTAGCATGCATTGTATCAAATACGGATGGGTGCATATTGCCGGATACATCCAACCCAATTACCGCCCATGTGCTGCCCTTGCCTGTTGTAGGGCATGCAAATGACGTGGTAATAGCGCCGGGGCAAAGCACAACCATCCTGTTGCCAGTAACCGGTAATATTGCCAGTTATGCTTGGGAACCACCAACGGGGCTAGATAAAACCGACATTGCCAACCCGGTTGCGAGCCCTGGAAAAACTACTTTGTATACTTTAACCGTACAATCCACCGATGGCTGCACTGCCTGGGGAAATGTAAAGGTTGTGGTGGCTTACCCTATAATAGTGCCGGGTGCCTTTACGCCCAATGGCGACGGTCATAATGATATTTTTTATGTGCTTGGCGGCTACCCGGGCGACATCATAAAAGATTTTACGGTTTTTGGCCGTTGGGGGCAAAAGCTTTTTCAAGTGCAGCATGTTGTACCTAACGACCCCGCCAACGGCTGGGATGGCACTGTAAATGGCAAGCCACAGCAACCTGGTGCATATGTGTACGTTTTGAGAATTTCAGCTGCGGATGGCACGGAAAAGGTGTTTAAAGGCACGGTAGTGCTGGTGCGGTAAGGTGTTTTTCTTGATAAGAACTGTGGATAAATTAAACCGCTGCATGTACAACAATTGGCGGTTTATTGGCAAAACCCAAGGAAAACTTTCTTACCTAATCATCCTTCCGCCCAAATAAAATCGATGGTTCTCCGCAATGCGAAAATGTTGGTGGCGGGTTCTCCATTTAATACAAACGTATACTCGTAGTGCAGGCCTATGGTAAACCGAACGATTCTGGATTGCATGAACAAGTATGCCTAACCCTAGCCCGTGGTAACACCGGTAACTTTCTGCATACAAGCCAAAATCATCCCCGTTTGGGTTTAGCAAGTAGCAATAACCTAATAATATTGATGCTGTCGCAGCTAAAATAATACAGGCCGATTTCGTTGGAATGATGGTATCTGGCTCGTTAACCGGGGGCCTACATTTAAAAAAGCCCAAAAGCCCATTGCGGAGAAGGGTTTGATGGATGGATATGCTGCTTACAAGTGCGTGCGAATAAATGAGCATAATAGCAACAACACCAAAAGAAACCGCTACGTAGCAGATAGGTAAAACCTAACGATTTAACATACCAACGGGCAGTGCCGCTGCCCATAATCATGGTAAGCCAAATTTATAATAGGTCGCAATTGCTTTTTACGACTTTGTGTGTCCTAAATATTATCCACACACGCAAAAAGCCGTCGATGTTTTTTACAACATCAACGGCTTTTGTTTTAAATTGATTGTAATGCCGCCTAAAGTTTTTGTGGTTCAATAAGCTGTCGGCGCAAAAAAATCAACCGCCATGGCGCAAAGCATTAAACGTCCAATCGAATCACTTTAAGCTATTTGGCCTTTACAAGCTTAACAGACCTAGAGATATTTCCGTCATCCACCCGCACCAAGTAGGTGCCTTGCGCCAAGCCGGCTAAAAGAAGTGTGTATGTGCCATTGGCAACCTTATCCTGCCGCCATACCAACTTGCCTGCCATGTTAGTAACAGTTACTGCCACCGTGGCTTTAAACCCTGTCAACTGTAATTTTGCCGCATCCTGGGCAGGGTTGGGGTATAGCAGAATTTTAATATCGCCGGCTGGTATGTGTTTGCCACTAACCGGGGCTGCCGCTACCCCTACGTTTTGCGTGGCGATAGCCGAACTGCCGCAGGCATTGGTTGCTTTTACCCTAATATTGCCTGCAGTGCTGCCCCAGGTTACTAAAATGGTGTTGGTGCCTTGCCCGTTATTAATGGTTGCGTCATACGGTACACCCCATGTATAGCTGGTGGCGGTGGCGCTTGCTGCTGTAAATTGAAGGCCACTTTGGCCTGCGGTTACAAACGCCGGGCCGTTAATTGTTGGGGCCGCAGGCGGTGTTGACAAAACATGCATTACCAGCGTGTCGCTAACGGCCGTATTGGTAACAAGGCACCCGCTGTTTACTGTTACACCCAGTTGTACAATATCTCCGTCCTTTAGCGAATTGTCTGTATACAGCGGGCTGTTCGTTCCAACACTTTTCCCATTTTTTGTCCATTGGAATACTTTTAAGGCTCCTACATTTACCGCTTTGGCTGTAAAATTAACGCTCTGCCCGGCACATATCAGCTGGCCAATGCCACTGCTGATGCTTATGTACGGTGTTACCTTGCTGTTAACGGTAAAGCTTAGCGTGTTACTTGCCACCGGCGTTTGCACGGCACAGCCTGCATTGGAGATAATGGTAGCTTTTACCCAATCGCCCGTTTGTAGCGTACTGTCTGTATACACGGGGCTGTTTGTGCCAACCGGTAAGCCATTTTTATACCATTGGTATAACGGAGCGGTGCCGGCGTTGGTAACAGTGGCGCCAAAGTTAACAGTGGTACCCAAGCAAATGGGGTTTGCCATATTGGCCTTAATGGCTATGGTGGGCACAATGCTTTGGTACAGGCTAAAGCCAAGTACATTGCTGGTGGCCGTTGGGGCAACACTACAAACGGCACTTGCGGTTAATAGTACCTTTACCGAGTCTCCTGTTTGTAAAAGGCTGTCGGTATAATTGGGGCTGTTTGTGCCAACCGGCGTGCCGTTTTTCAACCATTGGTAAAAAGGCGAAGTTCCACTGCCTAAGGCTGTTGCGGTAAATATAACCGGCGTGCCTGGGCATATGTTGCTGCCTTTGTTGGCGGCTATGGTAACAGTTGGCTTAGCCGAACTGTTAACACTGTAATGCATCACGTTGCTTTTTGCCTGGCTGCTGGCCAGGCAAATGCCGCTTATTTTCATTGTGCACCACACACTGTCGTTGTTTTTTAACAGGCTGTCAACATAAGTTACGTCATTGGTACCGGCAGGGGTATTGTTTTTAAACCAGCGGTATATAGGCGTTGTGCCTCCATTAACTGGAGTAGCGGTAAAGGTAACCTTGGTACCCGGGCAAATGGGGCTGGCTGCATCGGCTACAATAGATAAAGCCGGTGTTATAAAGGAGTTAACCGTAAACCCAAGTTTTTTGCTGGTGGCAGTGGGGCGTGATGAACAAGCTGCCGAAGAGGTAAGTACCACATATACAGAATCCCCGGTTTGCCAATTTGCGCTGGTATACCAAGCACTGTCTGTACCCACCGGCAATCCGTTTTTATACCACTGGTATGAAGGTGAAGCGCCCCCGTTGTATGCCGAAGCAAAAATTTTAACCTTGGTACCCACGCATATGGTGCCATTTATATCGGGTGATATGGTTACTGCGGATGGTGTTATGGCCGAAAAACTAAGTTTAATGGCGTTGCTGGTTGACCCGGCTGTGCTGCAGGGTGGTGTTACCGTGCAAACCACGGAGTCGCCATTTGCTGGCAGGCTGTCGGTATAGGTGCTGCTGTTAACGCCAACCACGTTGCCATTTTTTTGCCATTGATAAACCAAGCCTGCTGTGCCGTTGGTAACAACAGCGTTAAAAGTAACAGGTGTTTTGGAACAGAGGCCTGTGTTTGGATTGGCCGATATGGTTACTATCGGGCTATAGCCTGTCAATTTAAACGCCCAATAATCCAGGGAGCCATGGTTGCCGGTAACATCACCGTCATTTGAATTTGAAAACCCTACAACAACATAGCCGCCGTCAGCCGTTTGTTGCACTGCATAAGCTTCGTCGTCACCACTGCCGCCATAACTTTTTTGCCATTGTATACCACCCACATTGTTGAGTTTAACAACCCAGCTGTCGAACGTGCCATGGTTGCCTGTAACATCACCGTCGTTTGAGTAGGCTGCCCCGGCAACAATATACCCTCCGTCGGCGGTTTGCTGCACGGCATTAGCCCCTTCACCTTTGGTGCCACCAAGGCATTTTTGCCATTCCAAACTACCCGTGCTGGTAAGCTTTACTACCCAATAATCGGATGAGCCGTGGTTGCCTGTAACATCGCCGTCGTTGGAGTAGGTTAAGCCGGTAGCGATATAGCCACCGTCTGAAGTTTGTTTTATTGCATAGGCTTGGTCGTAAACCGAGCCTCCCAAACACTTTTGCCAAACTATGCTACCGGTGCTTGTTAGTTTCACCACCCAAAAGTCATTCAAGCCATGGTTGCCGGTTACATCGCCATTGTTTGATCCGGCATACCCGGCAACAACGTAGCCGCCGTCGGTTGTTTGCAGCACTGCCAGAGCCTCATCAGCGGCTCCTCCGCCATAACATTTCTGCCATTGTATGCCCCCGTTGGCATCAAGTTTTAGTACCCAATAATCTTGGCCGCCATGGTTACCGGTAACATCCCCGTTGTGCGAGTCTGTCCAGCCAGCCACGATATATCCTCCGTCTGTTGTTTGCTGCACGGCGGTTCCTTTGTCGTTGCCGCTGCCACCGTAGCATTTTTTCCAAACTATTCCGCCTGCGGCATCAAGTTTTAACACCCAAACATCGGTTAAACCATGGTTGCCTACAACATCGCCGTCAACCGAGGCGGTGTAACCCGCCACTATATAACCGCCGTCGGTTGTTTGCCGAACTGCGGCTGCAATATCACCGCTGCTGCCGCCATAGCTTTTTCGCCATTGTATGCTGCCCGCAGCATTAACTTTTACCAGCCAGTAGTCCTGGGCACCGTGGTTACCCGTTACATCGCCGTTGTTGGAGCTGCTTTGGCCTGCAATAATATAGCCGCCATCGCTGGTTTGCTGGGTGGCAAAACCAAGTTCGTTGCCGCTGCCGCCAAAGCTTTGTGCCCACTGCGTGGGCGGTGCCTGGTTTGTTGGGGGTGGCGTGGCAACCACAAATGGCAGTGTGTTGCTGGTAACTGTTGTTGGCACGGCACATGCCTGGTTGGAGGTTAATGTAACCTTTACCGAATCGTTCGTTTGCAATAGGCTGTCAATATAAACTGTGCTGTTTGTACCCACGGGGGTGCCGTTTTTATACCATTGTAAGGCAGGTGCAGGGCCGCCGTTTGCCATGGTAGCCGTAAAGGTAACTACGGTGCCTGCACATACCACGCCGCTGGCACTTGCGGCTATTGTAACGGCCGGCGTTACGTTGGCAGCCACGGAAAGTTTAAGCGCATTGCTTGTTACAACACGGCTGCCGGGCGGTGAAAGCAGGCAAATTACAGAGTCGCCGTTGGCGGGTAAGTTATTGGTGTAGGTACTGCTGTTGGTACCAACTGTTACGCCGTTTTTTTGCCATTGGAAAACCTGCCCGGCCACGCCGTTGGTAACAGTGGCGGTAAATACAACAGGTGTGCCCGCACATAAGCTGGTGCCTGGACTGGCTGATATTGATATTACTGGGGCAGGTCCTTGCTGTGTTAGCTTAACCAGCCAATAGTCGTATAGGCCGTGGTTGCCGGTTACATCGCCGTTGGTTGAGCTGGAAAGGCCGGCAACAGCGTATCCCTGGTCGGAGGTTTGTTGTACGGCATACCCAACTTCAAAACCGCTGCCACCCAGGCATTTTTGCCAAACTAAGTTTCCCGTATTATCAAGCTTCACCACCCAATAGTCTGCCCCGCCATGGTAACCGGTTACATCGCCATCGCCCGATTTGCCTTCTCCTGCAACTATATAACCATCGGGTGTTTGTTGTACAGAGTTGGCTACATCATCAGCGCTTCCTCCCAAACATTTTTGCCACACTATATTGCCGGCATTATCAAGGTTCACTACCCAGTAGTCGGCCCCGCCATGTTTGCCCGCTACATCGCCATCTGTCGACGAGGTGAAGCCGGCTACAACAAAGCCCCCGCCAGATGTTTGCTGTATTGCCAGTGCCTCGTCAAAATCAGTGCCGCCAAGGCATTTCTGCCAGGCAAGCCCGCCGTCGCTGTTGAGTTTTACAACCCAGGAATCCCATCCGGTCCCCCCGTGGTAGCCGGTAACATCGCCGTCAGTTGAATTGGTGTACCCCGCCACAACATAACCGCCGTCGGATGTTTGCTGCACAGCCTGTGCATGCTCGTCACCGCTGCCACCCAAACATTTTTGCCAAGCTATACCGCCGGCATTGTCTAGCTTAACCACCCAAAAATCGTTGTTGTTTGCCCCGTGGTGGCCCGTAACGTTCCCGCTGGTTGAGGAGCTGCTGCCCGCCACTATATAGCCCCCGTCGGATGTTTGTTGAATGGAATTAGCTTCGTCTTCACTAAAGCCCCCTAAACATTTTTGCCACTGTATGCCGCCGGTACTGTTCAGTTTCAACACCCAATAATCGCCGGCTCCGTGTATGCCGGTAACATCACCGTTGAAGGATGTAGTAGTGCCTGCAACTATATAGCCTCCGTCTGCCGTTTGTTTAATAGACTGCGCTTGGTCAAACCCGCTGCCGCCGTAATTTTTTTGCCAATCAATTCCTCCGGTTGCATTAATCTTTACTACCCAAAAATCTCTGTTGCCTTTATTTGCTGCTACCTGCCCGTCGGCAGAAAGGCTGTACCCTGC
>Ga0364894_10520_pt1 | contig 14285 bp, 22 predicted proteins | sample ExccelJu500001D4_FD_206942 | JGI IMG/M metagenome (GOLD analysis project Ga0364894, IMG submission 206942) | Enriched cells from Trout Bog Lake Hypolimnion, Wisconsin, USA - BchlTB.July16.5000.01.D4 | ecosystem: Environmental > Aquatic > Freshwater > Lake > Hypolimnion/Profundal zone | place: USA...
CATAAGCTTGGCGAATTTGCACCCACCAGAAACTTTAAAGGACATTCAGGACAGAAAAAATAGAAGTTAATAGTTCTTTGTTTTGTGTTCGGCGTTTTATGTTGAAAAACTTAAAACATAGAACAACGGAACACAGAATGCAAAACATAGCATAAAATGGAAGCTGTAGCTAAACTTAATAATTATCCAACCGGGCCGCGTAAAGTACGTTTATTGGCCGATGTGGTGCGTGGAATGCAGGTTGAAAAAGCATTGGCCATACTGGAACATCATCCGCAGCATGCTGCCGTTCCATTGGGTAAACTGCTTAAAAGCGCTATCAATAACTGGGAACAGAAAAATAACGGCCAAAGCGCGGCTGATGCCGGCTTGGTGGTTAAAACTGTTTTTGTTGACGGTGGCCGTGTGTTAAAACGGATGCGTCCGGCACCACAGGGACGTGGTTATAGGGTTCGCAAACGCAGTAACCACGTAACTATTATTGTTGACACCGCAGCTGCGAAAGCATAACCAGCTAAAACAGAAGAAGAAACTTTCAAAAATACCTAATAAAATCTTTCCGGTAAAAACAGGAAAGGCTAAATGTAAAATATGGGTCAAAAAGCAAATCCTATTGGTAACAGGTTAGGCATCATCCGCGGTTGGGAGAGTAACTGGTACGGCAGCAAGAGCGACTATGCCGGCAAACTGATTGAAGACCACAAAATCAGAACCTACCTAAACGCACGTATCAATAAAGGCGGTATAGCCAAGATTGTTATTGAGCGCACATTGGGCAAGCTTATCATAACCATCCATACTTCCAAACCCGGTATCATTATCGGTAAAGGCGGTAACGAGGTTGACCGTATAAAGGAAGAATTGAAGAAATTAACCAGCAAGGATGATGTTCAAATAAACATTCTTGAAATACGTCGCCCCGAACTGGATGCCAACATTGTTGGAGATACTATAGCCAGGCAGATAGAAAACCGTATCAACTACAAGCGTGCCATTAAAATGGCCATTGCTTCAACGTTGAGGATGGGTGCCGAAGGTATAAAGATAAAAATCGCCGGTCGTTTGGGCGGTGCAGAAATTGCCCGTACAGAAGAACTGAAGCAAGGCCGTGTGCCTTTGCACACCTTCCGTATGGATATTGATTATGCATCAGTTTTCGCTTTGACTGTTTATGGTAAAATAGGCATAAAGGTGTGGATTTGTAAAGGTGAAGTGTTGGGCAAACGTGAGTTGAACCCGAATTTTACCGGTGGCAAGAGTGATTTGAGCGACAGAAGGGAAAGAAGGGAAGACGACAGGCACGATAACCGCAGGGGCGGTGGTGACAGAAGGGATGACAGGGGTGCAGGCGGCGACCGCAGAGGTGGTGGCGGCGGTGGAAGAGATAACCGTGGCGCAGGTATGCCAGGTGGTGGTGCAGGAAGAGGTGGAAGGAGATAGAAGCCCCTATCCCCCAAAGGGGAATATCGGAAAGACACAAAAAGTTATAAATATAATAATCGAACTTAAAGCTTCCCTTTAGGGAGGTTGGAGGGTATAAACAATGTTACAGCCAAAAAGAACAAAGCACAGGAAGGGGCAAAAAGGCCGCATTAGAGAAGTAGCTAAAAGGGGTACCTCTATTGCATTTGGTTCTTATGCATTAAAATCTCTTGACGCTATATGGTTAACTAACCGGCAGCTTGAAGCAGCCCGCCAGGCTATGACACGCGCCATGAAGCGTGAAGGTAATGTTTGGATACGCATATTTCCTGATAAGCCAATTACCAAGAAGCCTCAGGAAGTGAGGATGGGTAAAGGTAAAGGTAACCTTGAATACTATGCAGCTGTGGTTGAACCAGGGCGTATAATATTTGAAATTGACGGTGTAAGCGAAGCTACAGCTAAAGAAGCAATGGGATTGGCTGCACAGAAATTACCTATTCAAACACGTTTTGTAATCCGTAGGGATTTGCAAGCGTAGAAAAATTTGAAAATGAGGTAATTTGAAAATTTGAAAAGTAGTTTCGAATAATCAAATACTGAATGTAAACAATTTTCAAATTTTCAAATTTTCAAATTAATAAACTAAAAGATAATGGCTAAGCATATTGAATTTAACAGAAGCCTGAAGGATTTAAACGGTGCTGATTTGGCAACCCGTATTCAGGAAGATGAGATTCGTTTAAAAAAACTGGAGTTTGCACACGCAATCTCTCCGCTTGAGAACCCTATGAGCATCCGCAGCCTTCGTAAGGACTTGGCGCGCCTTAAAACAGAAGTAAGGAAAAGGGAACTGGCAAAATAAAAACTGCTTGCTACAAATGCAGGCAACAGTATAAGTAAAAATTTTTCTCCAGGCTAATGGCTTGGAGCTAAAAGCTAAAAGCTAAAACAATGGTTGAAAGAAATTTGCGCAAAACAAGGATAGGGGTGGTTAGCAGTAACAAAATGACCAAAACTATTACTGTTGCCGTTGAGAGAAAAGTAAAGCACCCTATCTATGGTAAGTTTGTAAAGAAAACTACCAAATTTCATGCTCACGATGAAAAGAATGAGTGTACGATTGGTGATGTGGTTAAGATTATGGAAACCCGCCCGCTTAGCAAAACTAAGCGCTGGAGGCTGGTTGAAGTAGTAGAGAAGGCAAAATAATTAAAATGCTGCACGCTGCACGCTTTATGCTGCAAGTGGTGGTTTAAGTATATTTTTTTCTCCATGCGCATAGCATGGAGCTAAAAGCTAAAAGCTAAATAAAATGATTCAGCAGGAAAGCAGGCTAAATGTAGCTGATAACAGTGGCGCCAAAGAGGTGCTTTGCATAAGGGTTCTTGGCAACTCCGGACAGGATTACGCCAAGATAGGTGACAAAATTGTTGTAACAGTTAAAGACGCAATACCCGCAGGCGGCATTAAAAAAGGCACCGTTAGTAAAGCAGTTATAGTGCGCACTAAAAATAAGTTGCGTCGCAAAGACGGTACTTACATTCGCTTTGATGATAATGCAGTTGTACTGCTTAATAATTCAGACGAGCCAAGGGGTACGCGTATTTTCGGGCCGGTAGCCAGGGAATTAAGGGACAAAGGCTACATGAAAATCATTTCACTTGCCCCTGAGGTATTATAACGTATCTTTGCAGCCCTTTTTAAAAAAAGGCGCACAATAATAATAGAAATTAAGATAATTCAACAGCGATGAGCAATAGATTTAAACCTAAATACAATATCAAAAAAGGCGACTCAGTTGTGGTGATAGCCGGCGATGATAAAGACATTAAGAAACCACGTACGGTTTTAGAAGTTATCATTGACAAAGGCCGTGTGGTGGTGGAAGGTGTAAACATCATCACCAAGCACACAAAGCCTTCTGCCCGCAATACCAAGGGCGGTATTGTAAAGAAGGAAGCGCCTATACACATCAGCAATATTATGCTGTGGGATGCTAAGGCTGGCGGCCCCGCCAAAATTAAGCGTACCCGTGAAGAAGGTAAATTAGTTCGTATATCAAAAAAATCTGGGGAGGTTATTAAGTAATGAGCACAGAAAAATATACTCCGAGATTAGAAAGCAAGTACCAACAGGAAGTGGTGCCGGCTTTGATGAAAAAATTCAGCTACAAGAGCATAATGCAGGCTCCAAGGCTTGAGAAAATCTGCGTAAACCGCGGTGTTAACGGTGCTGTAACAGACAAGAAAGCTGTAGACGTTGCTGTTGAGGAATTAGGCAATATTACCGGCCAGAAAGCTGTACCAACCATCAGCAAAAAAGATATTTCAAACTTTAAGCTGCGTAAGGGTATGCCAATAGGTGCCCGTGTTACACTACGTGGTGAGAGGATGTATGAATTTCTTGACCGTTTGATTGCTGTGGCGCTACCCCGTGTGCGTGATTTTAAAGGTATTAGTGACAAGGCTTTTGACGGCCGTGGTAACTATACACTGGGTGTTACCGAGCAAATCATTTTCCCTGAAATTGATATTGACAAAGTAACCAAGATTACTGGCATGGATATAACCTTTGTTACAACAGCCAATACGAATGAAGAAGCGTATGAGTTGTTGAAAGAAATGGGTTTGCCTTTTAAGAATGCTAAAAAAGATAACCAATAAATTCATAAATCCCAAAAGCTGGAAGCCCCGTCCCAGTTGGAACTTGGCTTTTAAAGTTTGGAATTTTAATTAATAATTATGGCAAAAGAATCAGTAAAAGCCAGGCAAAGAAAACGTGAAGCAACGGTAGCTAAGTATGCCGACAGGCGTGCTGCGTTAAAAGCTGCAGGTGATTATGCCGGACTTGACAAATTACCACGCAACGCTTCACCAGTAAGGTTGAAAAACCGTTGCCAGTTAACAGGCCGCCCCAGGGGTTACATGCGGTACTTCGGTATTTCCAGGGTAACATTCCGTGATATGGCCCTTGACGGTAAAATACCGGGTGTTACAAAAGCTAGCTGGTAATTGATTGCCAGCCCAAAAATTGGGATTAAGACATTTTGAATTGTATAAAATATAGACAAGCCCTTTGTTAAACAAGGGCCGGAGGTAAAAATATGGTAACTGATCCTATAGCAGACTTCCTTACAAGGGTTCGTAATGCACAGTTGGCCGGTCATAGGCTGGTTGAAATTCCTGCTTCTAACCTTAAGAAGCGTATCACTGAAATATTGTATGAACAAGGTTTTATCCTGAAATACAAATTTGAAGATGATACCAAACAAGGCGTAATTAAAATAGCATTGAAGTACGATGCGGCCACAAAGCAGCCTGCTATCCGCTCCCTTGAAAGGGTTAGCCGTCCAGGGTTGCGCCAGTACTCTAAACCTGCTGACTTTAAAAGGGTTATCAACGGTTTAGGTATTGCTATCATCAGCACCTCTAAAGGTGTTATGACTGACAAGCAAGCAAAGACTGAAAAGGTTGGTGGAGAAGTTCTTTGCTACGTATACTAGTATAATAGCCCCGCATTTGCGGGGTTCAGTAATATATTTCTGGGTACATTAAGCTGCACATACACGGCTGACCGGCCTGGAGATAAGAGGATATATCACATTTAAAACATTATTGTATGTCTCGTATTGGTAAACAACCGGTTAATTTGCCTAAAGGTGTTACTATAACTGTTGGAAACGACAACGTAGTAACAGTAAAAGGCCCGAAAGGGGAATTGAAACAGGCTATTGACAGGGATATTAAAGTAGAAATTGCAGATGGTCATCTGAATTTGTTGCGTCCTACAGACCAGATTCGCCACAAAGCGATGCATGGCTTATACCGTGCATTGGTTGCGAACTTGGTGAAAGGTGTTACTGATGGATACAGAAAAGATCTTGAATTGGTGGGCGTGGGTTATAAAGCCTCTAACGTTGGTAATATTCTTGATTTGTCATTAGGTTATTCCCACAATATTATTATGGAAATACCCAACGAACTTAAAGTAGCCACCTTAACTGAAAAAGGCCAGAATCCTAAAATTATGCTTGAAGGCATAGACAAACAGTTACTGGGTCAGGTTGCAGCAAAAATCCGCGGCCTTCGTAAGCCTGAGCCGTATAAAGGCAAGGGTGTTAAATACAAGGATGAGGTTGTTCGTCGTAAAGCTGGTAAAGCAGCTGGAAAATAATTTGAAAATCAAACAATTTGAAAATTTGAAAATGTTTATGTCCGATGTCTTAATTTTCAAATTTTCAAATTCACAAATTTTCAAATTGCAAACTTTTCAAATTCATTCCCGGCAGTATCGGGAACCTAAATAAAAAGAGATGGACCTTAAAGTTATAAGAAGGCAAAAAATTCGCCACAGAATACGCAGAAGGATTTCTGGTACGTCTGAAAAACCAAGACTGTCTGTATTTCGTAGCAACAGTGATACTTATGTACAGCTGATTGACGATGTTAACGGCGTTACATTGGCCGCTGCCAGCACTAAGGAAAAGGATATTGTTGCGCAAAAAGTAACCAAATTAGAGAAATCAAAATTGGTTGGTGCTGTTCTTGCACGCAAAGCCCTTGAACTTGGTTTAACTAAAGCGGTGTTTGACCGTAGCGGTTACCTTTACCATGGCCGTATTAAGGCAGTAGCTGACGGAGCAAGGGAAGGCGGATTGAAATTTTAAAATAGAACAAATTTGAAAATTTAAGAATAGGGTTGATTTATTCAATTTTCAAATTTTCAAATTCACAAATTTTCAAATTATTATAATGTCACGAGTAAGTGTAAATAAAGTAAAAGCCGGCGGGGAAATAGAACTGAAGGAAAAGGTTGTAGCCATTAACCGTGTTGTTAAGACTACAAAAGGTGGCCGTACGTTCAGTTTTTCTGCTTTGGTTGTAGTGGGTAACGAGAACGGTGTTGTAGGCCAGGGCCTTGGTAAAGCCAAGGAAGTACAGGAAGCAATTACCAAGGGTATTGAAGACGCTAAGAAAAACCTCGTAAAAGTACCAGTTATGCACGGTACTATTCCGCACGACCAACTCGCAAGGGAAGGCGCTGCGAAAGTGCTTATAAAGCCAGCAGCACATGGTACCGGTGTAATTGCCGGGGGCAGTATGCGTGCTGTGCTTGAAAGTGCAGGTATTACCGACGTTCTTGCAAAAAGCTTGGGCAGTGCCAATCCTCATAATGTGGTTAAGGCTACTTTGAAAGCATTAAGCCTTTTGCGCGAGCCTTTGGCGGTGTCAAGAACCCGTAATTTATCAATGAAAAAAGTATTTAACGGTTAAAACCAAGTCAATCAGTTGGTGGTAGTGTAGTTATTAAACTAATGACAAAGCCATCAAATGATTACTAATAACTTAATGAGTTTATTATGGCGAAGATTAAAATAACCCAGGTTAAAAGTGGTATTGACAGGTCAGAGCGTCAAAAACTTACTTTAAAAGCGTTGGGCTTAAACAAAATGAATGCTTCTAAAGAAGTAGAAGCTACCCCTCAGATACTTGGCATGGTGCGTAAAGTAAACCACCTTGTTACAGTAGAGGAGTTGGCCTAATTTGAAAATTAGGTAATTTGAAAATTTGAAAATGTCGCACGTAGGATGTATTCAATTTTCAGATTAATAATCTTTCAAATTCAAAAATTTTTTAAAAATTGCAAGGGAACGATTTCCCGCTGAGTTAAAATCGAAAATATGAAACTACATAATTTAAAGCCTGCCGAAGGCTCCGTACATAAAGAGAAACGTTTAGGCCGTGGTGAAGCAAGCGGTAAAGGTGGTACCTCTACAAAGGGTAACAAAGGTGGTCAGAGCCGTACAGGTTATCAACGTAAAATGGCTCACGAAGGTGGCCAGATGCCTATACAAAGAAGGATACCTAAACGTGGTTTCAAAAACTTTGGCAGGGTTGAATACAAAGTATTTAACTTAGGTCAAGTTGATCAGTTGGTTGAAAAATATACTTTGACTGAATTTTCTGTTGAAAGTTTGTACATTAACGGTCTGATTGCCAAGACTGATAAAGTTAAGATATTGGGTAATGGTGAGTTCACAGCCAAAATACCTTTTAAAGTGAACGCTATAAGCGACAAGGCAAAATCTGCTATTGAAGCAGCAGGGGGAAATATTGAGGTTTTGAAATAAAAAATCACGATATTTGCCCGACGCATCCCCGAGATGCGTCTTTTTGGTTTAAAGACTATCACACAAACAAACAGTAATTGTGAAAAAGTTTCTCAGCACTTTAAAAAATATCTGGAGCATTGACGAACTGCGCAGCAAGATTATTGTGACGCTAAGCCTGATATTAGTTTACCGGTTTGGTACGCACATCGTTCTTCCGGGTATTAACCCCGCAAATTTGGATGCATTAAAGGAAAGCACCAATAAAAACGGTATGCTTGGCCTTCTTGATGCTTTCGCAGGTGGTGCGTTTTCTCGTGCATCTATCCTAACCCTTGGTGTAATGCCTTACATTTCTGCTTCTATTTTTATGCAGTTGGTTACTATCTTGGTACCCCAAATGGCAAAAGTTCAAAAAGAAGGTGAAAGTGGCCGTAAAAAAATCAATCAGTGGACCCGCTATGTTACAGTTATAGTAACAATATTTCAGGCCGGTGCTTATGTAACATTCTTAAAAACCAGTTACGGTTCTGCGATATTAGAGGCTTATTCTCCTTATTTTCTTGTTTCAACAGTTATAGTATTAACCGCAGGCACATTGTTCGTAATGTGGTTGGGTGAAAAAATACAGGATAAAGGTTTAGGTAATGGTACCTCTATTATTATAATGGTAGGTATACTTGGCCGCTTGCCCGAGTCGTTTATGCAGGAAATTGCAGCCAAAAGCAATAAAGGCGGCGGTGGATTGTTAATATTGTTGGTTGAAATGGCGTTTCTTATCGCGGTTATAATGGGTCTTATCATATTGGTACAAGGTGTTAGAAAGATACCTGTAAACTATGCTAAGCAAATTGTAGGAAATAGGCAGTTTGGTGGCGCAAGGCAATTTTTACCCCTTAAGGTGAACAGTGCTGGTGTAATGCCAATCATATTCGCACAGGCCATTATGTTCTTGCCCACATTGTTTTCTTTCAGCACGGCAACACAAGGCATTGGTAAGGTATTTTCAAACCACAGCAATCCTTGGTACATGTTGGTGTATTCTGTAATGGTAATTGCGTTTACGTTCCTTTATACTGCGTTGATTTTTAACCCAAAGCAAATGAGCGAGGATTTAAAGCGCAACAACGGGTTTATTCCGGGTGTAAAGCCAGGGCAACCTACTGCAGACTATATCGGTGCGATTATGGATAGGATAACTTTGCCAGGTGCCGTGTTTCTGGCATTTGTTGGTATTCTGCCAGGGTTTGCACAGTTATTGGGTGTTACGCAGCAGTTCAGCACCTTTTTTGGTGGTACATCATTATTGATTATGGTAGGTGTTATACTGGATACCTTACAGCAGATTGAAACACATTTGTTGATGCGCCAATACGATGGTTTAATGAAGGGTGGTCGTTTGCAAGGCAGGCAAGCAACTACACCAGCCAGCTATTAGTACAAATACCTTAGTATAAATTAACTAACCTGTTGGGCTTACCCGGCAGGTTATTTTTTATAAGAGCCCTTCCGTCCGGCTACGGCGGGAGAATGTAAGTTGCGTATGTTTCGGTATCATCTAACTTTTGAAAAAGCTGGATCAAAACAAAGCGTTAGACGTTAGCGGGAAAAGTTATAACGGTGGGCAATTGAAAATATGCATTCCAACGGAGCGTCGCAACAGCGGTTTAATCAGGGATATAGTGCCGGTGTCAAAAATGAGCATGGAAGTTCTGATATGTAAAGGCTAATTATTTTTTAACAAACAAAAATGAGCCGGGTAAGTAGATTCAGCGTGGAGTTGTAGTCAGCTAAACGGCTTATAGTTCCCTCGCCATTGCGGGGGCGGAGGTGGTTCTATGATAATCTATAAAACAGAAGCGGAGATAGCTATAATGAAGCAGAACGCAACACTCGTAAGTACGATACTTGCGGAAGTTGCCAAGGTATTAAAGCCAGGAATGACTACCCTGCAGTTGGACCAGCTATGTAAAAAAATGATTTTTGACAATAAGGCAATACCTTCTTTTTATAATTACAGAGGGTATCCGTATAATATTTGCGCATCCACGAATGATGTTGTGGTACACGGTTTTCCCAATAACCGCGCTTTGAAAGAAGGGGATATTTTAACTATTGACCTTGGGGTTACCAAAAATGGTTTTGTTGGCGAACACGCCTACACATTTGTGTTGGGCGACCCGGGGCCGGCAGTATTGCAACTGGTGCGGGTAACCAAAGACAGCCTGTATAAAGGTATTGAAAAGGCTATTGTGGGTAACAGGGTAGGCGATATTGCATTTGCTATACAAGATTACACGGATAGGAAGCATGGTTATGGTGTAGTGAGAGAACTTGTTGGCCATGGCGTTGGCAGAACAATGCATGAAGACCCCCAAGTACCCAATTTTGGCAAGCGCGGCACCGGCCCTAAATTAAAGGAAAATATGACTCTGGCTATTGAGCCGATGATTAATATGGGCACAAAGGATGTTTTTACAGAAGCCGATGGTTGGACAGTTAGAACGAGGGACGGCAAACCATCAGTGCATTTTGAGCACAACGTTTGTGTGAAAAGAAACAAACCATTGTTATTGTCTGACTTTAGCATTATTGAGGCTGCGGAGAAAACAAATCCGAATCTCAATACCAGTTATTGATTTCCCATCTCTAAATAGCCGTTGTATGAAGCAGCATTTAATAGTTATTGGAGGCGGCGCCGCTGGGTTTTTCTGCGCTGTTAATGCTGCAAGGCTACACCCACATCTAAGGGTTATGATTGTTGAAAAAAGCAATAAAGTACTATCAAAAGTTAAGGTTAGCGGTGGGGGCAGGTGCAATGTAACCCATGCCTGTTTTGAAATTAGTGAATTGGTAAAATACTATCCGAGGGGATTGAATTTTTTAAAAAAAGCATTTCACTGGTTTAATACCAACCACACGGTGGATTGGTTTACAAGCAGGGGGGTGCAACTGAAAAAGGAAGATGATGGCAGGATGTTTCCTATAACGGATAGTTCCCAAACTATTATCGATTGTCTATTGCGTGAGGCAAATAAGTATAAGGTTGAAGTATTGTTTCAAACAGATATAAAAAGTATTGCAGTAAGAGATGGGGGCTTTGTGCTTGATGCTGCTAATTCGTTGGTTTTAACTGCCGATTATTTATGTATAGCCTGCGGCGGTTACCCAAAAGCCAGCCAGTTTGAATGGTTGACCCAAATGGGCCATACTATAGAGGCACCTGTTCCGTCTCTTTTTACATTTAATATGCCGGGCAACAGTATTACCCAATTGATGGGTGTAAGTGTTGAAAATGCAACAGTAAAAATTGTAGGAACCAAGTTACAGCAAACCGGGCCGGTATTGGTTACACATTGGGGGCTGAGCGGCCCGGCTGTGCTAAAGCTTTCTGCTTGGGCAGCAAGGGAATTGGCCGCCTGTAATTATTCGTTTTCTATTGTAGTAAACTGGCTGCCTGGGTTTAATGAAAATAGTTTAAAGGAAGAGATTGTTTATATAAGAAGCAGGGATGCCGCCCACAAAGTAAGCGGCAAAAATGCTTTTGGATTGCCGGCCCGTTTGTGGCAATATTTGCTTGAACAGTGTGAAATTAAAGCGGAATGGCGCTGGGCCGACCTGCCGGCGCGAAACCAGCAAAAACTTATACAAATACTTAGCACACAGGTGTTTATAGTGAATGGTAAAACAACTTTTAAAGACGAGTTTGTTACCAGCGGGGGTATAAAGCTCCAAGAGATTGATGCCAACACTATGCAAAGCAGGGTGGTGCCTAACTTGTATTTTGCCGGGGAGATAATGAATGTAGACGGTGTAACGGGTGGCTTTAACTTTCAGCATGCCTGGACGAGCGGGTTTATGGCCGCAAAAAGTATTGCAGCAGTTTAACCCGCCCGCCGACAGCCCAAAACAAGCTTAATATGCGGTTAGTTCATTAAAGTGGCTTAGGCTTCTTACCCACATTAAAAGCCCTGGATACATTAAACCCAAAATAAATATTACCCTTGCCCCAACTGCCTGTTGTTTGGGTAATAAACACAGGGTCTGCCATTCCTTGGGAGTTTGTAACGTGTAATTGAAAAACGTGGCCTCCTGTTTCAATGTCAACGCCTGCCGAAAATGAGTTATACACTTTAACTGAGTTTACTTGGCCTGTAGGCAAATAATTATATTCTGCGGTTAAGCTTATCCTTCGGGTAACTTTTAACCGCCCTGCTAGCCCCAATGCAAACAAGTCATTTTTGTCTGCTGTGGTTGCTACCAGGTTATCATGAATCCAAACCGGAGTTAATTCCAAAGAGAAATCCCTGCTGAATTTTCTGGCAATCAGTAATTCTGCTGAATAGCTGGTACGGTATTTATCCGTTAAGTATGGCTTGCTGTCATACTTAAGTGTGTTATAATAGAGCCCCCCGACAACATCGGCTGTAACAGGTACTGCATTGTCTTCCGTTTGCCTGATTAATTTGTATTTCAAATAACCGTCAAACATCTTTTCAAAGGTGCTTCTTCCCACACCAATTGACAATGTGTTGGTTATGCCGTAATCAAAGCCGATACGCATAGTGGCATTGTCCAGACCAAAAAGATTATAAGCACCTTCGTTAAGCGTGCCAAACCTGTGTTGTATCATAAAGTTCAACACATTTTTTGCCGGGGCCTCTACTGACTGTAGGTTGATAATCTTGGTGCCTTTAAAGGTGCCGGTTACCGGCACCGATTTTTTTACCGATGCTATCGAATCATCCAACATTTTTAATAAAGAAGAATCCTGTGCGTTCACTGGTATTGCATGTATAAACGGTATAAATAAAATGCAGGCTTTTAAAATGCGCATAGCTTATTTGTTTCTTGGTTTGCAGTTTACTGTAATATGAACATCAATTTTTTGGGCTATCTTATCTTTCACCAGCCCTGGTATGGAAATATTAAAATCACTAGGTACTAATTGAAACATTGCGGTGCCTGTTAGCACCCCGTTGCTTAAATGCAATGTTGCCGTTGTGGCAAAAGCTTTTGACGCGCCGTGCATTGTTATTGTACCGGTAACATGTACGGTAACTTCCTGATTTTTTGTAAGGTCAACATCATCTGTATAGGCACCAGTAAAAGTTGCTTTGGGGTATTTGTCGCTTTCAACATAGTTCTCGTTAAAGTGTTCTTGCATCAGTTCTTTGGTGAAAACAAAACCGTTTAACAACATGGAGAAGGCCAGTGATTTTTTGGTAACATCCACAACGGCATAAACCTGGTTGTTCTCTGCTTTAATATCTTCCAGCGATGTTTTAGAATAAAAACCAGCAAAGCCTGTTGTTGTAAAATATAATTGTGTGTGCCCCACAGCGGCAATGATGAGCAGCGTAAGCGTTAAGCAGGTGATTTTTTTCATGATACTATTTTTGTGTTTAATTATTAGGTGCACCCTCGTTTATCCAAGCTTGTATAATGGCTATTTCGCAATCGGATAATTTTCCGCCATCATAAGGCATGGGTATATGGCCGGGCGCATGGGTAATGGCACCTATGAGGTTTCCGTTATTAACCTGTTGCAATACACTACTGTATACATCAAGGCTAACCCCTCCATTAACTATACCATTGGCATGGCACCTGTAACAGTTTGCCGAAAATATAGGCGTTACATTGGCGGCGAATTTCATGTTTACGGTGTCGCATGTAACAATGTGCTGCTGGGCTATTAGCACATCCTCGCTTTGTTTTGAACACGATACAATTACAACGGCTGCCGTAAGGCAGACAATAAAAACTATTAACCACTTTCGCTTTACAAAAAGTTTATCCATTTTACTTTATTTAAGTACACAATCAACTAGGTTAACATCCATTAAAAAGCCGCTGCATTTTCCTTTAATAATAGCAGTAACATTTTTCTTAAGCGCTGAATATACTGTTGCACTGTCCATTGCCATTAAGCAATTGATAACGCCAGCACCTTCAGTGCGCAGGAATACAACTGGCTTTCTATCGCTGATTGTTATATCCTGCACAACGCCTTTTACTTCTAAAACTTTGTTCATAAATTTTTTATCAGCCCCTGTTTCGTCTGCTGTAAATGCAGCATAAAGGGAGTCTGACGTAATAATAAATTCGGTCTTTTTATCTTGTGCGCTCGCATGGGGCCTGCTATATTCATACACTCCCCACGCCACGGCTATGAGCAGGCACAAAGCGGTAACCGACAAAATAATTTGCCTTTTTCTTTTCATGGTTTTAATAATAAAAGTTAAACTATCAGGGTATCTTACGGGTAAGGGTAAAATATAAGCCCGTACTGGCTATTTTTAAGCTGCCTGTTCCAAGCCCGGCTAGGGGCAGCTTCATGTACGGTTCTATTCTTATGCTGGTTTTACTGCCCAGTGTTCTTTCATATCCTGCCCCAAGGTTGAGTACTGAAAACATATAGGTTGAAACTTTGTTGGAACTATATGATTTTTTATAATAATTTGACATCCAAGTGTAATCGTAATTATAATACTGGCTGCCCATGATATATGATGAAAGCCCCGCCAAAGCGTAAAACTTGTTTTTAGTTTTGGCGTTGAATGTATACCGTAGATTAAGGGGAATTTCTACCATTTTGCAATTGCCGTCAACATCGTCCAGCTTGATATTATTACCGTAAGGCAGTTTGCTTTTATCAAAATATTTACCTGCTGTATAATAGTTTTTCTTGTCGTACATCAGCCCAGTTTCTACACTTAGTTTGTCGTTAATGTGGTAGCCCAGCAGA
>Ga0364894_10523_pt1 | contig 14210 bp, 10 predicted proteins | sample ExccelJu500001D4_FD_206942 | JGI IMG/M metagenome (GOLD analysis project Ga0364894, IMG submission 206942) | Enriched cells from Trout Bog Lake Hypolimnion, Wisconsin, USA - BchlTB.July16.5000.01.D4 | ecosystem: Environmental > Aquatic > Freshwater > Lake > Hypolimnion/Profundal zone | place: USA...
GACAAAGGTTTACAAATGAATGTGCTGCTCACCCAAAACAAGGTAAGTGAAACCGACATAAAAAAGCTTGCAGAAAAAATAGCATCCTTCCATAAAAAAACAGAGGTTATTCGAAATATTGACGTGTTAGACATCAAAGCCCAATTTAATGACCTAGAAAAAGAAAGGGATTATTTGCGCGAGAATTTAGGCGCAGGGTCTTATAATGTTATTTCCAATGCTATTAGCGCTTCTAATAACTTTATTGAAAGAAACGGTACGTTGTTCGCATCAAGACTTGAAGAAGGCTTTTACCGCGACTGCCATGGCGATTTACACTCCCGCAATATTTTCTTGCTGCCTGATAATCCCCAGCCATTTGATTGCTTGGAATTTAACGACAGTTACCGACAGGTTGATGTGTTGAATGAAGTAGCATTTCTTTGTATGGATCTTGATGCTTTTGGGAAGCAAGGGTTGTCTCATTTATTTATTACTACTTATAACGAGTTCTTTAGTGCAATGAGAACACTTGAAGAGCAACGTCTTTTTGTGTACTACAAAGCATACAGGGCAAACATTCGCGCAAAAGTTAACAGCTTAAGGGCAAGAAGCGCAGGCAATGGTGCTGAAAAAAAACAGTTTCTTGCCGAAACAGAGAAATACCTCCGCCTTATGGATGGGTATTTGAAAAGTATCTATTCATCATAAAGCATTTATAAAGGCTCCTCCATTTGCACATAACAATGCTTTTCAACTCCTCCCCCATTGATAACAATCAGCATGCCTTATAATATTTATCAGTAACTGCGTCCACTGCCGTTTCTACATTGCAGCATAAAATAATTATTATGGGTCAGTTAGAAAATAAAGTTGCAGTAGTTACCGGCGCCGGCTCGGGCATAGGGCGGGCTATTGCCCTGCTATACGCAGCTGAAGGGGCAAAACTTATCGCAACAGATATAGATGTAAAGGGCGGCGAGGACACCGTTTCGGAAATTAGGGCAAAAGGTGGCGAAGCGTTTTTTACGTATGCAGATACATCCAATCCAGAAGACAGCGAAAAAGTTACCACTTTTGCCCTCAATACATTTGGGGCATTGCATATAGCAGTAAACAATGCCGGCATTGGCGGCCCGCTTAAGCCCACCGGCGAATACCCTATCGACGGTTGGGACAAAGTAATATCCGTTAATCTTTCAGGGGTGTTTTATGGCATGCGGTACCAAATACCGGCAATGCTTGCATCGGGCGGCGGTAGCATTGTAAATATATCTTCCATATTAGGCAAGGTGGGTACAAAAGGCTCGCCGGCTTATGTGGCCGCAAAACACGGCGTGGTTGGCCTTACTGAGGCCGCCGCGCTTGAATATGCCGATAAAAATATCCGCATTAATTCGGTAGGCCCGGGTTATATACTAACCCCTTTGTTAACAAACAATCTTGATGCGGCCACGATGAAGGCAATTACCGGGCTGCACCCGATGGGCCGCATGGGTACCTCTGAAGAAGTGGCCGAGTTATCGCTTTGGCTAAATTCAGACAAGGCTTCTTTTGTTACAGGCTCATACTTCGCCATTGACGGCGGGTACCTTGCCCAATAATCAATGCTGCTTATTTCTAATAAACCACCATTTACTTCCTCGTAAGAATGCGGGGAGATATTTTGATTAAAGAATACAATATACAAAGCCAGAATTTTTGATGCAAAAAAATTCTGGCTTTGCTTTACCCACCCCCTCGAAAACTGTAGTGTTTTGCGGCAGTTAAATAACCTACCACTTACACGGTATGGTGAAAAGCTTTTTTAATGATAACACTAGTTGTTCATTAATCCGTACAACATCTCAACGTCAGGCAGTCCGCAAAGCCCGGTGCCTTCGTGCATGGTGGCAGCAGTGCCGCAAGCCACACCATATTTAACCGCATCTTCCAAGGTTTTGCCCATATATAAACTATAGGTTATACCGGCCACCATACTGTCGCCCGCACCCACGGTGCTTTTCGCATTTACCGGCGGCGGGGCAAATTGCTTTAATATTTTTTTAGTAACAAGCATAGCGCCGGAGGCGCCTAACGAAACTACTAATGCCTCGCATTTCCCGGCCCTTATTATTCCTTGGGCAGCCTCTTCAATTTCCAAACCCTGCAATTGTTCCGCACTTACTATACTGCATAATTCCCTCAGGCTGGGCTTTAATAGAAAAATATCCTGTTCCAGCGCCAGTTTAAGTGGCTGCCCAGAAGTATCCAGTATAAACCTGGCGCCAATCGTTTTTGCTATTGAAGCGATATCCGCAAAAATATCCAGAGGCACACCCGGCGGGAGGCTACCGCTGGCAACAATATACGCTACGCCACGCTGCATGGATACTGCCTGCAATAGCTTTTTCCATTCCTCTTCAAACACCTCCAGGCCGGGCATAACAAAGCGGTACTGCAGGCCCGTGCTTTCATCAACAATCACAATATTTTCCCGGCTGTCGTTGCGGGTACGTATAACCTGCTGGTCTATCCCCTCTGCGTTCAGCAAGCTCATTAAAAGGTCGCCGGTGGTGCCACCCGCTAAATAAATAGCAGTGGCGTTGCCCCCTAATTTTTTTATGGCCCTCGCCACGTTTATACCGCCGCCGCCAGCCTCTACTTTTGGCACAGAACACTTTAGCTTTTTTTCAGGCATCAACGCCTGTATGGTGGCGCTTTTATCAAGCGCGGGGTTAAATGTAATGGTTATAATGGCGGGCATGGTGAATGAATAAGATGGTTTATGTTAATAAAGGTAGATGGGCCTGCGGTTGTTATGCTTGACAATAGTCACCGCCTGTAATGACTACAATCACAGAATTGTAACGGGTAAAGGGTGTTGTAGATGGCAACAAACAATAATGACATTGATTGTGGTAGAGTTGGCGGTGTATTTATTACCATTGAAAATTGTATGAGTGGAATGGAATGCTAAAACACGCTGTTAATGAAACGACTTAATGAATGTGCATGCAATCATAATTATACATGTTACTAACATTAATCAGCATTCGGTAATACTATACAAATTACTTTTACTATTCATTCTAACCAGATTAACACACTTACTTATGACTATACCTGCGGAAATGCATGCGATGGTGCTTGAGCAGCCCAAGAAAGCACTTGTATACAGCACTATTCCTGTGCCCGAACCTACTGCGCAACAGGTGTTGGTAAAGGTAATTGCATGCGGGGTATGCCGTACAGATTTACATATTCTTGACGGGGAATTGGACAAGCCAAAACTACCCCTTGTACCCGGCCACGAAATTGTGGGCATTGTAGTAAAAACAGGGGAAGAAGTAACCAAACTGCACGAAGGTGAATTTGTGGGCATACCATGGCTGGGCTATACCTGTGGCCGTTGCAAATATTGCTTGCGGGGCCAGGAAAACCTTTGTGAAAACGCCGGCTTTACCGGCTACACTATAAACGGCGGATATGCAGAGTACACGGTGGCGAACGAGCAATATTGCTTTCCGTTGTCGCCAGCTTATGCCAATGCCCATGGGGCGCCCTTGTTGTGTGCCGGCCTTATCGGCTACCGCTCATACGGTATGGCCGGGGCTGCCGCGGAGAACATCGGCATTTATGGTTTTGGAGCCGCCGCACATATTTTGATACAGGTTGCCATTTACCAGCACAAAAATATTTACGCTTTCACAAGGGACGGCGACACTATTGCACAGCAATTTGCCCTCTCGCTGGGGGCGGTTTGGGCAGGCGGCTCCTCAGAAACACCGCCAGTAAGGCTTGATGCTGCCATCATATTTGCACCGGTGGGCTCGTTGGTGCCCAAAGCCCTTCGCGATTTGGACAAAGGCGGCATTGTTGTTTGCGGCGGTATACACATGAGCGACATCCCTTCATTTCCATACGATATTTTGTGGGAGGAACGGGTGTTGCGTTCCGTGGCAAACCTTACCCGTAAAGACGGCGATGAAATTCTTTCATTAGCGCCCCTTGTGCCGGTTAAAACCGACATCCAAACATTCCCCTTGCGCCAAGCCAACGAAGCCTTGGAAAGCCTGCGAAACGGCCAAATACAGGGTGCCGCCGTGCTGATAATGGAAGAACTGAAAATGCCTAGCTGTTCATTAGTAGTCTGCTTTCTGCCACTGACTACAATCACTGCCCAACTTGACGGCCATCATTAACCACCATAGCAGCCCTCTATAGCTTTGATGTAGATTAATTACCAAGGGGGTAACATTGGGTGTGTGTTTTACGTTGAAGGGCCGAAATGATAATGCCAAGTGCAATGTTTTATAATCAGGAATACCTGCACACAGCAAAGCACAACAGTAATATCTTGGTTGCCATATAGACAAAAAATACATACCCAATGTTGCCCGTTTGGTTGTTGGATGATTGTTACCACCTATCAAAAAAGCTATATGAGCAACATTAAATTCTTCAACGAAATAAGCATTGCCGACGTACCCTCTGTGGGCGGCAAAAACGCCTCCCTCGGCGAAATGTATAACCAGCTTTCTTCCAAAGGCATAAAAGTACCCAATGGGTTTGCCACAACCGCAGATGCATTCTGGTATTTTATTGACAGCAATAACCTACGCGGGCCTTTAGACGGCCTGATGGGCCAGTTAGACAAAAAAGATTATGTAAACCTATCCGCAATTGGCAGGCAGGCACGCGCCCTGTTGCAGAATGCCGTAATACCTGCCGACCTTGCCGCAGATATTGTTGCTGCATATCACAAGCTTTGTGGGGGTATTGTATGCGAAACAGCAGTACGCAGCAGCGCTACCGCAGAAGACCTGCCCGATGCAAGCTTTGCCGGCCAGCATGAATCGTACCTAAACGTAAAGGGCGACCAGGAAATATTAAAGGCCGTGCAAAGGTGTTATGCATCTTTATTCACCAACAGGGCCATTAAATACCGCATAGACGATGGGTTTGATTACAGTAAAATTGCATTGTCAGTGGGTGTGCAAAAAATGGTGCGCTCGGACAAGGCTTGCTCAGGTGTTGGATTCACGTTGGAGCCTGAATCAGGCTTCCGGGATGTTATACACCTGGCCGGTGTTTGGGGCTTGGGCGAAAATATTGTGCAGGGCGCGGCAACACCCGATGAGTTTTTAATTTTCAAACCAACCCTTGTACAAGGCAAAAAAGCCATTATACAAAAGGTACTTGGCGAAAAAGAGAAGACGCTTATATATTCCGATAACGAAGACGACCCTGTATTAAACACCCTTACCACACCCGAAAAAAGGGTGCAGTTTGTACTTACCGACGAAGAAGTAACAACCCTTGCCAAATGGGCCCTGACCATTGAAAAACACTATCAAAAGCCGATGGATATTGAATGGGCAAAGGATGGCATTACCGGCGAAATTTTTATTATTCAGGCAAGGCCCGAAACAGTGCATTCAAGAAAAAACCCATTGCAGGTAAAGGAATACAAATTGTTACAGGTAAGCAATGCTTTGGTGCAGGGCGAAGCCATCGGCAGCAAAATAGCAAGCGGGCCTGCCAGACTGTTGCAATCGCCACTGGAAGGGGACAAAGTACAGGAAGGCGATATTGTGGTAACCGATATAACCAGCCCCGATTGGGATGCGGTATTAAAGAAAACCTCGGCCATCATCACCAACAAGGGGGGCCGCACCAGCCATGCATCCATTGTGGCAAGGGAACTGGGCGTGCCGGCCATTGTAGGCTGCGGCAATGCCACTGAAAAAATTAAGGACGGCGACATGATTACCGTTTGCTGCGCAGAAGGTAAAACAGGGTTTGCCTATGCGGGTAAACTTGCCTGGCAGGAAACGGAGCTGGATTTAGGCGCTGTAAAAATGCCTGAAACAACACAGCCGATGCTTATTGCCGGTGACCCGGAAAAGGCATTCGGGTTATCATTTTATCCCAACAAGGGCGTGGGCCTGATGAGGCTTGAATTTATCATAACCCATACGGTACAGATACACCCGATGGCGCTGGTAAAATTTGATGAACTGAAAGATGAAAAAGCCAAACAGCAAATTGAAGAACTTACGCACCATTACCCCGATAAAGGGAAATATTTTGTAGACAAGCTATCCCAGGGCGTGGCAACTATTGCGGCTGCCTTTTACCCGAAGGACGTAATTGTACGCATGAGCGATTTTAAAACCAACGAATACGCCAACCTGTTGGGCGGAAAACAGTTTGAGCCGGTGGAAGAAAACCCCATGCTTGGTTTCAGGGGAGCATCAAGGTATTATAACCCCTTATACAAAGAAGGCTTTAAACTGGAGTGCGAGGCCATGAAATATGTGCGTGATGAAATGGGGCTTACCAACGTTAAGCTGATGATACCTTTTTGCCGCACGGTTGACGAAGGCAAAAAAGTAATTAATGTGATGAAGCAATATGGCCTGCACCAGGGCATAAACGGCCTTGAAATTTATGTAATGGCCGAAATACCCAGCAATGTATTACAAGCCGAGGATTTCGCAGAGGTGTTTGATGGTTTCTCTATCGGTTCTAACGACCTTACACAACTTACGTTGGGTATAGACAGAGACAGTTCGATCATATCTTCCCTGTTCAGCGAACAAAACAAATCTGCCAAACTGATGATGTCGATGGTGATTGAAAAAGCAAGGCACTTGGGCAAAAAAATAGGGTTATGCGGCCAGGCCCCAAGCGATTTTCCTGAATTTGCACAGTTTTTGGTGGAAGAAGGGATTGACAGTATCTCCTTTAACGCCGATGCTTTGCTAAAGGGAATCGAGAACATCAACAAGGCGGAATTGAAGTTGAGGGCTTTGGCATGACTTCAAGCAAAGGCGCAGGGCAACAAGAAAAAAACAGTGTTATGAAGAAAGGCAAATCCTCTAAAAGCTGGCGGGAAAAGCTGGAGAAGAAAATGGAGCCAAAAATAGTGCAGGTACCCGACGGATGGGCTGCACGGATTGGGCACGGGCGTGTGCTTGTGCCCAATCCTATGTTGGTTGATAATACCATACGGGAGATTCCTGAGGCGAAGCTGGCCACCGTAAATACCATCCGCGAAAAAATGGCCCATGATTTTAATGCAGACATGGCCTGCCCGCTTACCACGGGTATATTTTTAAACATTGCCGTCAACGTTGCCGAAGAAGACAAACAGCACCATAAAAAACACATAACACCTTACTGGCGGGTGGTTAAAGAGGACGGAAGCCTAAACACCAAATATCCCGGCGGTGCTGACAAGCAGGCAAAATACTTAAAGGGAGAAGGCTTAACTATAAAAGTAACAGGAAAAAAAGATAAGTTATACGTTAAAGACTTTGAAAACTACCTTTATACATTTGGATGAGTGATTGGATGGCTTGCCAACTCGCACAATTGTTTAAGCGTTAAATCATCCTTTTCTGTAGTTTGCTGCCAATGCTGGCTTTTTAGATAGTATACCTGCACGTTAAGGCCAAAATTCTTTCTAAAATTTGTTTCAACCTCGCCGGCCTTGTCCCACGACTTTATATCCAGTAAGCCATTCTCGTGCAAATTTCTTATTTCGCCGATATTAGCCGACGGGCCGATAAGTAATTGTATCAAGTTGCCGTCACCCCAATGATGGGGCTTTTCATAAAACTCAATCTTCAATCCGGGGAAGCACTCGGCAAATCTCTCCTGCAGGTCTTGTACTGTTTTGTCATCGTCAATTTCTAATAACATTTTACTTATAATTTATATAGGCTTGCATTAATCGCAATACGCAAAAACTTATATAGTCCTCAAAAAAAAGTGTGGAATAGGAATCCATCTGAGCTAATCATTTTGGCAAAACTATTTTCAAATTTTCAGTCGTGATTCCCCTTGCCGCCTTGAGTAAAATGCAAAAATAAAAAAGTGGCATAGTGATATGTATGATAAATGCAGCAAGGCGTACTGATTAAAGTCACGCTTTTGTTTCGCTTCGTTTTACAACCGTTGAATAAGTTTAAATTTAATAGTTTTATAGACATTTGATGTTAAACCATTCAACACCTGCTAATCGCATTTTTTAATGACAAAAATCACCCTGCGGCCTGATGATAATCACTTATTTAGTTTTATGGAAAAACAAACCTTTACCTTAGTTAAATCCAGTTCTATATTCCAAATAACCTAGCAATATATCGCACCTTATTATTGGTTTACTAAAAAAAGTTGTATGAAACAAATTTTAGTTGTTGAAGACAACGGTGATATACGGGATAATATTTGCGAAATACTCTCCCTTGCCAATTACAAAGTGCTTGCTGCGGCAGATGGAAAGGCGGGTGCTGTGCTGGCCATAAAGCATAAGCCCGACCTGGTTATTTGTGATATTATGATGCCGGTATTGGATGGGTTTGGTTTGTTGCAGCTTTTGCAGCAAAATAAGGAAACACGCAATACGGCCTTTATATTTCTAACGGCTAAAGCTGAAAAAGCCGAAATAAGAAAGGGCATGGAGAAAGGGGCCGATGACTATATTACAAAACCTTTTGATGCAACAGAATTGCTACAGGCTGTTGAGATGCGCCTGAAAAAAATTGACTCCATAAAAGAAGACCTGGCAACGGATATTGCCCGGCTGGATAAGATTAACGACAATTACAGTGAAAACGACATTTTGAAACTGCTTATTGAAAACCGGGATACGTCTAAATACAAAAAAAAGCAGGTTGTATATTTTGAGGGCAACCGCCCCGTTGGCTTATTTTATGTTTTATCCGGCAAGGTAAAAACATATAAAACAAATACTGATGGCAAAAACCTAGTAATGGGCCTATTTAATGAGGGCGATTTTTTAGGGTATGTAGCATTGCTGGAGGGCGGCCCGTATAAAGAAATGGCAGAAGCCATGGACAATACAGAACTTGCTATTATTCCGAAAGAAGAATTTGACCGGCTGATTAACAGCAATATGAAGGTGGCCAGAAAATTTATTGGCATGTTGGCCGGTAATGTAACTGAAAGAGAAAAACACTTGCTGGGCATTGCTTACAATTCGTTGCGTAAAAAGGTAGCCGAGGCGCTTATAAGCCTGCATAAAAAATACAAGGACACTATTAACATAAGCCGCGAAAGCCTTGCATCTGTGGCAGGTACTGCAACTGAATCGCTGATAAGAACACTTGGCGATTTTAAAAACGAAAAGCTGATTGATATTATAGATGGAGTTATTACTATACTGGACGAGAAAAGGCTGCAAACATTGTCAAACTAAGTTCAAAGAATAACAGTTTGATAATGTTTTTTGCTATTAAAATTCAGCATTCTGCTTTGGCACCTGTTTGCTGCTTTTTGTATCCTGTCAATTAACTTCAACTTATTCTACGATATGATTCTAAATGTCTGTCTTTGTTTTTTAAAAAAGCTTCCTTTACTAATTCATCATCCCAGGCTTGCAACGCTCTTGCTTGCGCCGTTAATACACCCCGTTGCCTGAGGTAAGCAAAGCAGCTACATGATCGTCAAGGTGGTAAATATCTTTCCTAAAGTTTAGCTTATTGTTACGGTCAACAAATGCTGTAAAGTAGGCAATAAAAACAGGTACCGTGTTGGTTAAAGTAACAGTTTGTTCCACGCCACGGTGCATGGACCTGTCAATTTTGGTTGAGTCCCATTCTTTGCTGTCTTTAAGCAGAAAATTAGCCATTTTAGCGGGTTCTGCAATGCGGATGCACCCATGGCTGAACGCCCGTGTTGTTTCGCCAAACAGCGACTTTGTGGGTGTATCGTGCAGGTAAGTATTGTAGTTGTTGGGAAAGAGAAATTTAACAAGCCCCAGAGAGTTTGTAGGGCCGGGCTTTTGCCTTATTTCAGGCAGACCGCCTTCGTAGCCGGTTATCTCCATATTGTGCGCCTTAATATAGCCGCGGTTTCTGTTAATCGCAGGTAATATTTCGTGCTTTACAATGCTTTTGGGCACGTTCCAATAAGGGCTGAATACAATGTATTTTATTTCGCCATAAAACACGCTGGTTTGGTGTACTGTTTTACCCACCACCACATTACAGTTCCATAGCAAGCTGTCGGCATGGTAAACATGCAGTTTAAACTCGGGTATGTTAACGGCAACATAATCGGTATTAACAAACACGGGCAGCCAGCGGCTGCGTTCCATATTAACCGTCAACTGCTGTATCCGCGCTTTTAAAGGCACATTCAATTCTGCCATGGTTTCCTTGTTGGGCAGACCGTCAATTTTAAGGCCGTGCCTCTCCTGGAATGCCCTTAACGCCATAAACATTGCAATGTTAAACGAGTTGTTTAAAGTGTCGTCGCTATAATCCCCCAACTTAAACAACCGCCTCTTTATTAGTGCCACAGCCAAGCTTGAATCGCCCGGAGCAAGCGGTTTGCTGCCGGTAACAATGGGCTGCCAGTTTTCAGTGGCATCCAGGGTACGGTACAGCGCCAAATACTTTCGTAATAGTTCGTATTGCCTGTAAACGGGTTCACCTAGGGGCAGGCTGGCGGGCAGGGCCGCCAAAATATTGTTCAGGTATTGGTCGTAAGCAACCTTTTTTCTGGGCAGGTGCCATTTAACTGCATCGCTCGCATTAGTGCTCATGCCCTGCCAGGCAAGTTCTGCAAACAAAAAATATTGCGAGGTAAGCAACAGTTCAAATGTTAAGTCCGGGCCTTGTGAAGTTGGCTTTGAATTAATGGCAAGCAATAATGAATCAAGTGCCTTTTGGTAAGGTATTTTATTAAACAAGCCCTCCGCCTGTAGGTTTAGCATCCTTGCAGATAATTGACCGGCTTGCTCAACTAACCCGCCATTTTTAAACCAGGCATAGGCATAATTTCTGTTGCGGTAAAAATTAAGGGTTTGGGTTGTGTATTTTTTTACATAAGGATATTTTTTGAAAAAAGCTGGTATTTGGGCGCTGTCAAAAATAAGCGGAGGCATTTTAGTTACCTGCTGGCTATGGCCTGCCAGCGCAAAACAGCAAATAAAAAACACCGGGGTTACATGTTTAAGAAAACCGTGTAGCATGCAATGTGGGAGGCTGTTTTGTATAATCATGGCTTTGCTATCTCCAGCACAATCCTGCCTTCAATCTCTCCTTTTTTCATACTGTCGAAAATGGTGTTTATATCCTCCAATTTTGCGGCATGCACAGTTGCCTTTACTTTACCCTCAACCGCAAAAGCAATGGCTTCCTGCATGTCTTTTCTTGTACCCACAATGGAGCCTCTTACTGTATAACGGTTAAGCACGGTTTCAAATATCGGCAGGTCAAAACTGCCTGGGGGCAGCCCGTTGAGCGAAATAGTGCCTTTACGCCTCAAAGCCGAAATGCCCTGCGAGAAAGCTATGGGTGAAACCGCCGTAACCAGCACGCCGTGCATGCCGCCTGTTTCTTTTTTCAAATATGCACCGGGGTCCTGTTCCCTTGCATTTACCGTTAATTCTGCACCCAAACTCCTGGCAAGTGCAAGTTTATCATCCGATACATCAATGGCCGCCACATGCAACCCCATAGCCTTTGCATATTGAACAGCAAGGTGCCCCAACCCGCCAACCCCTGATATGGCAACCCATTCGCCGGGCTTGGTATCGGTTTCCTTCAAGCCTTTATAAACAGTAACACCGGCACAAGTGATGGGGGCTATCTCAAGAAAATTAACACCGGCAGGAAAATGTGCCACGTAACGGGCATCAGCAACCACATACTCGGCATAGCTGCCGTCAACGCTGTAGCCGCCGTTCTGCTGGGTTTCGCAAAGGGTTTCCCAGCCGGTAATACAATATTCGCAGCATCCGCAGGCGCTAAACAGCCAGGGCACCCCAACTATGTCTCCTTCCTTAACGTTTGTCACCCCGTGCCCCAGCGCCACCACATAGCCTACCCCTTCGTGGCCGGGTATCAGCGGCAGTTTTGGTTTAACCGGCCAGTCGCCTTCGCAGGCATGTAAATCAGTATGACATACGCCGCAGGTTATTACTTTTACCAGTATCTGGTTTTCTTTAGGTTCTTTTACAGGCACCTGTTCAATTTGTAATGGCGCGCCAAATGCATGCAGCACAGCGGCTTTCATTGTTTTTGGTAACATATGGCAAATCTATTTGTACCATAGCCTGCAATAAATGATGGTACTCAAACAACATACTGATTCTAGTCATCCATCCTTAAATTTCCATGCATGCTAATTACCCCCGGCATGCCATTAACTATAGCGTTCGCAGATAAATACCCTTGCCCAGATTTTTTGTTATTCAAAAGATAAATGCTATTGAAAAATTGCTGCCTTTCATGACAGGCATTCTGTTTGGAATGTTTAAACTGGTGCCATTTCCACCCCATTCCACTAAAAAACGAAACCAGAACATTTCAAAATAAATGCAACCTTATGACAATCTGATTATTGACCTTATTTTTTGAGCCAAATCGACGTATAAAAAAGGTTTAATAAAATGTCTCACTGGCATGAAATACAAAGAGCCTGCAAATAATTTATTTACAGGCTCTTTGCTTCACTTTAAAATCCAAATGGTCGGGAAGACAAGATTCGAACTTGCGACCCCTAACACCCCATGCTAGTGCGCTACCGGGCTGCGCCACTTCCCGAACTTATAAGACACCTATTTTTAGGCGGGCTGCAAATGTAAGGGGTGAAACATTAATTTCAAAATATTTGCAACCCGGTAAAAATCAGCAACGGTACATTTTTCAAACATTACCTTTGTAACGCATTTTAAACACCCATGTCAACAGCGAGGGGCTTTTTATAAAAATCGGCCTATCTTGCGCAAAAAATTTACTGCATCCGCATGAATATTTTATTGAAGCAGGTTACAATTGCCGATCCTAATTCGCCATACAATGGCTCTGTGCAGGATATTTTAATAGCCAACGGGGTTATTAAGCAAATAGCGGAAGCTATACAAGGGCAAGGGGATGAGATTAATTTTGGCGGCATTACCGTATCGCCAGGCTGGGTGGATATCTTCAGCCATTTTTGCGACCCCGGTTTTGAATACCGCGAAACACTGGAGACTGGTGCCGCAGCGGCGGCTGCCGGGGGGTACACCCAGGTATTTGCCCTGCCCAATACCAGCCCAGCCATACAAAACAAGCCCCAGGCCGAATACGTGGTGCATAAATCTAAGGCCCTGCCCGTTACCATACACCCCTTGGGCGCAGTAACCAAAGGCATTGAGGGTAAAGACCTTGCGGAAATGTATGATATGTACGCTGGTGGTGCCATTGCATTTACCGACGGCATATCGCCTGTACAAAATGCCGGAGTGTTGGTTAAGGCACTACAATACGTAAAAGCCTTTAACGGCGTTATTATACAGCTTCCCCAGGATAAAAGCATGGGGCAGCATGGGCTGATGAACGAAGGCATTATTTCAACAAGGCTTGGATTGCCCGGTATACCGGCCATTGCGGAAGAACTGATTATACAGCGGGATATCGAGCTACTGGCCTATGCCGGTAGCAGGCTGCACATAACGGGGGTATCAACCGCAAAAGGATTACAACTGATAAAGAATGCAAAAGATGCGGGCTTGGATATTACCTGTAGCGTAACGCCCTACCACCTGTTTTTTTGTGACGAAGACCTGCAAACTTACGATACCAACCTAAAGGTAAACCCTGCTTTGCGCACCCGGCAGGATATGGTGTTGCTGCGTGAAGGCGTTAAAAACGGCTGGGTGGATTGTATTGCCACCCACCACATACCCCAAAACTGGGACGGAAAAACCTGCGAGTTTGAGTATGCCAAAAACGGTATGATTGGCCTGCAAACGGCTTTTGCCGCAGTAAACACAGTCTTACCCGGTTTAAGCAGTGGCGAAATAGCCAACCTGTTTGGCCTTAATGCCCGTAAGATTTTTAACCTGCCTATGGTAACAATTGAGGAGGGGGCTACGGCAGAATTAACATTCTTTAATACGCAGGAAACATTTGTTTTGCAAAGTGAAGCAATTTTGAGCAAATCTGTAAATTCTGCCTTCATCAAAGTTCCGTTACAGGGTAAAGTACACGGCATTGCCGCAAAGGGCGCTATAGTATTGAATAAATAACCAGTATGGAAGAAACAGGCAGTAAGGTAACATCACACATTGTTAAGGGGGTGTTTTTAGCGATAATATTAATCATCTACTCCCTAACCGGCCACTTCACAAACTTGCTGCAGCGCGACTGGTTTTTTATGGAAGGGGTGGGTATTTTTGTTGCGGGCGTTATTTGGAGTGTGATTAATTATGCCGGCCAGCTTAACGG